>Ga0206883_1068_pt1 | contig 18124 bp, 6 predicted proteins | sample Alteio_BWOrgCont_2_FD_152910 | JGI IMG/M metagenome (GOLD analysis project Ga0206883, IMG submission 152910) | Enriched cells from forest soil in Barre Woods Harvard Forest LTER site, Petersham, Massachusetts, United States -... | ecosystem: Environmental > Terrestrial > Soil > Temperate forest > O... | reverse complement strand
TCTTCAACGAACATGGATCTGGAATTTCCCTTGCTGGAGGTGGCCGACCTTCCAGCGGCACAAATGACAATCAGCAAAATTCAAGTTCATCCGGTCGGGACGTGCCTAATGAGATCTTCGGAAACGGAGGCGCAACGGCGTTTGGCCAATATATTTCACCTCAAAACGGTCCTGTTAGCCTTGGATCGCCAGATGCCGACACCGGAAATGCTGTTATCGGGGCCGCTGATCCATTTCCGAGATCGAAAGACGGCACTCCAAACGACGATCCACCGAGCTTTGTGACGGCTTCATCTCCTGGCACCCCCAACGATCTTGATCCGCAGAATATTGCCAATGATGATCCCTCTTTGGCGAATGCACCTGCGATCTTTCCGGCAGGCACGCCACAACCGGTTCCAGAACCTTGGACGCTTTCAATATTTGCGGTGGGGCTGTTTGCTGCCATGGCCCGTTTGAGTTGTCTATTTGGGCGGCCCCCGGCGCCGCGCCCATTTTAGCACCGGTTTTTTTTGCAAGACTATGCGTGGCACCGAAGCTTTTCTCGGCGGATGCATCTGTAGACGTGGGTATCAAAGCGGACAGCGCTATAAGCCAGACCGCCAGCACGCCCAAAGCAACTAGGGCGAGCCTGAAGTTTCTTTTCGTTACAGTGACTTTATGGAATTGCCTCTTTCCCATGGGGATTTTATGAGGAAGTTTCGGCGCGGGTGCTAATGGGATTGGAATTCAGAGTTAATTCGTATGCTTACTAGGGAACCCGAACTCTCTGTTCCAACCCAAGTCGGCTCGGCCCTAAAAATCCGGCAGTACATTCGCTTCAAGATGGTGCCAGGAGAACGGCGATGGAGCGCGATTGCATTAGTCTGGTGAGCTCGTATTTGGCCCGGTGGAAATGACGTCCGCCGTCGACAACATTCCATTCGCGGCCACTCGCACTTCGTTCATCTTGGTTAATTTAGCGCTCGTTGCGCCTCTAATCCAGAGCGCCGCTTTCTGGAAATGATTTTCGTCTGATGAAATGGATCGCGGGCCGATCTAATGCGGCAGGACGACAGTTAAGCTCTCGGCCAAACACTAAGTGACATTTCGTCATCAGAATGCACCGCGGAAATAGCACCGAATTAAGGGCTACCGCTTAGTCTGCAGTATTCGAGGACGTGACCGAACGGAGGAGCGGATGGGGGGCTCGCATCTTTGGCGAAGACTTCTCAAAACCCAGGCGATGCGCGAGCAGCACGCCATATGTCCAGAGTGCTTTCTGCCATTGTTTTTTAGGTTTGGGGTACTCACCCGAATAGATCCTAACATAGCGTTCGTCCCGGAAAACGTTCGGCTGATCCACCCGGAATGCCTCAAGCCTCTCCTGCATCAGGGGATTGTGCATCAGCCGGCCAATATTCAGTACGTCGCGGCGGAATAAGGCTCACATACAGGGCTCTTCGCCGGGCAGCCAAAAGAAAAGATCCGGTGTCCGCTCTCGTGCCACATTTTGTTGGCGCGGACGAGCACATGAGCTGGTCAGTTGCGGCGGTATCTTCTCCAAGTGTTGGGCAGGTGGGTAGCGCGGGGTCGCCGGGCGGGGTATGAGCCCGGATTCGCTCAATCCCCAATAGGTTGCACACCGTAGTCGGGACCGTATGGCGCTTCGGTCGTGGACAAAATTGCAACTCACATAGCGTAGACGCATGTAACACACTGTTCCGCATGCCGGGTGCGATCGCGTGCACTACAGTTTGGAGCCATGGCGACAATGAAAAGCCCGACAACCGGGCGTGGCTGCCGGACTTTTCTTTGAGAGACGCCGGTGCCCCTAGGATAAAAAACACCAGCTGACGGGATTTTTACATTGCGACGATTAAAATCTTCTTAAACACGTGACGCGCCGGGCAGCCGATAAGAAAAATGCGCAGCTCCCCCTGCGTCGGACCTGTGCTTATCCAACAAGCCTTGGGGCTTCGAGCGACCTGCACAAACTCCAAGCCACCACGGAATTTCATTCAATTGGTGCAAAGGCCATTCAAAGCACCATGACAAATTCGTGACAACGAAAGGCTTGGATCGTCGTGCAATTAATAGTCGTTGCGTAAAAAAACTTTACAGATCAATTGCTCGGCGGGGCTGAGGATTGATCAACGCTCAATAAAACCGATTAGTTAATGCCCGGCACCATTATTGCTTCGAGATCAGGGTCAGTAACGGCCCAAACTAATATGAAGGAAATATGACGCCTATGCGCTCAAGGCACCTCATTACGGCAAGTCCGCTCGCTTTCATTTTCTCCTGCGCAGCAGCAGTTGCTGCACCGATCTTGCCTGACGATTTGCCGTCGCTGTCTACATTCACCGGCGGAGATCTGGTCGTAAGCACCGTGTCACTACAGGCGAGTGCTACTAGTACAAATCAAGGTCTTGATACCGCATCACCGATCACGTTAAGCGAACTGAGCCTGGGGTCGGGAGGCACCACGGCCACGGCAGTAGCCGAGCTGACCCTTCCTCAAAGCGGGAATGGGTCTAACAATCCAATTTCGGGAGAATACGGTTCGGCCTCGGAAGGCATTCTCGAACAATCCGCAAACGGGCAGTACCTTACGATCGTCGGCTATGGCGTGAACGCGGACACGTTCAACACGGCCTCTCCCGCCACATATGGAACAGCCGCGTTGGGCCAAACAGTCAGCCAAACCACCGGAAACCTCGCAGTCGTACCCCGCGTTGTGGCATTGATTGGGGCGAACGGTAGCGTCGACACAACGACCGCGCTTACCGGCGTATTCAATACGAATAACCCTAGAAGTGCGGCAACCGTCGACGGGTCTTCCTTTTATGTTTCGGGCCAAGGCGTAACTGGCGACGGCACTGGCGGGCTGTTTTACGCGGTAAAAGGCGCCACAACTGCCACAGCTATAAACTCCAGCACTAGCACTCCCAGTGGCACTCCAAATGGAACTGCAAATCCAGCGTTTGGCACCGAAGCCCGCGTTGCGGAAATCGTGAGCACGGCTAGCGGACTGGAGCTCCAAGTCTCGAGGGATTTTGGCGCGAAGGGATCGCCAAACGATACAACCGACATCCGCTCTTTTACGAATTCCACGGGCGGCCTGCCAACATCGGCATCCGGACTGGTTGTAAACCGCGTGATACCAGGAAACACCAATTCTTCGGGTGGAAATACTGGTTCCATAGATGTTACTAGTGCGACTGATAATGGCGTCAACACTTCACGCGATGCCAACGCGCCGGGCCATACTGGAAATACCTTCGTCTACTTAAGCCCCGAACAGTTTTTCTACGCCAATCCGTACACATTATATATTGCAGATAGCGGTTCGCCCAAGAACGGTGCGAATGGCGCCGGGCTCGGCGAAGGCGGGATTCAGAAATGGGTAAACTCGCTGCCAAATGGAACGGGAACCTGGACATTGGAATATGATATGGTTGACGGGCTGGGCCTGACGTCTCAATTCAATGCCAATAGCGCTGATCCCAGCGCTCCAGGAATTACTGGCTTGTTCGGGCTCACGGGCGAAGTGGTTGGGAACCAAGTGGAGTTATTCGCGACGACTTATGGTCTGAACGAATTATCCTCGAGCGAGCTCGTCGAGGTCACGGATACAATTTCCAATACCAATTTCACGGTTGGAGATGCGGAGGACTATAATGTGCTTTACGATGCCCCAGCGGACACGCTGATCCGGGGTGTCGCATTCGCCCCTGTCCCTGAACCGATTACTCTTTCGGTTTTCGGCATCGGTCTCGCGGGGATGATCGCTGCGCGTAAGCGCAAACGCCATTCCGTTAAGGCTGAAACAGTGTGATTTCGCAAAATAATAGGACGTAACGGTAACCTATGCAGCAACGGCGCCTTCGGGCGCCGTTGCTGTTTGGTGGATTGAGATCGTCGCCTTCTCTCAACAGCGCAATTCTGCGTTCTGTACCTCGTCAAAAGTGATCCAGATTCCGTTGCGACGCTGGCACGCGTAGCATCGGAAAGAGGATCTGCGTTGCAACTGACGTCTTCTAGACACTTCCATAGGCTGCACGACCTACCGGTGCATTCTGGGATAGGTTATCGATGTACTCGACTTCGAGGCGCGCTCGATTAACCCAGGCCTGCAAGCCATAGCTAGCGAAACGACCGGAGGAGACCTTTGCAGGTGTTTTGGCTTTCTGCCGGCTTCGGCGGCCGGTTGCGTAGCTCGAGCCAGCAACTGGTTGTGTCACCCGGGCCCTAAGGAAATTAGTTTGCGATAAACGGTGTGCATTACGGCGCGAGGCGCCCAGCAACCGGAAACGATGCCCCTTAAATCCTTCGTCATAGGGTCGCGCGACGTCGGACGTGCGAGCAATTAGGCCTATTGGCTGGCCATTCGCGCAACAACTTGCCGAACCGGTGCGGCGCGAAACAACCTCATAGCGGACTGGGCGCCTTGTGGCTCGCACCACGCTTCACGACGCCAACACCGATAATCCCAGAACCAGCAGGCCCATGTAGCACAGCGAGAAACGCTCATGTGAAGACTGACTTCTCGACCGGCAAATATCTATCCCAGAAACAAAAACGGCGCCTGCCGGCGCCGCTTTCGCATTCATAGTCGCTTAGCTCGTTTTCGCTTTGAAACGGCGCCGCATCGCTGTCAGACCCGCAAGGCCAGCCGCGAATAATGCGATAGTCCAAGGCTCCGGAACGGGAGTCCCGCCCCCGCCGCCGGTTTCCCCGACAACCAGATCCAGGCCGGTGTCATTGTTGACGAACTGCTCCTCGAAGAACAGCCCACTGGGAAGTCCGGAGCAGTTGTAGATGTCGGCCCCGCCCGCGGTGCAGTCGCTGCCGTTAAGCTCGAAGTTCGTGAAATCTCCAATTGAGCTGGCGAAGCTCATGATATTGAAGGTCTCTCCATCCGCGACTTGGAACCCATTCAGCAGATCGACGTCGAGGGTACCCGAGAGCGTGGCCGCACCGCCGACAGCCAACTTGCTGACCTGATCGGAATTCGTCCCGGAAATGCCCGCTTCGAAGATGGCGTTTACTTCCTGATTATAGGTTCCCGTCACGCTCATGGTGCCTGGCGCACCATCACCCGGCTTGACTGTTCCCGCGGTGTTAGAAAGGTTGCCATCGATTGTGCCCGTACCGGTGAACATACCGCCATTTACGACGGCGTTCGTGGCCGCGATCTGCCCATCCACCGTCGTCGTGCCGCCGCTCTGGGTATACGAGCCAGCACTCAACTTGCTGCCATTGGCAACGGTCACGATGTTGGCATTCATGACCGAACCCCCAACTGCCAGGGTCGAGTTGCCAGTGATACTGGTGGTGCCGGTGCTCGTGTTGTTGAACGCCCCGGTTACAGTCGCCGTACCGCCGGAACTGGTGTCCGTCGTGCCGTTATTCGTCACTGAGCCCGCGACGGTGCCGCCCTGCAGGTTGAATTGAAGGTTATTGGTGACCGGTGCGGTGACGGTGCCGCCATTGACGTTTAGCGTGTCGTTGTTGGTGACGCTCGCCGCTGTCAGCGAACCGCCATTCACAGTCAGGCTGCTGCCGTTCGGCGTGCCCGAGGCATTGACGGTGACGGCGCCGGTCGCTGTGACCGCGCCGGTGCCGCTGATGGTCATGCTACTGGCGGTGGTGGTGTTCGCATTGTCAATGACGAGGCTACCCAAGCCAAGCGAACCGCCGGAAATGTTTGCGGTGCCGCTGCCGGTAGATTGGTCACCCAGCGTCATCGCTCCGGTAACGCTGGCGGTGCCCCCGGTCTGCTCATAGTCGCCGTGGCCGGCCGCGCCCACAACGGCATCGCCGCTTACGGTAAGTGTGCCCGTCCCACTCAGATTGTAGGTACCATTACCGGTTGCTTGATTGCCCAGCACCAGGTTTCCGGTGACGCTATGGCTACCGCCGCTGTTGCTGAAAGAACCGGTGCCGGCATCGCCGACGATCAGGCCATCCTCCAACGAGCCGCCGGTCAGGTTGTAGGTGCCGTTGCTGCCCTTCTGCGCGCCGATGTCGAGTGTCACGCCTTCGGCAGCCAGATTTAGATCGCCGCCGCCCTGGTTAAAGGTACCACTGCCGGCGTCGCCCACTGTCAAGGTGCTGCCCGAGGTGGTGAATGCCAAGGTCGCCGCGTCGTCGGCCGCAGTGTTGAAGTTGAATGTGCCGCTGGAGTTGGCCGCCACACCGATATCGAGATTGGCCCCGATCGTCGCCGCGCCGCTGCCGCCAAGCGTATAGGTTCCGGTGGCACCGGAGGCAAATCCGACATTCACATTGCCGTCCAGAGCAGCGGTGCCGCCCGTCTGGGTAATCGTCCCTTGCGCCAAATTATCGCCGCCCAGGAAGGTATCAGCGAAGGCGGTCAACGATCCTGCGGACAGGTTGTAGTTGCCAACGCCGCCCGCATTATTGCCGACGCTAAGGAACCCGGTCGTGACCGTTGACGACGCACCTGACTGGGTGAACGTGCCCTGACCTGCGCCGCCGACAAAGAGCTCGTTGGAAAGTGTCAGCGTACCGCCGGAGAGGTTGTATGTCCCGACGCCGCCGGTATTGTTACCGACGCTCACATTGGTCGCCGACACCGTCGACGTGTCGGACTGTGTGAACATGCCGGTGCCGGCGGTGCCGTCAAAGATCGTCCCGGTCTGCGCGTCCGTCCCGGCGGTCACAGTGACCGAGCCGCTACCGCTGAGGTTGAACGTGCCGCTGCTGCCCGCATTTCCAAGCACGATGGAACCGCCGGTCGCGTTCGAGCCAACGGTCAGGCTGGCCGTGTCGCCAAGATTGTAGGTGCCGGTTCCGCCGTTGCGGCCGATATCGAGCTCGCCCCCGGTCGTGACGGTCGAACCGCCGCTTTGGGTGAACGCACCGATTCCGCTGTCGCCGACCACGGCGAACTGGCTAACCGAAAGGCTACCGCCACTCAGATTGACGGTACCGTTGCCGATACCCGTGTCGGTATCGGTGGTTCCGAGACAGCCAGTGGCGCTGCCGCAGCGCCCGAGATCAAGCGAACCATAGACAATCGTCGTGCCGCTGGTCTGGTTGAAGACGCCGGTGCCGTGTTCGCCGACATCGAAGAATCCAGTGGTGCCCGAGGTGCCAACCGTCAGCGCGCCGCCGTTCTGGAGCGTGTACGTGCCGCTGGACCCACCGTCGTGGCCAAGGACTAACTCCTGCGTGTTGTCGGTCGAGGCATCGTTGAGGAATGTGCCCGTGCCGCCATTACCGAAAAAGGTGAACCCGCCCACAGCGGTGGCGCCGCCTCCGGTCAGATTATAGGTACCGTTTTCGCCGGGAGCGTTGCCTAAGATCAAATTCGAGCCAACGGTTACCGAGCCGCCAGTTTGCGTGAACAGAGCCGACCCACCGCCTATGCCCACATTCAAGGTGTTCGCCACGCTCAGGGAACCGCCCAAGACTGACGCCGTGCCGGCAGATCCGACATTCAGACTCCCCCCCTCGCCGAAAGTCGAGGTGGCGCCGACAGTCATCAAGCCGCCATTGATCTGCACAGTGCCGCCGGTCGCGATGGTGAGGGAAGTCGTGTTTACGAGAGGGTCAAGCGCGGGATTGGGTGCCGGACTGTCGCTCGGATTTGCGTTCATTGTGAACGTACCGGTCGAGCCAGCGCTGCCGCCGCCGACGTTGAGTGTCGCGATTGAAGCAGTGCCACCGCTCATCGTGTATGCGCCGCTCGCAATGCACGGCGAGGGGTTTGCCGGACATACGGAACCCATTTCACCGGGACCGCTGGAATTAAGGCCGATGCCAATGTCCAGGGTGTTGCTGAATGTGACCTGACCCCCGGTCTGTGTGAACACACCGCCGGCCCCTGCCGTAGCGGTGCCATCATCTGCGCCATTGCCGATGTATGAAGTAGGACCGCTGACCGTGAGAGAACCCCCGCTTATCGAATAACTGCCCCCCGATGTGCCCTCATTGTCGTTGTTGACGAATAGACCGCCCGCCTGAACCGTACCATTCGACTGGGTGAATGTGCCCTGGGCATTGGGACCACCAAGGCCGAGGTCACCCGCGACATTTAGATTTCCTGCCGACATCGTATAGGTGCCGACTCCGCCGGCCAAAATGCCAACATTCAGGAAGCTGGCGTTGAACGTGCCACCGGTTTGGTTGAATGTACCCACGCTAGGTCCAAAGGCGCCGACGACCGCCTGGGAAGCAGTCAGCGTGCCGCCGCTGAGGTCGTATTCGCCGGAACCACCATTGCCGACAGCCAGACCGGTCGCTGTGACGGTGCCGCCGCTTTGGCTAAAAGTGCCAGTGCCATTGTTGCCGATATTGAGATCGTTTCCAGACGTGAGCGTGCCACCGCTCAGGGTATACGTGCCCGTGCCGCCACTGTTACCGATATTGGCTGAACCGACGACGAAGACGTCGCCGCTGGTCTGCGTGAACGTGCCGGTGCCACCGTTGGCAGTGGTCTGCGGATTGTAGCCGTAAATATCGGTTGCGGGGTTGTAGCCACCGACATCAAGATCGCTGCCGACGAACAGGTTGTAGCCTGAATTCGCTGTGGTGGACGTCGCACTAAGCGTATAGCTGCCGCTGCTTCCCGAATTGACGCCCAGCACGAGATAGTGATCGAGATAGAGACTGCTCTGGTCGGTCTGCGTGACCGCGCCGGTGCCGTTGAGGCCCACCAGCATGTTGCCGCCGTTCTGGGGCACGAAATCGGTGTATTGGTTGACATTCATTGCCGTACCGTCGCCGGCGATCGTCAGCGTGCCGTTGGCAGCGGCATCCCGGCCAATGGTGGCATCGCCGTAGACTTGCAAGGTCGGGGAGCTATTTGTGCTGTCACCGAGGTTATAGTTGCCGGTCGAGCCGGCCTGCGCGCCAATGAGCAGATCGCCGCGTTGCCCGCCCAAGACGCCCGACGTGACCGATCCGCCGATCTGATTGAATGTGCCATTGCCGGCGTCACCCACGATAATACCGGCGCCGCTGGTATCGTTCCCTGTGGACTGGTCGCCATTGGCCGTTACGGTTCCACCCGTCATTGTATAGGTGCCCGGGGCTGGACCGCCGAACACCGGATTCGAATCCGTGCCGCTGCCCGCAGGTCCCGAAAGCGGTTGCGAGTTTTGCGCACCGATGGTCAGCGTGTTGGTAATCGCGTGCGTACCACCGTTCTGGATAAATGTTCCGGTGCCCACGTTACCGACGATCGTATAGTTGGTCGTCAGCGTGCCGGAATCGAGCGTGTAGGTACCGGAGCGGTCGTAATTCATTGGGTTGGCGCTGTTCGGCGTCGCTGTCGCGCCATTGCCGATCGCCAGAGTTCCGTTGACGGTGACCACGGTATTGCCGGCAAAGTCCGCGCCTTGCGTGAACTCGCCATGCCCGAAGTCGCCGACGTTCAAGGCAGAGGTAGTCAGCGTCCCGTTGCCGGTTAAATTGTAAAAACCCGCCGAATTTCCGCCGTTGCAACCGCCGCAGCCGCCCAAGTCGACGAACGACACGTTCGCAGTACCGCCACTTTGATTGACTGTGCCGGTGCCGCTAAAGCCAACGAACAAATTCCCAGCGGTCAAGCTGCCGCCCGCCAAATTGTAAGTGCCGGTGCCATTGTCGAAAATGGACTCGCCGCCAACGTACAACGACCCTGGAGAAATGCCCGGAACAGCGTTGGCGTTCACAGAAACGTAGTCACTGTTGCCAGAAGCCGATCCGGTGACATTGACGGTACCGCCGTTTTGGGTAAACACGTTGTTGTTGGTGCTGGCGGCCCCAACAATCATTGTGCCGCCGACCGTCAGCGCGCCGAAATTGAGAGTGTATGTTCCTTGGCTGCCAGACTGGTGGCCGAGCACAAGGTCGCCCGCGACATTGACGGTCGGCCCGGTGGTTTCGCTGGGATCGCCGCCCTGCACAAAGCTACCGGTGCCCGCATCACCCACGATGAGCGCGCCATTGGGATTGGGGTTGCCCATCCCGTCCACACCATTTCCGCCCGGGGCAAGAAGGACATTCAGCGTGGATTGATCGCCTGTAATCGAGTAGGAGCCGGTGCCACCCGCCGCGCCGCCCACAGTCAGATTTCCGGTTACGTTGACAGTCGGATCTTGTATGTCAATGGGGGGGCTCTGTACGAACGTGCCCTGTTCTCCATCACCTACGACCATGTTTCCGGTATTGAGCGTGCCACCGGTCAGAGTGTACGTGCCATTGCCGGGGGAATTGCCGCAGCAGTTGAGGCCAACCTCCAGCGCGATGGCGCCGGGATTTTGCAGTGACCCGTCCGAATTCAATCCGATGGTGTTTACACCGCCGGATTGATTGAAGTTTCCGGTGCCTGCATAACCCACCGTTTCTGCAACAGCAGTGACGGTAGAACTATTGTCGCCCGAAAGATTATAGGTGCCGTTGCCCGAGAATCCCATGGTCAGGAAGGTGGTATTCACCGTACCGCCAAACTGGTTCATCACGCCAGTGCCGCTGGGGCCGACCTCGATACCATTGGCCGTTGTATCAATGGACCCACCGAACAAATTATAGGTGCCATTGCCGCCGTCATTGCCGCCCTGATCAATGCCGCCGCCGATCGCCAGCTTACCGGTGAACACGCCAGTAGCGGCGCCGGCATAAAGGGGATTGGTGCTGGCAGAATTTGTGAGGGTCACCGAGCCGGAATACTGATTGAAGATATTGTTGTTCAGGCTGGCACCGCCAACTGACAATTGTCCGCCAACCGTCAAGGCGCCAGAGTTCAAATTATATGTACCTTGGCTATTCGCGGTGTTCTGATGACCGAGTACGAGGTCGCCAGCGACATTGACTTGGTTGTCTGGATCGGTCGAGGAGTCGGTCCCCTGGTTGAAGGTACCCGCACCGGCATTGCCAACGATCAAAGCGCCGTTCGGCGTCTCTGCCGGCGTTGGCGTCATAGAAGGCGGCACGGGCGGATTCGTGGCGGTGTTGAAATTGACATTGGTCACGGCGCTATCGCCGGTGATGGTATAGCTGCCTATGCCGCCCGACTGGTTGCCGAGAATGAGGTTGCCGGTGACGTTATGGCTGCCGTTATTGGTAAACGTGCCGAAACTGGCGTCGCCGACGATGGCGTCGTCGTTCAAGGTGGCGCCAGGGTCAACAATCACGCCCGGGGTGCCCGCGCCATCGACGGTGAGCGATGAGGGACTGTATACATTTGGGGATATGAGTTCGGCTGTGCCGCTGGTTACCGTCCATGGCATTCCGCTTACTGGGCATCCGCCGTCACCCATGCACGGAGGGGACGGCGCGACGACATTAGCATTCGCCGCTATGGGCACGATCGCGGCGGCCAAGGCCATCGTTGCACTGGCCAACATCAGACGCGAAATCAACTTATTCATGGTACGCTCCCCAGCCTTCGCGCGTGTGATTCGGTCGGCTGCAGCCGCCCTGAGCGCGCGTCAAGACCAAACTCTCGCAATAACTGTTCCATTTTTTTTTACCGGGCATATCAACTGGTTAGGAATCTCGTTCCCAAAAGTTGTAAATTTTACTTACAGCAACCCGCTACTCACGAAAGCATGGAATACAGAAAAACGCCGGCTCCTGCTTTAACTAACCACTGCAAGCTGACAGGGAGATGGCATCGCCATTCGGTAGATGCTGCGTTAGCGAAGGTTTCGCTACTGCGCCGCACAATCGCGAAAGATGGCTCACAGTTCGCGCAATCAGGAAAAGGCTGCCACGCGTTGCAGCGGCCAAATGGTGAAGCCATTAACGGGTGGGTGCTGACACTGCAGCCCTATTGCCCGTTAGCACATTGCGCATTGTAGTTATCGGCACCAAGAAAGACGCAACGTGCATATAGGCGCAAAGTGGTTGTCTTTCAGGATTTGGACTATTTTTTTTGGTCGTCACCAAATTAGCGACCATATCCGCTGGCGCGATGTCCCCATTGCGCTTCAATTACACGGCTATCCCAGCGTCATAGTCCGCAGGGATAACGGTTTAGCAGTTCCATCTTAGCCAATGACGAATTGTCTCTACTCAAGGCGCCCTCAATTGCGCGCATTATATTGCGCTGCCGGCTGTTCGGCATCTTTCGCCTTCAAGGCAAATGGAAACATCCTGAAGGTCATTTTCGGCCGCCAAAATCCAGCAGCACTTTTTGGTAGAACGGCATCCTACCCATTCTATTTTTTCGGGGGCAGAACCCAGCAGCTTTCTCTTTGGCCGCTGGCAGAGCCCAAGAGCGTTTAAGCGGCATTCTCTGGAGACATATCTTTGAAGGCAACTCCGCAGCGCGAGCTGCCGCTAACTACGACTGGGACATGTGGTTGACCCAGCCTCCTGCATTATCCAGATTCCAAGTTGCGAACGTGCAAATTTGCTTTAGTTTCGTGGTGCAAGGGGGCGGCATGTCATTCAAAAAACAACTACTAGCAAACGCGAACAAGGTCATGAATGCAGTTAACCTGCATGCTCTACCCCTTCATGAATATCGGAATATGATCGTCACCTATAGAGGGCCGACTTGGACTCCACCGTCACTTCCAGATAGCGCAGTTCAGTATTTGCAATGGTCCAATCCCGCTCTACGTGTGCTCGAAAATGACTATGCCAAGCATCCTGCTGCGTCGCATACTCAGTGGAACCGCGAGACCTTAGAAGCCCAGGTTGACCTGAAGAACTTTCGTGGCGACAACCACTACGTTTACCAAACTCGATATAGCCCAACAGAGGCCACATATTACGTAACTGCTTATTATGCGCGCGACACAGACAAGCTAGGGCTTTTCGGTCGGTTGCAGGAGGACGGGCTTTTTGGCGCATATACCTTACCGTTTGACAACGACCATCTAATTAGTCGCGATTTGCTCGATTCAATTAATCAAGCAAACGTAATTGCCAGGCTGCTGACGTTATCAAGCAACGCCTCCCTCAAAGTTCTGGATATTGGCGCAGGGTATGGACGCTTAGCGCACAGGCTCGCAGAGGGCCTGCCAAATGCTCATATCACCTGCACTGACGCGGTCCCCGTTTCGACATTTTTATCTGCCTATTATCTGAAATTCCGAGGACTTTCTGCACGGACGAGTGTCGTGCCGCTGAATCTGGCAGAAGCAGTGCTCTCCGGCAAACAATTCGATTTGATTACGAACTTTCATAGTTTTTCTGAATGCAAGAAAAGCGCAATCGTTTGGTGGCTTGACCTGTTGCAGCGTGTAGACTGCAAAAGGATGCTAATTATACCGAATGCTCGCGATCGGTTCCTATCGACCGAACCCGATGGTACTCACGCGGATTTTTCAGAACTATTCAGCGAAAGAGGCTGGCGCACCGTACATAGCGAACCAATCTACGCTCTATCCCGCGCTGCTCAAGAAACTGGCCTTTATCCCAATTTCCGTTTTTATCTCTTTGAGCGAACTTGAAGACGCGCCAATAGAGGCGTTGTCCTGACTTGATTGAGGCGCATCGCCATCATTGGATAATGAGGCTGATTAACCCCCGATCAGGTTGAGCCGGCCCCGTGCCAATATTGTTGAAAGGCGTTGGGCGGAACACCCTGCGCGTCCGGTTTGCGGTCCGTGCCGAGGCCTCACTAACGGTACATGTGGCGCAAACGTCTCCGCGCAATTCAGCAAATGAGTTTTAACGTGAGAAGGTAAACTACGGGAACTCGACTAGCGTCGGCTATCTCGCATAGGAACTTAGATCAACATCGCTTTCTATCTGAACGGGGACATTGGTGGACCGTGCGGAACAACCCATGATTTGCAACCAATGGTAAAGATAACCCAATTGATTGCGCGCACCACAGCCTGAGATTGTGCGTCTCTCTGCCTTAGCGCTTTATGTCTTTCCGCTACACGCGGGGCAATTGATTCTTCCCAATGTGCCGCCAACGGAGGTTCCGACCGGAACCTCTTGATCGAGCCGCCGTTTGCTATTTGAGAAAAATAATAAGATGGGGCCTATCGGCGATGCTGGCACGAAGAGTCTTCGCCGTTGGCTTGGGATTGTTCGCGTTCTCGGAACAGGCAAGTGCCACAGCACAATTGTCAGCCTTCGACCCAACCCAAGGGTTCGCTCCTACTTTGGTTAACTTCGATGACCCAAGCGGAAAAGGGTTCACGTGGGAGAAAAGCTTGCCCTGTGGCGCGAACCGCGCGACGGTTACGGTGAGGTTCAAGCGGGCATACCAGAGTGGCACAATTATGCCAGTTGCGAAGGTTTGGCTGCATTCCGGAAAATCAGGGGACCCATCAGAGCAGTGGATCGCGGCTGTGCTCAAAGCGCCGACCGATACCTATAAATTGGACGCCATGGAATGGCTTGAGAAGGTAGTTGGTTCTCAATCTGAAGGACCGGGCTATGCACCAGCCAACCTGAGCGGCCCGTTACAGATTGATTTTGCTTGGACGTCAGATGGCGTAGTCAGCGTAAATTTTGGCGGCGAGTTCGTAAAATACATCAAGACGAACGAACCTATTTCAGACATTGGGCTTTCGGTGTCCTGGGCAAAGTTTGAATTTATTGGCCTGAAGGTCGGACGGGCCGGAGCGCCGGATCCAGCGTGCGCGTCCAAGACACTGCTAGCTCATCTCGATTGACCCGACCATCTGGATCGCTAAATTCTCAATTGGTTCGCGCTGAACATATGTGTGCCGTTCGCCGGCCGTGCACTTAGTGCCGTGTTCAGCTCAAAGTACGAGCCTAGCCGTCAAATCTTATTCGGCCAGCTATGGCCCCACAAATTTCAGTATTCCGACCGGCACTTCGCGCTTGGGTCGGCGTTTTTATGGTCAGGGCACGGAACGGCGACTGTCGAGCCGCGTCATCGAGTTGGTTAAGGGTGAACGTGCGGTGGTACTAGATGAGGAAATTCTCGCGCGTATCCGAGCTGCCAAAGTATGGGATAAAGACTCAAGGCTGGAGGACTTTCAAATAAGGGCACATGAGAACGGCCTAGTATTAGTCAACCTGAAAACAGGACGGGCGCAACTTTTGTACGACGAGGATAGTGAGCTCCACGATTGGAAGGTTCTGTTCCCAAACCTTGTCTTACCCTCTGAGCATGACAAGCACTGAGCTGTCCGTATAGGGGCCATTCGGCGCTGAGCAATACCGGGAATCGGGGAGAACGACGGGGGCGGGAAAGACAGTCGTCGGTCAGTACACCGTCGCCTAACCACCAATGGCTATCCCCACAGCCGGTTTCTCGTACCGACCGCTTGCGATGGTCGTCGGATGCAGCAAGTTCGATACTGTGTTCCAGTCGTTGCAGTCGCCGCCACTAATTACATGAACGTGTTTGGAGCGGTCTTAGGGCGCAGAAGGTATTCAATATTGGGTATCGGCCAGCGTCCTAATATCAGAGACGTCCCACGGGTTTTCCGCAACCTCCGGCGTGACCCTGGGACATCTCCGGCCGTTCGGCTTTATGAATTGCAAAGCGTAGATGGCGGCCTGATGAATAATGGCGACCAATGCTGAGCTTATTCTTCAGCTTGTAAACGCGGCTTTACCTTGCAATGGCTGCAGCGCGCTTGCGGCGTGAGCCGCGCATCATGAAGCCAACACCACCAAACCCGACCAGGAACATAGCCCAGGTTGTGGGCTCAGGAACCGCGGCAGCAACATAATTATAGGTCACCGCTAAGGTGCCACCAGTGACAGAGCCGCTGCCTCCGAAAAGTTCACTGTTAGCACCGGCCGATCCGCCGGATGTGAAGTCGAGCGTATTATCAAAGGAATACTGAATCGTTCCCGCCCCGGCACTTTCAAACGGGGCGAAATTGGCGCTCGCGATGGATAAGGATGTGCTGTTTGAGACGTTCGCTGTGGGAAGGAGATTTTCTGCGGCAAGAAATTGGGAAAAGTCCGCGCCATAATTTGGCAGCGTTCCATTATTCACCTGTGTCGTCAGCACGGTTGAAATCGGCCCGCCCGCGCCTGTTAGCGTCGCGGTGGTCCCAGTAAATGCCGTGATAAAGGGGGCGTCCACATAGGCGAAATTCAGCACATCGATTTGCAAACTGGCATTGGCGGTGAAGTCCAAAGTCACCCCAGTCAATGTCCCCAAACTCGTGTCGAAGGTATTCAGGGTGAATGGGGTTCCGTCCAGGTTGATCGCGCTGCTGAAAGTTTCGGGGGTGGCAAACGCACTAGCCGAGGCGGCAACCAATGAGGTTGCCCCCAACAGCACCGCAACAGCAATTTTCCTGAAGGTCATATTTTCCCCATCCCCAATGTCAAAGTGACCTTAGGCGCATCCCGCTTGGAAACCTAGCAAGGTTTATGAATAGTTTCCGAATTTGGTTAACGAGCAAAATGCCTGGAAGGGCGGGCCAGCATCGAATCCAATCGTGGCGCAAGCATCCCGCCCAACGGTCGACAGCTGCCGTTCGTTAGCACTTGCAAAAAGACCTTATTATGATAAGGGCTTTTACAGCCGCCTATCGTCAATCCAAGAAACGCGCTGCTCTGCCCGCGAGCCTCGTCCAGCGTGGCCACAACTGGCACCCGACAATCAGCAAAGGCAGCTGCTGCTCGCCCTTCCCAAAACTGTTGATGTGCGTTGGAGCCCGTCGTCAACCTGAAAACAGGACGGGCACAATTCCTGTACGACGAGGATCATATCCGCTCGCATATTTTAGTGCTATCAGCGACCCAGAATAAGCCCCAAAACCTTCGCAAAACAGAAGCAGTGCGGAGTTGTGACATTGATTGATCTGGAAGATGACAGTAGCTGCGATGCAGATGGCAGAGAAGAAGGTAGCACGAGAAGCCCGCAGCACCGTGGGTAACGCTGGCAACACTAGTTGTGCATAAGGATGTACGGGCTCATTGTTGCCACCAACATACTCGGTGGAAAACCGCGTTAAAGAATGATGTCGCGTATTGTGACCCTGGGATGGTGGTCCCCACGGTCGAATTTCGCTGAAGCCGCTTCGTAGATCACGTCCCTATTCTTGTTAAACACACGCATAAATTCGCGCGCGTCTGGATTCTTAGCCTTGCAAAGTGTCCTCAGAACCTCGGCTCCCACGTGGCAAATGGCATAGGACGGCTCGACGCCTTTCAACCGGTTTTGGCCAGTAAACCGAACGTCTCCGCTATTTGGTTCGTAAAATGCCAGTCCTTTGAAATCTAGCGGCATAGTAGGCCATCATATCAGGACCGTTCGTCATAGCAAAAGCGGCAGAGGCCGCTTTTGGTCAAAAGCGTACATACCTGGTGGCTCAGCTTATGATTCCGACTTTGGTGCCCCACCTGATCCGCGCAAAATAATAGGCCTCAACATTTTCATGATGTTGCCAATTGATCGGCCTATTGCCCAATCAAAGGGACACATCAGGCTAATGACGTGCCCAATTTACTCGATCGATTACCGGCAGGATCATTCTAGAGACTCTCAGAACGTCCATGAGACCACTTTCCACGGCCCAGGTCCTTGTGCTGGCGCAGCCTGGATACCAACGACAGGGGCCCGTGCCGGGTGATGATGCGGCGGACGAGCGCCAACCTGGAGCACTGGGCTAAAAAGAGGGGCCTAATCGGTCTATGCCGGGGCGGGGCAGCAACTGCTCTGGGAAATTGTCGCGATACGGTAGCTGCGGCGCAGCGACGAATGCTGTAGCTGCACATGGAAATTCACCATATGAACCGAGGTATAATAAGTTTCCTCGGAGGATCGTCGTGTCTTATCTCAGTTTGGCTGATCGTGGAGTTGCGGCTGCAAAGGCTTCGAATGGCAATCGGTCTACCCGGAAGGCATGGCTTTTTGCTTCCTGCATCTCCATCGCTCTCTGGGCTATAATCGCGATCGCCCTGATTAAGATTTTTTAGGCTCCCTGCCCCAGGACTGCCAACGGGGCTATCCTTGACTCCCGCTCAACCCGGGGTCGTTAATTAGCGCAGAGGCTTCGGGGCGTCTTCCAGCACTTCCAAAGCTTCGGAAGGCCCGGCGAGTGCCCACTCCGCTGGGCCTTTTTCTTTTCTGGGCCAGTGCCGGGGGTTAGGCCCTGGACAACTGATCCACTGACGAAGGTTAGCGTATTGTTAACTGAACCGGAGGGCTCAAGCCTTGTCCCCTACAACACAAAGACTGCGAAACGTTCTTTGGGGGACCCTCGGTGGAGTGGTCGGCGGC
>Ga0206883_1064_pt1 | contig 18532 bp, 13 predicted proteins | sample Alteio_BWOrgCont_2_FD_152910 | JGI IMG/M metagenome (GOLD analysis project Ga0206883, IMG submission 152910) | Enriched cells from forest soil in Barre Woods Harvard Forest LTER site, Petersham, Massachusetts, United States -... | ecosystem: Environmental > Terrestrial > Soil > Temperate forest > O... | reverse complement strand
CATCTGTTTAGGCAGGTAATTGCGGCAGACCCGTTGAACAGCACAGCAAATCAAATGCTTGGCGTGCTTAAGGCTCAGCAGGGACGATACGCTGAAGCATTGGAACTGCTTGGCGTTGCTTTAAAAGTTAACCCAAGGTCGGCGCAGATATTATCGAACCGAGCAAATATTTTGCGAGTGCTTGGTCGGTTCGATGAGGCGTTGGAAAGTTATGATCAAGCTATCGGCGTTGAACCACGCGTGGCTCTCCTTCACAACAATCGCGGGAATTTGTTGTTGGACTTAAGTCGGCTTGAAGCGGCAATCGCTAGCTTCGACAACGCTATGGGCTTAAAGCCGGACTACGCGGAAGCATATTATGGTCGTGCCACAGCTCTACTGAAAATGAAGCGGCTTGAAGAGGCGATTGCCAATTACGATAGAGCGATCTTGATAAGATCCAACTACGTGGAAGCTCTTTACAATCGTGGTCTTGCGTTCGCGGAATTAGAGTTATTCGGTGACGCTATCGCAAGTTATGACATGGCCATTTCATTTAGAGGGAATTTTTCGGAAGCATGGAATAATCGTGGGAACGCGTTACGGAAATTGAAGCGCTTTGAAGATGCATTATTTAGCTATCAAAAGGTTCTGGAGATTAAGCCGAACTTTGCCGAAGGCCTAAACAATCGTGGGATTGCCTTATGGCATTTGAATAAATTCGAGGACGCGTTGATTAGCTATGACGCCGCGCTCATGATTAAGCCGGATTATGATCAAGCTCTAAATAATCGCGGCACTTGCCTTGGCAGCCTGAAACGCTTCGATGAAGCTCTCGCAGATTTTGATAGAGCTCTTTTGATTGATAGCAATAGTGCCGATGCGCTTTACAATCGAGGCGATATACTGCGATCGCTGAAGCGTTTTGACGAGGCGCTTGCAAGTTACGAACACGCGCTAAAAGTTGACCCAGATCATCCTTATGCGTTGGGCGGGGCGGCGAGCGCTTTGCTAAATTCCTGTGGTTGGAAAGGCGCAAAAGCTATTGCGAGTAATGTGCGGAAGCGCCTTAAAAAGGCGGTCGTCCCTCCCTTTACTTTCTTGGGTTATAGCGACGACCCCATATTGCAACTCCAGTGTGCTGCCTCCTATGTGCGGGATAAAATTCCGACACGGGAGCGTGCCATCTGGAGCGGGACCCCATACCGTCATGATAAGATTAGAATTGCATATTTGTCTGCAGATTTTCATGAACACGCTACCGCGTTTCTTATGGCGGAGTTATTCGAGATGCATGACCGCTCTCGTTTCGAAGTCAGCGCTTTTTCGTACGGCATCGATGACCATAGTGAAATGCGAACGAGGCTCACGAACTCGTTCGAACAGTTTTACGATGTACGAGAGAATAGCGATTATGAAGTCGCTAAGATGTTGAATGCCAAAAAGATCGATATAGCTGTTGATCTGAAAGGGCACACACAAGATAATAGATTAGGGATCTTGAGCTATCGCCCCTGCCCAGTTCAGGTGAGCTACCTGGGCTATCCAGGTACATTGGGCGCTGACTTCATCGATTATGTGATTGCCGACAGGATCGTTGCTCCTTTTGATCAGGAGGCGGCTTTTGCAGAGAAAATTGTTCACCTCCCCGACAGCTATCAGGTCAACGATTCCAAGCGTCCTATACCAGATATTACTTACGCGCGCAGTCAACTGGGGCTTCCCGAAGATGGATTCGTTTTCTGTTGCTTTAATAATAGCTGGAAGATCGCTTCGCCAATATTCGAAGTTTGGATGCGTCTATTGGACAAAGTGCCAAATAGCGTCTTGTGGCTGATTGAGGATAATAGTGGTGCGAGCAATCGTCTGAGAGATGAAGCTGCATCTCGATTAATAAGTCCTGAGCGCCTTATTTTTGCGGAACGTTTGCCGCTGAGGGGGCATTTAGCGCGTCATCGCGTTGCAGATTTGTTTCTTGATACACTTCCATACAATGCCCATACTACCGCAAGTGACGCTCTATGGATGGGGTTACCGATATTGACGTGTCGCGGCGCCTGCTTTGCGGGGCGGGTCTGTGCGAGCCTTCTGGATGCGGTCGGTCTTTCGGAACTGATCACTGACAATTTGGAAGAATATGAACGGCGAGCGCTTGAGATCGCCTGTAGTCCGGACAGTTTGGCAACCCTAAAGCGTACGCTCGGCGAAAACCGGCGAACGCATCCTTTATTTGATACGCCTCGATTTTGCAGACACATCGAGTCTGCCTACTCGACCATGATAGATATTGCGGAACGTGGAGAACAGCCGCGCGGCTTTAATGTGAAGCCGATATTATAGGTCCGGCAAGTCGTTTTGCGGTGTCAGCAGGCATCGAAGCACTCGGAGTCAGTTCGTTATGCGAATACCGGGCTTCCAATGTGGCCTGGCTATTGATTCAGTAAAATCGGTAAGCATGACGTTAAATGACAAGCTTATCCTAGCCTGGTTTCCAAGGTTCGCATCAACTGAGTGCTGAAGCCAGGCGGGAAATATCATGACCATGCCTTCCCTTACCTTAAGTACGACTTGCTCGGTATTTTCTGGGGTAAATACGGACACGAGAGGCCGTATCACCCCAGCCTGAGTTCTTGGATCAAAAAAATTGATTGTATTGGCCCCCTCTGGAACCTGAACATAATATACCCCGCTCAGATAATTGTTCCGATGGCTATGAATTCGGTGGCTAGCTCCTGGGGCATTCACGTTAGCCCAGCATCCCGTCAGTTTTGCTCCCGTGTGAGTGACCTTCAAATAGTCGAGTACGTTATCGGCAGCAGCCTTCATCCAGTCTGTAGCCGATCTATATTGTTCCTGTTCATGCAGGTTATGATCAGATTGCCAGCTCTCGCCTGGTTTGAGATTCATGAGGGGGGCGCCAATTTCTTCGAGGCTAGATAATATTGATTTGTTTATCGGCGCATAAACGTCGGACTTCAGGCACGCGCGCCACACAAAGCTCGGAAATATCTGGAGGAGATCAGGAGTTTCAAACATTGGCTTGGACTGTTGGGCGATCTAGCCAGTCTGGGTTTAGCGCTCGATGATCAGGCACATCGTTGCTTCGTGCAAGGGAGTATCGGTTATGTTATTTCTATTACTGGAGAGATTGCAGCGGCGGGCTTAAGGCGTCAACGTCGGCACAAGAACGATATGTATCGGGGAGTGAATATGAGCAGGTGCAGCATCAGAATTGCCGCTCTTTTCGGCATCCTGGCATTTTCCGCCAGCGGCGCTTCGGCGCAGGACCAGACCGTCTGGAAGTTCAACAACCTGTCACAGATCGGCGGCCTGACGCCGAAAGTGGAAGGAAGTCCGCAGCTGGTGGATTCGCCGGTCGGCAAGGCCGTCCAGTTCAACGGCAAGGACACTGGCCTGTTCTTCCCGGGCCGCCCGCTGGTCGGCGCCAAGACCTTCACCATCGAGGCGATCTTCCGCCCCGAAGGCGGCGACTTCCAGCAGCGCTGGATGCACATCGCCGAAACCGATCCCAAGACGGGCCTGGACGCCAATCCCGCCGGAACCGCCGACCCGAATCCCCGCTTCATGTTCGAAGTGCGGGTGGTGAATGACCAGTGGTATCTGGACGCCTTCGTCAACAGCCCTGCCGGCAGCAAGGCCCTTATCGATCCGAAAAAGCTGCATCCCATCAATCAGTGGTACGCGGTCGAACAGAGTTATGACGGCAAGACCTATCGTTCCTATGTGAACGGCGTGCTGGAAAATGAAGGCGATGTCGCGTTCACCCCACACGGTCCCGGCCATATGATGGTGGGGGTGCGGATGAACCATGTGAATTATTTCAAGGGCTCGGTGGCGGAAGCCCGTTTCACCACCCACGCGCTCAAGCCCAGCGAATTCCTCAAGGTGCCCGGGCAGTAGGCCTATTTCGCTTTCAGAAAATAAATCCCGCCCGGCGTGTCGATCGTGCCCGTGACGCCGGTTGGCGTCAGATGGCCCGTTGACCGGTCAATCTTGAACTCGCTGACATTGCCGCCATTCTCATTGGCGGCGAAGAACCAGTTGCCGGTGGGATCGATGCGCACATTGCGCGGCGTCTTGCCGCCTGAGGGCACATTCTCCTTCAGGCTCAGCATCCCGGTCTTTGCGTCGATGGCGAAGACCGAAACGCTGTCATGGCCGCGGTTGCCGACATAGAGGAATTTGCCGTCGGCTGAGATCACCAGTTCGGCGGTGGTGTTGTGCGCTTTGGCGTCGGCCGGCACCGTGCCGATCACCTGGATTTCCTTCAGTGTGCCGCCGTCGATGGAATAGACGCCGACTTCGGAATCCGTCTCGTGATCCACATACAGAAACTTGCCATCCGGCGACATCTGGATGCGGCGCGGGCCAGCACCTGCATGGGTCTGCACATAGGGCGGATCGAGCGGTGTGATCGACGGCACACTGGCGTCGAAGTGATAGCTGTAGACCCGGTCCAACCCCAGATCGGCAATGAACATGAACTTGTTGTCCTTGCTGAACTGGATGCCGTGCTGCTTGGGACCCGGCTGCTTGGCCGACAAGGGCTTGCCGGTATGCTGATCGACATAGAAAGCCTCGCCCAATCTGCCATCGGGCTCCAACCTGTATGCGGCCAGCGAACCATTGGTGTAATTCACCGTCACCGCCACGCGGCCCGACGGGTCCACCACCACCTGGTTGGGCTGGGCGCCATGCGAGGACGTCCGGTTCAGGAAAGTCAGCGCGCCGCTGTGTCCGTCAATATGATAGGCGCTGACACCGCCGTCATTCTCCCAGTTCACGGTGTAGAGCGTCTTGCCGTTGGGCGCGATCCACAGATGCGCCGGCTGCGGCGTTGTCGCCATCAGGCCCAACGGCTTCAGGCTGCCGTCCTTGCTGTCGAAGCTCCAGCCATAGATGCCCTTGGATGTGCCCTGGGTATAGGCGCCGACATACATGAAATATTTGGCAGCGAACGCCGGCGCGGGCACAAGCAGCGCGGCCAGCAGGAGCGCTGCGAGCGGAAGCGGTGTGATGCGGTGCATCAGTCGTCCCTTCCGCCTGGCATCTTGACGGAGGGCGATGGCGGTGTGAGCGGCGTGCCTAGTCGGGTCAGGTAGGCCAGGAGGTTGTCGAATTCCTGCTTGCTCAGCCGCTTGTCATAGTCGGTAGGCATCAGGCTTTCGGGTTCATAGACGATTTTCACTTTGCTGCGGTCATACAGATGCAGCTGCTGGTCTAGCCCCATGATCTGCAGGGAGAAGCTGTCCTCGTTGCGCAGCACCCCTCGAATCGTCTTGCCGTCGGCCGTGGTAACTCGCACCGCCGGCCAAACTGGCAAAGGTGTCAGAAGATGCGGCTGTGCTCCGCCCGGACCGTAGACACGATGTTGTGTTTGGGTCAGTGCATCGATGATGGAATTTGTTTTGCGCAAGGACGCAAGCTGGGAAAGGTCGGGACCCACGATGCTGCCGCGCCCGTTGACCATGTGGCAGGAACCGCAACTGCCCTTGCCCCAGAACACCGCCTCACCTGCCGCAAGGTCGCCCGGCGAGGGCGCATCAATCGCGGTGCCGCGCAGGCCATGCACATAAGCCGTGATCTTCCAGATCTGATCGTCGGTCAGCTTGCCTTGATGGGCGGGCATCGGCGTTCCGGGAATGCCATGCTTGATAGCGTCGAAAATCTGCGTATCGGTGCGCCGCGCATAGGTGCGGCCGGGAATGGCCAGGCCCGGGCCGAACTCGCCCGCCGTGCCATTCGGACCATGGCAACTGGTGCAGGTAGAATTGAACAGCCCCCGGCCTTGATCAATGGCGGTGGCGTTGTCGGTGTAGGGGTTGGTCTGGGCCTGCGCCGCCGAGGCCGCGAAAAGTGCGATCAGAAGATAGCGTTTCATTTCGCGCCTCCATCCGGCAGGCCGAAGGAGAAGACATTGCTGGAGGAGATGATGGTGACATACTGCTTGCCATCCACGCTATAGCTGATCGGGCTAGCCGTGATCACGTCGCCAGTATTGAAGTGCCACAGCACCTTCCCGGTTTTGGAGTCCAGCGCGGTGAACTGGCCGAACTCCTCGGGGCTGAACACGACTCCGCCCGCCACCGACATCAGGCCCGGGCCATAATGGTGCGAGGTGACCTGCTCATAGTCCCACACCTTCTTGCCGGTGAAGGCATCGAGCGCGCGGGTGAAAAGCTGCCAGCTCTTTCCTTCGTCCGGGCTTTCCAGATAGCCAGTGCCGGCATAGTTGCGTGCGGTGTCGCGCACATTGATGCCGCATCCCTCCTGGGCCACGAAATAGAACAGGTGCAGCTTGGGATCATAGGTCGGCGACGGCCAGTTGGTCGCGCCGGCCGTTGATGGACAGGTCGTGGTGCCTTTCACCGACGGATCATGCGCTGGATCGGGAATGGCATGGCCCTTTGCGTCCCACCCCTTCAGCCAATCCACCTTCTTGACGAACTGGGTGGCCTGGAGAAATTCGCCATCGGTGCGGTCGAGAATATAGTAGAAACCGTTGCGGTTGGCCTGCAGCAGTAGCTTGCGTGGCTTGCCCTGCCACATCGCATCCACCAACACCGGCATCTCCAGCGAGTCGTAATCGTGAGTGTCATGGGGTGTGTTCTGGTACCACCACTTCAGCTGCCCGGTATCAGGATTAAGCGCCACGATGGAGTCGCTGTAGAGATTGTCGCCTTTTCGTCCTTCGCCCGCCCATTGCGGCTCCGGTTGGCCGGTGCCGTAATAGATCAGATTGAGTTCAGGATCATAGGAACCCGAAACCCAGATCGGCATGCCGTCAGGCTTCTGGCCGCCCCAGCTGGCAAGCCGCGCATCATCAGCAGCCGGGATCGGTGACCAGCTCCACAGATATTTGCCGGTATCGGCATCATAGGCCTGGATGAAACCATGCGGCCGGTTGCCGGACACGATCAGTTTGCCCCTGACTATCAGGGGCGCCTGGCCCGCAAGTTGCACCCCGTCATGCACCGCCACATCCCAGAGTACGCTGCCGTTGCGCGCATCCAGCGCCAGCAGATGCTTGTCCGATGTCGTCACATAAAGTTTGTTGTTCCAAAAGCCGGTGCCGCGTTGGGCACCGCTGGCGATGGGCTGGCGCTGATATTGCCAGATGATATTGCCGGTGCGCGCATCCAGCGCGTCGATGCGGTTATATTGGGAGACATACATCACGCCACCCGCGACAATTGGGGTCGCCTCCAGATCCTTCTGGCCGGTCATGTGATAGACCCACTTCGCCTGAAGCCGCGAAACATTGGCGGCGGTGATCTGTTTCAGGTCGGAATGGCGATGGGAATTATATTGCCCGGAGTAGGTCAACCAATCTTTAGGGTCGCCCTTCAGTGGATCTGGAACCTGCGCCCATGCCGGAGACAAACCCAAAAGTAGGCTAGGCACAAGCGCGATTGAGAGCCGCATACTGCTTTCCTATCTGGAAAACGCGGCGTTCCGAATGGCATGGGCCGCCATCCCCGCCACATCTTTTTCCTTTTTTTTTAATAATACTAATCTTGGGTGCATTGCACACAAGATCAAACACCCTCAGCGATACCAATGGCATCGCCCCTATTGAACCCGGCCACCTTTATAGAACGTCCGTCTAACCCGGATCCTCCTCCAAATCCGCATGTCCAAGCGGAAAATAAAACTAGCCAGAGGAGCTTGGTGTAATAAAGTTGTGTTCATGGGAGGGGCGTATGACGATACAAGAAAGCGCTCATATACCGAATGTAACTGTCTCGGAGCTGGATGCTCGGTTTCGATCAGTGTTGATGGCATATTTTCTCCGCCGAACGGGAAACAGGAGCGATGCCGAAGATTTAACTCAAGAGACATTTGTGCGGCTAATCAACTCGGATACTTTCGGTCACTCAAACGAAGCAAATGCCTATGTGTTTCGTGTCGCAAGCAATTTGCTTCGCGACCGAGGGCGCGCCAATGCTAGGTGGAAAGTCTATCGCGGAAAGCCTCTGAGCGATGTGGCGAGCTCTGAAATCGCTCCAGATAGTATGGAGGGTCTTGAACCTGAGCGCGTCTTAATTGGTAGAGAGAGCTTATCTGAGGCACTGAAGTGCCTGAATGAATTGGGTGAAGAAACGAAAAATATCTTCATATTATTTAGACTCGAAGGAATGAAGCAAAAGGAAATTGCTGAATTATATGGATTGGGAATCTCGACCGTTGAGAAACGCGTCATGCTGGCAATGAGCCATTTGGTGAAACGCTTGGGGCGTCCGACGTGAAAAGTGGACAAAGCAGTGCCGCTGAGTTGGTCAGTAGACCGCTGGCAGAGGCGATAGGATGGCGCGTCCGCCTGGCCGAGCTTGAAACCGAAACCTGCTTAGAGTTCGATGCTTGGGTATCATACCCTGACAATCGTGCTGCGTGGCGTCGCGTCAATTCCGTTTGGTACCTTTTCGAAGAATATTCTAGCGAACCTCGTTTGCTTGATGCTCGCCACACTGCCCTCGGGGATGCAAAAAGAAAGCGTCCGGAATATTTACGACCTCCTCGTTTAGAATGGGCAGCTGGAATTGCCGCCGCTTTCGTTCTGTCTTTCATAGCTCTATGGGGTTGGCATCGTTGGTCGGAGCGGCCCGTTGATTATCAGACTGCGTTAGGCGAGCGCCGCGTAGTCACGCTCAGCGATGGGTCAACGCTTTCCTTGGATTCCGGAAGCGAGGTGACCGTTAGATATACTGCGCATTCCAGGGGCCTTCGCCTGATCAAAGGTCAAGCTCGGTTTGACGTCGCGCATGATGTTACGAGGCCATTCTCTGTTCTAGCCAAAGATCAGAAAGTGATCGCTACTGGAACGGCCTTCAACATAAATCTAACGGACCAAAAGGTTTTAGTGACGCTCATCGAGGGGCACGTTGTTGTTGTAAATGAGTCGGCGAAAAACCAACTACACCCCGGCGAAACAGCTTTGGCATCAGTTGAGTTGAAAGCTGGTCAACAATTGGAGCAGCAGAATGAACGGCCGCCCGAGATCAAGACAGCAAATATAGAACAAGCAACAGCCTGGATGGATGGTAAGGCGGAAATTGACAATGATACGCTTGAGTCTCTGGTAACTCAGGCTAATCACTATTCTCGTAGTCCGATTGTCATAGATGATCCCGACGTAGCTGCAATGCGCGTCAGCGGTGTTTTCAATGTGGCAAACCAGACAGCGTTCCTAGAAGTCGTCACGCATTATCTACCTGTACGGGCAGTATCGACGTGCTCCGGCACGATTCGTCTGGAGCGGCGCGACAATTAAGAACAATTTAGAATAGCAAGATTCAGGAGGAATTTCAGTTCTTGGTCGTCTTCCTCGCTAGGGGACATGCAGTCCTGCAAAAGATCCCGGGGGAGCGAGATGAAAAGGCTTTCTTCTTATCAGTGGCGGCTGAAGAGCACAGTTTCAGCGGCTGGTTTATATTTGGGAATCATGGCCACTACGAGCGCGTCACTCGCGCAGTCGCAAGCCATCCAATTTGATATTCCAAGCCAATCGCTGGCGCAGTCCTTGCGAGAATATGCACGGCTCGCCGGTCAGCAGATCATTTTTACCAATGATCTGCTTCCTGAGCAGATTGGAAAGCCGCTGCATGGCACATACAGCCCAAATGAAGCCTTGGCACAATTGCTTTCTGGTACGGGCTTAGAGGCTGATCGCACCGTCTCCGGCGCCATAATGATTCGTCGAGAACGCCATGGCGATGCCCAGGTTCCGGGACCTGTCCGGGTAGCCCAAGTAAACGACGGCACCGCAGCTGATGCTTCAACTTCAAGCCCACCGCCGGCGCCGGGAGGAGGCGTTGAATCGATAACCGTCAGCGGCTTTAAGGCGAGCCTAGAACAAGCGTTGGAAAACAAGCAGAATTCAATTTCTGAACAAGATTCAATTCTTGCTGAGGATATAGCGAAGTTCCCTGACCTGGACCTGGCTGAATCCATTCAACGCATTCCCGGCGTAGCCATGACGACTTCAAATGGTGAAGGCGATCAGCTCACCGTCCGTGGACTATCTCCGCTATTCACGACGGTAGAAATCAATGGCGTGACCTCCATAGCAACTTTCGGACAAGCAACTCAGGCATTTGACTTCAACATTTTCTCGTCCGATCTTTTCACCGGCATTACAGTCCATAAAAGCGGTGAGGCGGACCTTCCCGAAGGCGCCTTGGGCGCGGAAGTGAACCTCCAGACATATCATCCAATTGATCATCCGGGCTTTCACCTTACCGGCTCGATGCAGGCCGGCTACAACTCGATGTCGAGCAACGGGTATCCGCGCACGTCCTTGCTAGTATCCGATACATTCTTTGGCGATAGGCTCGGTCTTTCTCTTGCTGCATCCTATTCTACGCGCAACAACATTGAAGTTGGGTCTGACTCCGTCGGCTTTCAGGCGGATAATACTTACCCGGGCGTAAATCATTCTTCGCCCCTGGTTGCCGGTTGTGTTACCAACGTTCCGGCCGTTCCGACGCAATGCACTTCAACACAGAGGTTCGCGAGCGTTACGGTCCAGGGCACGGGATTACCCGGCACAATTCCGCAGACCGCGGGTACGGTAGAAACGGCCGGTGCTGTACCTAACGGCGCCAATTACAATGCAGGTGCTTTGCCGAACGATTACGACGTCGTGAACGAAGCGTACCGTTATCGTTTTCCCCGCTATCTGATGTATGACAACGAAGAACAGAGAATGGGTGTCAGTGGCTCATTGCAATATCAAGTCGATGAGCAAACGCTGTTCACTGTTGACGCTTTGTATGCCTATTTCGCCAGGCAAAGCATAAGCACTGACGTAACATCTCCCGCATTTGGAATTAATGGGACTGGCAGCAATCTCGCACCGAACGGCGCGCCAGCTCTTAAGGCCAATACATTGGGTACGGGCAACATCAACATTTCAAATTACACCGTCAATGAGACGCAAAATAATCTCACCTATCTTGCTGCGACGGACGTAGGTCTGACCTCTGAAACATCCGGATCCAATAGCGCGACGAGATATTCGCAGATCACCGCGGACCTCAATCGCGATTTCGGACCAGTCTTATACGGCAAGGATCTAAAACTTGACGCGTTGCTGGCATACTCCCAGTCTGATTTCGTGACCCCTTTATCATACCTCTTCAAAATGGATTACGATTGTACCCCGGCCACCTCAGCTACCGGTACAATTGCTGGCTGCCCCGGGGGCGTAGGCGGGGGCGCGGGTACTGCATCCCAACCCTTCTCGGTCAACTATCAGGGTGCTCAACACTTTCTTCCGGGCACCAGCCTGGGCAACGTGGACCCGACATCGACTAATGGTTGGTTTCTCAGTCAATTTCGAGATACCCCGACCTATGACTATGTTTCATTCCGTTCTGCATACATCAACGGAACGTATGAGCTGAATGACTCGATCAAGTTCCAATTTGGTGCAGACTTTAAAAACTTTGGCTATAGCACTGTAGAGCTGGCACGTACGAACGGCAGCACGGCCGCCATGGATAGTTTTTTCCCAAGCTCCGTCGAAAACACTCCGCTGTCTCAGGTGACAAGCCTCTACACTCTTAGGGGAATAAGTGTTCCTGCTGGTACTCCAACGACCTATCTCGGTATTGATCCTCAAAAAATGAATTCGTTATTCGGCGTGTTTAATGGGGCGGCAAATAACGGGACCAATACGTCTTTGGCGAATTATGTATGGCCGACCACCAGCGCTGCGTCGGCTACATGCCAAACGAGCGGTTGCAGCGCCTGGTTACTCGGGCCTGAACAATATCTGCCGAATAATGGTTCTGTGCGCCAAAATATTTGGAGCACCTATTTGATGATGGATTGGGACACGAAAATTGGAACGGTTCCTTTCCGCGGAAATATTGGCGGCCGCTACGCTGAAACAGACCAGGTTGCGGAGGGTTACTCGTATAACCCGTCGGTCAAAGCGGTCGTGCCAACCACAGTTCCGGACAGCTATCACAACTTTTTGCCCTCAATGAATGCCGTCTTACAGCCAGTTGACGATTTCAATATTCGCTTTTCTGCGGGATATGAAATGTCCCGTCCTCAGCTTAATCAGATGTTGCCCGGCGCCTCGGTAACGAAATCCGGCACTGGCCCATTGACCATCACTTCCGGCAATCCACTGCTGAAGCCCTATACGGACAAAGCCGTGGATACCTCGTTTGAATGGTATTACGATACCGGAGCGCTGTTCTCTGTTGCGTTTTTCTATAAGCACCTTGACACTCTGATTTCCAATCAGACGACCAATATTCCCTACGAAGGCAATCCATTCGGTCTCCCGGACAGCCTTGCGTTGGCAGCTTGCGGAGGCTCCTTTTCGTCGTTCTGCAATACAACAAACACCGCTAGCTTTACTTACGTTAACAATCAGAAGGGCGCTCCGCTGTATGGAACTGAGCTCAATTGGCAACAGCCATTTAGCTTTCTTCCGGACTATTGGAGCAACTTTGGTGTCTTAGCAAATGTCACATTTGTGCAGGCGGAGCAGACTTATCTCAACACCAATGGCACAGTCGCGGCGGTGGCAGATCTCATAAATCTTTCGCGGACGACTTATAACTACACGTTGTACTACGATGACCACACTTTTCAGGCGCGCATTTCGGCGGCGTTCCGTAGCAAGTCTGTTCTGGCGGTCAACCCAGGGTACAATAATGACCTGACGTACAATGCGCCTTACGTCGAGTATGACGCATCAGCTAGCTACAAAATTACAGACAATATCGAACTCACGTTCCAAGCTATAAATCTCTTCAATGAGCCGGTCGTCACATACTACGACACGGTGGGGCAGCGCACCGACGATGACGACTTCTTCGGGCGAGAATTCTATCTGGGTGTGCACTACACATATTGATGTTGCGATGCGTGTGGTTTGATTGCTCGAGGTGGTTGTACGCTCGAGCTAGTGATGGGAGGCGAGTTTGCCGTATCTTTTGGGTAAAAGAGAATTTGTATTGGGCGCCGGCGCGGTGGCGCTGGCTCCGCTCAGTGCGCTGGGGCAGGCTGGCCAAGGCGGGGTTGACGATCTTGGGCGGAACGGGGCTATCCCCCAAAGGACCAAGGAAATACCCACCCGAAAAGCCAAAACGACGAAGCTTTTTCTAACCCCTCCAGGTTGGCCAAACGCTATTGCGATCGATCCGGATGGACGGGGCTTTTGGGTGGCCGAGCAACGTCATGACGGCGACCGTGAGGCGGTTTGGTTGCTGGATTGGAACGGAAAGCTGCTTCAAACGGTCATGACCAATTCAAAAAATACGAGCGGTATGACGGTTGGCGCCGGCTATATCTGGAGCGGGGCAAATGGCGTCTCAATTAAAAATCATCCGACGCCACCGGTAAACGGAATATTTCAAACTGATTTCAGTGGGAAACAAGTCAATCACCATCAAATCCCGTTTGGACCTTCCGATGATGGTGGGGCATGCCATGGGGTTGCTTGGCAAAATGGAAAGCTGTGGGTCAGTTCTAACCGACTGGAATCTTTGGTCCGCATTGATCCTAGCACGTGGCAAGTGGATTGGATATTTCCACATACATTCATTCCCGATTTGAAGGACAGGATTCATGGCATCGAATATGACGATGCGACAGGCTACCTTTGGCAGGTGTCCGGGACACAAAGTAAGGATGTGCCCTACTATGCGGGATATACGCCAAAGCTAATCAAGTACGATATCAAAACTGGCCAAGTTGTAGAGCTGGTCGAGTTCGTTTCCGGCTCCTGTGATCCGCATGATATCGCTATCCACAATGGTGTATTCTATGGCGTTGATGCAGGCGAACATCCCGGTTGGCCGATCACAAATCCAACCTATCAGCGACCGGGTTGGCCGCCGCTGAACAGCCCATTCAGTGGATACGTGTTTCGGATAGATTTTGTCTGACCGCAGCAACGGTTCGGCGCGTGTTGGGGAGCCATACGTCGAATGGAAATCGTCGCTATCGGGGTAAGTGGGGCCCCGGTTAGGATAAGTGGGAGAACCAATTGATTCGTTCTAAATGTGTGCGGGTTGCTTCTGGCATACTTGCCATGTGGGTGTTGCTTTCCGGTCGAGAGGTGGCACTTGGAGCGGACGAGCAATTTGACACGCGACTGACGGCAGTTGCGTTTGACGGCGCAATGCGAGCGAATGTCCAGGGCGATGGACACACCTCTGCAGTCCTTGATGGTAACAAACTTTCTGTTACCGGCAGCTATACAGATCTACCTTCTGGCGCTACCACCGCTCATGTTTTCATGGGCCCGGCAATCGGCGTTCCTGGCACCTCCATATTCGACCTAACTATATCGGGCGGCGCGGAAGGCTCAATTTCTGGAGATTTCTCGCTCAACTCCAAGCAGCTGGCCGCGCTTAAGAGCGGTCATCTATATGTCCAGATCGATAGTCAGAAGGCTCCAGACGGAAATCTGTGGGGATGGTTGATGCCCGCTCATCCCGTTGCTCCCCCGGACGAGCCTTTGCCTGGGCATGGATTTTTGCCCCAGCTAGATGTGCCTGGCAATTGGACCGTAGTTCACTGACCCCTGAAGAGGAAAGATAAGATGCGAATTTCGGCAGCAGGGTTCGCATGGACTTTAGGAGCAATGTTGATCGCGACTGGTGGACCATGGGCCGCAGTCTCTCTCGCTCAATCGCAATTGCGGCCCGGTCCATTCACAGCGGCCCAAGCATCGGCCGGTCGTGCTGCATATGCAGCGAATTGCGCGGGTTGCCACGAGGCCAATCTTGCCGGTTCAGGTGATCAACCGCCGCTGGCCGGTCCGAGCTTCATGGCCACATGGGGAGCCCGTACGACCAAGGATCTCTACGAAGATATCCGATCCCAGATGCCTTATGGCAAAGCAGGCAGTCTGGATTCCAGCACCTATCAGAACATAGTCGCTTTCATTTTATCGGCCAATGGTGCTCAAGCGAGCGGCCAAAGCTTCGGGCCAGACTTGGCCGCGACCATCAATACGGTGGCCAGCGGCCAGATTCCGGCAGATATCGCTCACCCCGTCAAGCGTGCGAATGCGGCCGCAGATGAGGAAGGCGCGTCGGCTCCGCGCACCATGCGCCTCGGACTGACGCTTTCTGGCCACATCAAGAACTATGTGCCGGTAACCAATGATATGTTGACACATCCCGATCCGAATGACTGGTTGATCTATCGGGGCAACTATCAAGGTTGGAGCTACAGCGCGTTAAATCAAATCAACGACACGAATGCAGGCCAGCTCCAATTAAAGTGGTCATGGGCGATGAACGAGGGGGGGGAGAACGCTACCGGCCCCACGGTCCACAACGGTATCATGTTTCTCGCCAATACCAGCAATACCGTCCAAGCGCTGGATGCCAAGACTGGCGAGCTTCTATGGGAAAATCGGCTAGGTCCGGTTGCAACCCGGGCCTACAGCGCATTGCGCAGTCTCGCCGTCTACGAGGACAAGGTCTACATAAATGCGACAGACGCGAAACTCTATGCCCTGGATGCTCGAACTGGAAAAGTCGTATGGCGGACGGACATTGCCGACGGAGCCAAAGGCTTTAACGAAACGGGCGGTGTGATTCTCGCGCATGGCAAGGTTATCGTCGGGCTTACTCTCTGCAGGGGCCAGGAGCCGCACTGTTACATCAGCGCGTATGACGCGGAGACGGGAAAGCGAAGCTGGAAATTCACGACGATCGCGCTTGCCGGAACGCCGGGGGGCGATACGTGGAACGGCATCTCGGACGATATGCGTTCGGGCGGTGAAACCTGGATTGCCGGTACTTATGACCCCGATCTAAACATTACGTATTGGGGTGTCGCGCAGGCCAAGCCGTGGATGCGTGCTTCGCGCCGCACCGGAAGCGCAACGACTCTGTTCGCAAATTCGACGCTCGCTTTGGACGCGGATACGGGCAACTTGAAGTGGTACTATAGTCACGCCCCGGGTGAAAGCTTCGATTTGGACGAAGTGTTTGAGCGTGTCCTAATAGACCATGGGGCTCAGAAGACCGTTATGACTGTGGGCAAGGCCGGCATCCTTTGGAAGCTGGATCGCGTCACAGGAAAATTCATGGATGCGACACCGACCGTGTTTCAAAATGTGTTCAGCGGTTTCGACATGAAAAAAGGGGAGCCGATATATAGGCCAGACATAATCGCACAAAAGACCAATACTTGGATTTCAGCATGCCCCAGTGCTGCTGGTGGCCATGATTGGCCGCCAACCAGTTATGATCAACCAAACGATTTGCTCATCATTCCTCTCGGGCAGAGCTGCAATTTGATGCTTGGGCACGATGTCGCGCAGCATACCGGAGTCGTCAATACGGAGGGCTCGGAACGGGTATTCTTCATGCCCGGAACAGACGGCAACATGGGGCGTCTCGCCGCGTACAAGACATCTACGATGCAACCTATTTGGTCTTTCCAGCAACGAGCTCCTTTCCTGACGGGGGTATTGTCGACGGGAGGCAACATCGCGTGTGTGGGTGACTACGACCGCGTGTTTCGGTGCGTCCAAGCAACGACCGGAAAGACCCTCTGGACGGTGCGCCTACCTACGGTGGTCCAAGGGAACCCGATCAGTTTCAGCATCGATGGAAAGCAGTATCTCGCTATCACCACGGGACTCGGGGGCGGAAGCCCAATCGGAAAACCAAGCGCAATGTTGTCTGATGTTCATAATCCAGATCACGGCCAGGCGCTGTATGTCTTTGCTCTTCCGGGCTCGAATTAGATCCGTAAGTTCGATGGCAATAAGAATTGTAACCCGATCGTGAGGCAGGTATGCGGAAACTAGCGTGGTTGTCGGCGTTGGGCGTAATGCTGTCTTCAGTGGCGCTTGCCCAGCCACCAGAAATAAATGTTCTATCCCCGGGGGTCGTCTATAACGCGGGCTTGATCGACCTTGCTCAAGCCTACAGCAAAAAGACCGGTGTCAAGGTGACCGTCAAGTCCGACGGTATGGGAAAAATCGTTGCCGACATCAAAGGCGCTACGCCCCCCGCTGACGTTATGGTACTGCCGGTTGCATTCATGGATGGGATGGAGGCGGAAGGAAGTATCGTTGCCGATAGTCGAATTGACTTAGGCCGCGTCAATGTCGGACTTGCCGTTCCTAAGGGCGGGCCGCATCCAGATATCTCGACTCCGGCTAAATTGGCTGCGGCGTTGAAAGGTGGTGGCACAATTCTGTATTCCGATCCGGCTAACGGAAGCATGGAAGCACGCGTTATCAATGACATGCTGCATCGTTACCCCGAGTTTCGTGGAGTGAAAGCGAAGATCAGCATAAAGGGCGAGGGAGGAGAGGCGTTGGTAAGAGGCGAGGGGCAGATGGCATTGCAATTGATCTGCGAAATCCTAAACCACCCCGAGCTTGAGCTGGTAGGACCTTTGCCCAAGGAATTGGGGGCATATATTGATGCCTCGGCTGCAGTCTCGACCCGCTCTGCTGCTCCCGACCAAGCGAAGGCGTTCATCACTTATCTGAATCGCCCCGAAAATGAGCCGGTATGGCGTTCAAGGGGCATGATCCGCCAATAGCGAACAGATATCAGGTTCGAAGTTTATACCACTAGTGTGTCTGGTTACGTATCGCACCACAATCGGAGGAGAGGTGCAATGGCGGTCCGGCGCTTGTTGGCCGCAGCAGCAGAAAAAGTGTGATGTACGATTTGCTCATCTCCGAGCATGAGACACAGCCGCTTTTCGACTGTGGGGCGCCCCTACTGGCCCAGATCGCGGAAGAGTTGCGGGCTGCTTATCCAGCGATATTCGGATCTCACCCGTTGTTGCATCATTGGGCGTTCAAATACGACAGTACCATGGCCGGCATTAGGGGTGCATGTGGATTTCGCCGCCGTGAACGTAAATTTCTGGATCACGCCCGATGATGCGAATCTCGATTTAATTGATAGCTCGCTGACGCCTAGCCCTTGATCATACTAGTGTTACCCCAGAGTGCTAAAGTCTGCGTCATGCGAAGATCGTCAGTCCGGCAATCCAAAAGATAGAAGTTGTGTCGCCGCGGTGATAGCGATGAACTGCCTGCCTCCGGCCATATAAGTCATGGGCGAGGAATTGACCGGACCGTTCACGCGGAAATGCCAAAGCGGCTTTCCGGTCTTCTCGTCCAGCGCCAGAAGCTGGCCTTCGGCGCTGGCGGCAAAGATAAAGCCGCCAGCGGTGCCGACCAGGCCTGAGGACAGGCCAACCCTCACCATGGGGAATTTCCAGACGATGTTGCCGGTTTTAGCGTCAATCGCCTCGATACCCTGATCTGGGGACAGAGGCGCGGGGCCGCCGCCCACGCCGCGTCCGAGGAATTGCTTGCCCTTCTCATAGGTCACCGGTGCGCTTTGGGCAAAGCCCTGCGAGGAGACATATTCCAGGATAAACAGCCCGTTTTTGGCATCGTAGGTGGGAGCCTGGAAGTTGGTGCCGCCAACCGCAGGGAACACGACTACACCCGCGGGCGTGGCCACGGTGGCAGGATTGACCTTGGGACGGCCCTTGGCGTCGAACCCGTTGT
>Ga0206883_1031_pt1 | contig 18565 bp, 21 predicted proteins | sample Alteio_BWOrgCont_2_FD_152910 | JGI IMG/M metagenome (GOLD analysis project Ga0206883, IMG submission 152910) | Enriched cells from forest soil in Barre Woods Harvard Forest LTER site, Petersham, Massachusetts, United States -... | ecosystem: Environmental > Terrestrial > Soil > Temperate forest > O... | reverse complement strand
GCTTGAGCACGACGGTGTTTCCGGCAGCGAGTGCCGGCGCCAGCGTGAACGCAAGCAGGAGCAGCGGCGAGTTCCAAGGCGTGATGAATCCGACGACGCCGAGCGGCTCGCGCAGCGTGAAATTGAACAGCGTCGGACGCTCCATTGGAATCGTCTCGCCTTCGATCTTGTCGGAGAGGCCGGCGTAGTAGCGATACCAGCCGGGAATCGCGCGCAATTGCGCGCCCATCTCGCGCAGCAACTTGCCGTTGTCTTTGACTTCGATTTCGGCGAGCTCGGCCGCGCGCGCTTCGACCGCGTCTGCGAGCTTGTGCAGTAGTCGTCCGCGCGTCGCGGGCGACGTTTTCGACCATTCGCCTTCAAAGGCGCGCTTTGCGGCCTTGACGGCGGCGTCAACGTCCTCGGCACTGGCGTCGACGATCGTGGCCCATGTCTCGCCGTTCGCCGGATTGATGACGGGCAGCGTTTTCGCGCCGTTTGGACTCCTGTATTCGCCGTCGATATACAGACCGTACTCGGTGACCTTTGCCTCGCGAACCTCGACTGCCATGGCCATGCTCCTCTCTACAGGGGCGCTCGGCCTTCGCGAAACCAGGCAGAGGAATCCCCCGTGTGGCCTGCGCTATCTCGCGAACATGAGATCGTTCTTGTTTACGCCCGGAAATCACGCGCGCCGGATGGAGAAAACGCTCGAAGTCGATTGCGACGGCGTTATTCTCGATCTCGAAGACGCCGTTGCCACCGCGGAAAAGCCGGCCGCGCGTGCGACGATCTGCGCCTGGCTCGAGCGGCCACGCGGTCGCCGTCTTGCGTACGTGCGGGTCAACGCACTGGGCACACCGTTTGCGTTCGACGATCTCGCTGCCGTCGTCGTTGCCAAGCTCGACGGCGTCATTCTCCCCAAAGTCGAGTCGGCCGCCGACTTACAGATTGCGGATTACATCATCGCTTCGCACGAACGCGCGCGCGGGATCGAGATCGGCGCGATCGATTTGATGCCAATCATCGAGACAGCCAAGGGCGCGCAAAACATGTTCGAGATCGCGACGGCCGTCAAACGCGTCAAACGGATCTGTTTTGGAAGCGGCGATTACACGAACGACACCGGGACGGCGTGGACGCTCGATAATCCGCTCACGCTCCATTACCGCGCCCAGCTCGTCAACGTCAGCCGGGCGGCTGGGATCGAGCCACCGCTCGACACGGTCTGGCCGCACCTGGAAGACGAAGCCGGCCTGCTGGCTGAGTCCAAGCAAGGCCGGGCCATGGGCTTCCAAGGGAAGATGACGATCCACCCCAAGCAGCTCGAGATCGTCAACCGCACCTACTCGCCGTCGCCCGAAGAGCTCGCATTTGCCCGCAAAGTCAGCGACGCGTTCGAGGCCGCGGAGAAGGCCGGCTCCTCGGCGCTGGTCGTTGATGGGGTCTTCGTTGACTATCCGGTCGTCTATCGGGCCCGAGCGCTTCTCCGGGAAGCGGAGCGAGCAGCCGCCACGACCTAATGCCCCCGTCCCCAGGGACCGATTCTACGTATAAGTGTCAGTAGGTCCAATCGCAGCCGTCATCCAGATCCCAGCCGCCATGGTCGCGGCCGCTGAAGCGGCTGCATCGCAAGGCACAATGTCGTCTGCGCTACAGCAAGCCGTGCTGGAACAAGAGACTACTGCGAGCGCCGCAAGCGGCGGCGGCGGTGGTGGCGGCGGCAAAGGGCACAGCAAAGAAGCGATCGACGCGATCACGCGTCTTGCTGCAAGCATCGATGCGAAACCGACCGTACGCGTCAAGTCGGCTGCGGAACGGCAAGCCGAGATCGAAAAGTTGAAGCGCGAAGCGCAGCAGAATCCGCAGCAGCGCGATCTTACCGACGAGCGTCAAAAAGACGCCAACAAACAAGCCCGCGAGCAGAATCCGCTTCTAGCGTTTTTCTGACAGGGCGAGCGCGAGCAGCGCTGCCAATCGCGCGTTCGCGCGTAACAGTGCAATGTTCGTGGCGAGACTTCGGCCCGACGTCGATGCTGCGATTCGATCCAGCAAAAACGGCGTCAGCGCTTTTCCGCTGATCCCGCGCGTTTGAGCTTCATTCGTCGCGGCTTCGATGTGTGCGGTGATCGCGGCTAAGGGAATCTCGTCCGTTTCGGTCGCGGGATTCGCAACGATGATGCCGCTACGCAGGCCAAGAGAACGTTTTGTCCGCACGATGCGTGCGAGCTCGTCGACCGATTCGGTTCGCAACGGCGAGGGAAGCCCGCTCGAGCGGCTCCAGAACGCGGGAAAGTCGTCGCTGCGATAGGTGATGATGGTGACGCCGAGCGTTTCGAGCATCTCGAGCGTTTTCGGAAGATCGAGAATTGCCTTGGCTCCGCTGCACACGACCGTGACGGGCGTCTTCGCGAGCTGCGTGAGATCGGCAGAAATGTCGTACGTCGTTTCCGCACCGCGGTGAACGCCGCCGATGCCGCCAGTCGCCACGACCTCGATCCCCGCCATTTGCGCGCACACAATCGTCGCAGCAACCGTCGTCGCGCCGTCCGCAACGGTCGCGACCGCGTACGGTAAATCGGCGCTGCTGAGCTTACGAATCCCGGTTCCGGTCGCGAAGTGCTCGAGCTCAGTGTCTCGCAAGCCGACTCGAATGCGTCCGCCGAGCACGCCGATCGTCGCCGGCATCGCGCCCAGTCCGCGCACGATTGATTCGAGTCCGCGCGCCGTCTCCAGATTCTCGGGGTGCGGTAAACCGTGACTGATCACGGTCGTCTCGAGCGCGACGACGGGACCTTTGCGTTCGAGGACGGCGCGTACGTCAGGATCGATCGAAAGCGCGTCGTTCACGGGACCCCCTTTGCCGCGCTGCGAAGGCGGCCTGCATGCGATTTGCGATTCTTGGAGCGGGTGGTATCGGCGCGTACTTGGGCGCACGGCTTGCGGCGGCGGGAGAAGACGTCGTGCTCGTTGCGCGCGGCGATCATCAACGCGCAATGGCGGCGCGCGGCGTGCAAGTGCACGATGCTGATGGGACGCGCACGATCAAAGTTCCGGCGCTTGCTCCCAATGAACAATTCGCCCCGGCCGACGTCGTCGTCATCACCGCAAAAGCACACGACATCGCAGCCATGCTTCCGCAAATTCGCGCTGCGGGAAAACCAAATGCGCTGATCGTTGCGGCGCAAAACGGAATTCCATGGTGGTATTTTCAACACCACGGCGGCGAGCTCGAAGGTACGGTGCTCGAATCGGTCGATCCGGGCGGCGTCATTGCGAAGGAAATCGATCCGGATCGTGTCGTCGGTTGTGTCATCTACTGCCCGATCACGCTGATGGGTCCGGGAATCGTCGAGCATGAGGGCCCCAAGCGTCTCGAGATCGGCCGGCCCGACGGAAAGATCACGCCCGAACTCAACGCGCTTGCCGAAGCGTTCGAACGCGCCGGATTCTCCGCGCCGCGCAGCGAGAACGTGCGCAAAGAGATTTGGATCAAACTGCTCGGCAATGCGCCGCTCAATCCAATCGGGGCCCTCGTGCGCAAGACGTCCGGCGATGTCGTCGAGCATCCGGCTGGACACAAAATCGTCGGCGAAATCATGTACGAATGCGTTGACGTGGCAAAGGTACTGGGGATCGACGTCTCGGTCAGCGTCGAGGCGCGCCTCGCGCAAATTCCGAAACAGGTTGGCAGGCACAAATCATCAATGCTGCAAGACGTTGAAAAAGGACGTCGCGTCGAAATCGACGGTCTGGTCGGCGCCGTCGTCGAGCTCGGCGATCGCCTCGGCGTCGACGTGAAAGCCTTACGGTACGTCTACATGCTCGCGCAGATGCTCTAAAGGGGAAGAACAATGCCGCATATCACGATCGAGTGTTCTGAAAACGTCGAGGACCACGTCAACGTCGATAAGATGCTGCGCTGCGTCCACGATGCCGCGATCGAGACCGGGATCTTCCCGCCCGACGGAATTCGTTCGCGCGTTCACATTCTCGAACACTACCGTGTCGCCGAATCCGGCAAGAACGCATTTGTGCATGCCGTGCTGCGTATCGGCCCCGGCCGGGATGCGGAGACAAAGCAGCGCGTCCTCGATCACGTCTTCGGCGAGCTGACCGAGTTCTTGCAGAAGATGTACGACTCGCATCCGCTTGCCATATCGATCGAGCTGCAAGAGCTCGATGCCGATCTGCGGCGCAACAAGAATAACCTCAAAGCAGGCGCAGCAGCGGCACGATGAACGCTCCCGAGTGGCTGCGCGGCTCGATGCCGCCGCTGGTTACGCCATTCGTTGACGGCAAGGTCGATGCAGATGCGTATACGCGACTCGTCGAATTGCAGATTGCGGGCGGCTCGCACGGCATCGTCGTCAACGGGACGACCTCAGAGCCCTCGACACTCACCGTCGATGAGCGCAACGCCTTAATCGACGTCGCGGTGCGCACGGCGAACAAGCGCATCCCGGTCGTGGCGGCAACCGGCTCACAGTCACTCGCCGAGACGGTCGCGCTCACGCAGCACGCGGTACGCGCCGGCGCCGATGTGCTCTTGATCGTGACGCCATATTACATCCGTCCACCGCAGCGCGGGCTCATCGAATACTACCTGAACGTGACGCGCGGACTTCACATTCCGTGGATGATCTACCACATTCCGGGCCGCACCGCCGTGAGCGTCGAGGTCGAGACCGTCCGGAAGCTCGCAGAACTTTCACCAACGTTCGTCGGCATGAAGCACGCATCGCCGGATCTCGCGTACGTTTCCGATCTGCTCGCCATCCTTCCCGAGCTTCGCATTTTCGTCGGTCTGGAAGAGCTGAGCTTTCCGACGATGGCGCTGGGCGCGGTCGGATTGATGAACGCCGTTGGAAACTTGAATCCACGCGTGCTCGCCGAGATGTGCGATGCCGTGTGGAGCGGCAATCTCGCACGCGGACGCGAGATGCACGAGCGCCTGCTCGAGGTGAACAAAGCCGTCTTCTACGATACGAATCCGATTCCGATCAAATATATGATGAAGCGGCTCGGAATTCTGCCTCGCAACGAGCACCGTTTGCCGATGGTGCCCGCAACGCCGGAGCTCGAGCGCAGACTCGATGGCGTTCTGGAACGCGCTGGGATGCTGACCGAAGCCGTCAAGACGCCGTGAGGCTCGCCGAGTTCGAAGGACAGCGCTTCGCACCACCGCTCGCGCTGCACGGGAACATCTTTTGCATTGGCGTCAACTACGGCGATCGCAATGCAGAGTACAAAGACGGCTCCGATCAGCCCAAGTATCCGAGTGTCTTCATGCGCACGCCCGGCTCGCTCGTCGGCGACGGCGAGACGATTCTTCGTCCGCCGGAATCCGAGCAGCTCGATTATGAAGGCGAGATCGTTCTCGTGATCGGCAAGCGCGGCCGGCGCATTCCGCGCGAGTCGGCGCTCGCGCACATCGGCGGATTGACGTGCGGTAATGAAGGCAGCGTGCGCGATTGGATGCGGCACGGCAAATTCAACGTCACGCAAGGAAAGAATTTCGAGCGGTCGGGAAGTATCGGCCCGTCACTCGTCACGGTCGATGAATTCAAACGCTTCGACGATCTTCGCGTCACGACGCGCGTCAATGGTGAGGTACGCCAGGACGACACGACCACGAATTTGATCTTCTCGTTCGATTACCTGATCGCGTACATTTCAACGTTTGCCGAGCTTGCGCCGGGTGACATGATATTCACGGGGACGCCAACCGGAGCCGGCGCACGCTTCGATCCGCCGCGCTTCCTGCGGGCGGGAGACGTGGTCGAAGTCGAAGTAGGCGGTGTCGGCGTGCTGCGCAACACGGTTGCCGACGAGGCCTAAGGAGCAAGCATATGTCGTACCTCACGAACGTCAACGTCATCCCCTCGCACATCCCAGGCGAGGAGCTGCGAACGTTTGGGACGCTCGAGTCGTACGAAGAGTACATTCAGAATCAAGCCCGCGATACGGAGCAGCTTCTACAAAAGTATCGCGCCGCAAAAGTGCACGATCCAAAGCTCTCCAAAGAGTATCGCGAGGCGATGCGGCCGATTATGGTGACGACGTGCTGGGGCGAGGCGCAGACGGCCAGCCAAGTCGCGCAGATCATCACCAAGACGAACAGGCCGAGCGTCCAATATTTCTACACGACGCATGCGATCGACGAGACCCGTCATACACAAATCGAATGGCGGCGCATCGAAGATCTGCAGCTGGCGGATTCGCTCGACGTCCCCTACGAGCAAACGGAGCTCTTCCGGTTCGTGAACGGGCTGCCGACGTTCTTGGAAATCGTCTACGGTCAGGTCTGCACGCTCGAAGCCTATTCGGCGCACGTGCTGTTCAACTCGATCATCGAGCTTGCGAAGAATGCCGGCGATCTTGCGACCGCGGTGACGTACGAGCACGTGATGCACGACGAAGTCCGGCACATTGGGACAGGTTTGCGGCTCGTACGCGAAGCGATCGAATCGGCACCGGATCCCGAAGAAGCAAAATTCCGCATCCTCGATCTCGAGGAGAAGCTCTTGCCGATTACCATTCGCAAGCTCGGCCGCGAATCGAAGATCGCTGAATCGCTTTACGACTACGGGCTGATCAAGAGCAAGGCGAAATTCGAAGAAGATGGCTGGCGGCAGTTCCTCACGTTCCGCTCGAAGATCGGCGTGTTGCCGCCGATGCGCTTTCAAGGTCCGTTGCCGGAACCCAGCGTCGTCTAGATCGCGTGCTCGTCGCAGGTCTGTTTTCGACGCACGTCCCGCGCCTGATGATCCTCGATCCCGAGGCGCGCCGTGCGTATATGGGCAACAACGTCACGACGTTTTACGATGCGCTCGAAGAGATTCGCGCCAAGCGGATCGCTGCGCTCGACTTCGACACGTTCGTCATCATCGACACGCATTGGCACACGACCCTCGATTTCGTCGTGAACGCGAGCGAACGGTTGCGCGGCGTCTATACGTCGGATGAGATTCCCGACATGCTGCACGAGTACGAGTACGATTATCCCGGCGATCCGGAGCTTGCGGATGCAATCGTCGCGGAAGCGCAAGCGGCCGGCGTACCCGCCGTAACCTCGCGGCATCGCGGCTTACCGGTGCATTACGGGACGCTTAACCCGATGCATTACTACAATCCGGGGCCGAACAAGAAGCGCGTGCTCTCGATCAGCGTCTGCGACACGGCGGAAATCGAACCGAATCTCGCGCTTGGCGAAGCGATCGCGCGCGCGGCAAAGCGCACCGGCCGTCGCGCGCTCCTGATTGCAAGCGGCGGCATGTCGCATCGGTTTTGGCCGCTCGCGACGATCCGTTCGCGCGCCAGCGCCGATCCCTCCGACATCTCATCGCCAAAGCTGCGCGAGTGGGACGAGCGCATCATGGCATGGTGGAAGAGCGGCGATCACAAGAGCGTGCTCGCGGCAACCGAAGAGTTTCGGCGCGAATGCTCGCCCGAAGGACGCTTTGCGCACTACCTCGTGCTCGCGGGCGCGTTCGGACGCGAATCATTTACCACACGCGGCGAGCAGTTCGGCCGCTACGAAGCCGCGATCGGCACCGGCCAAAGCAATTTCTGGTTCGCCGTCAACGGATCAGAGCGTTAAGCGCAATCCTGCGAAAACGGACGTTGGCCGATTGGTGCCGACGTAGACGCGGCCTTCGACGGCAAGATGCGGCGCAAGCGATTGCGCGATGATGCCGTCGTAGAGAAAACGTGATTGTCCAAGCGTCGATTGCCCGATGTCTCCGGCGCCGACACCACCACCGAGCGTTGTGCCGCCCAGCCTGAAGCGCGCGTCCGCGGTTGCTGCGAATCCGCGCCCGTCGAATGGTGCGGCAGCGGTCGCTTCAACGGTTAGCGGAATGACCGGCGTCTTGAACAACTGCAATGACACAGCCGCTCCAACCGCTCCCGTGCCGCCCGTATCGAAGTAACCACCGTCGATCGAGACTTGTGCGCGCGCGGCTTGCGAAGTCGCTGCGATAATCGCGACGGCGCAGACTGCGACAAATGAGAATTGTGTTAGGAAACGCATGCGTTCTTACTTCGATCTATGCTGCGCGAATGCCGCTTCAACGTCGGCGCGCAGTTGTGAATCCTGCGCGTTCCATGCATCTGAGAAGTGTTTGAGAATTCTGCCGGTCAGTCCCCAAATATGCCGGCCTTCGAAATCGAGCGCGTACGATACGCGACCGCGCGCTTTCGTCATTTCGACGTCTTCATGGACTCCGTCGTCGGCAAGAATCGTCGCAAGCGGGACGGTAAACACGCCGACGATCTCGCTCCCGTCGATCGTGAGCGGCGTTTCGGGTTCGATCACACCGACGACCGGCGTCACGAGAAAACGATTCGAGACTTGTTGCACTTCCGGCAACCGTCCGACGACGCGAACGCGATCCGGCTTCACGCCCAACTCTTCGTACAGCTCGCGCAATGCCGTCGTCGCCGGCTCGTCGCCGTCGATCGGATCGACGCTGCCACCGGGCAGACCGATTTGTCCCGCATGCTTGCGCAGATGCGGCGAACGTTCGATGAAGATGGCGCTGTGCGGCGGCGATCCGAAGATCGCCAGAATCACTGCGGCTTTGGTCCAGACCTCAGGACTTGAGCTCGACACGGGGTATCTCCGGCGCCTGACCGCGCTTGTACACCATGATCGTTCGCGTAAAGCTGATCACGACGGTCCCGTCTTGGTTGAAGCCATGCGTCCGCACCTTGACGATGCCGACGTTCTTGCGCGATTTGGATTCGCGTTTCTCGAGAACTTCGCTCTGAGAATAGAGCGTGTCACCTTCGAACACCGGCGCGGGTAGCGTGACCTCGTCCCATCCGAGGTTTGCCATCACGTTCATCGAGACATCGATGACGCTTTGTCCGGTCACGAGTGCCAACGTGAACGTCGAATCGACGAGCGGTTTTCCGAATTCCGTCTGCGCCGCATAATGATGGTCTAAGTGGACCGGCGCGACGTTTTGAGTCAGCAGCGTGAACCACATATTGTCGGTCGTGATCACCGTGCGGCCGAACGGATGTCGATAAATGTCGCCGACTTCGAAATCCTCGTAGAATCTGCCGCGCCAACCAGGTTTTTCAGCCATAGTCGCTTGACTATCGCTGACGTGCTTCATTTCCTCGTTTCGCTCGCAATTGGAGCCGGCGCGGGTCTTATGGGGGGCGTCTTTGGCGTCAGCGGGGGGACCGTCGCGATCTCTGCCATGGCGCTGCTGGGATTCAAGCAGCAGCTCGCACAGGGAACGAGCATGGTGATGCAGCTGCCGAATCTCGGGCTCGGCGCGTATCAGTACACGCGCCGCGGGAGCGTCAACGTGCCGGCGGCGCTGATAATGTCGGCAGTCGCGTTGCCGTTTACGTTCGCCGGGGCCATTATCGCGACGCACATTCCGAGCCACGACCTGCGCATCGCGTTCAGCATCTTTTTCTATTTTATCGGGACGTTCTCGCTCTGGAACGCGCTGCGCAAGAAGAAGCAGCTCCTGAATCTTCCGTTGCGCTGGTACTATCTTAGCGTGCTCGGCGCCCTGGGCGGAATTGCCACTGGCATGTTCGGCATCGGAGGGCCCGCGCTCGCGGCGCCGTCACTCGTCGTCTTCTTTGGGCTCACGCAAACGGCTGCGCAGGGGATGTCGATCTATCTCTCGCTCCCCTCGACGATCATCAGCATCACGCAGTACGCGCGGTCGCACGATGTCGACTGGCCGGCTGGAATTATTCTCGCCATCGGTGGAGCGCTGCTCGTCAACCTCGGGGTGACGATCGCGCACCGGCTCTCGGAGAAAGCGCTGCGTATCGCGTTTTCGTGTTTTATTTACGCGATGGCGACATTGCTCTTGATTAAGAGTGCCTAAGAGTCAGGTGTCGTCTTCACGATCCTCTGCTGGTAACGCTTCCTCGGTGGTTCCCTCTGAAAGTTCCAACAATGCATCGCGCATTTCAGCGACGCGCCGCTTCATATAATCGCTTTTTTCATGTTCAAAAGTCGAAATCGCGCGCGAATAATAGTCGCGTGCCTTGCTAAATTCATTTCGTTCGATGTGCATCCGAGCAAGCGATCTCATAACATCTAGCTGAGAACTTTTTGGCAACTCCGCATCGTCCAAACGATCGAGTTGCTCTAGCGCGAGAATTGCAGCGGCACTCTGTCCAAGACCGTTTAGCGCCTGAGCTTTGCTCAGTCCTGTCGCACGGAGACTAGCGGCTTGTTGGGGACTAACAGCTGTTTTAAGTAATCTTTCAGAAATCTCAACGAAACGGAGTGCCTCGTCATAAAGGTTGCTTCTATTTGCCATTCGTGCCGCGGCCCGTACGGTGGCGATTACGTCGTCTCTCGCCTCTTCATCCATTCCAAATCTAGAGATGAACTCGGAATAAACGCTTAAGGCGCGGCCGGGGTCTCCGGATGTGTTGAGAAAATCCGCCTTGTGGTTATATGCATGGTAGATTGCATGCTTTCGCCCCTCAATAGGCGATTTGATAACTTCGTCCAACGCTTCATATCCATGCGGGTCGGCGCTGTCTGTTAAGAGTATATTGACGCCTTTCCCAAGCAGCGCATCAACTTGGATACCGCGTGCATCGGAATTGGCGGTACCATCTAAGAGAGAGAGCGCCGCGTCGATAAATTCGAGCGCTTGCTGATGCTGATGTTCTCGTGTAAACGCTTTCGCACGCGTTAAGCGGGCATTGGCGCTCGCCGCCCTATCGCGTTCGTCCATCGAAGACTGAATCAGCGTGTCCGCAGCCGACATTAGCGACTCGAAGGCTGGGTCCGTCGACTTAGTTCGGGCCGCAGAAACTGCTCGTCGGAAAAGTTCCACGAACTCCCTGAGGGATTCATGCTCCGCGACGTCAATCGTTGCAATATACGCGGGAGTTGCATCAGATGCGACAATAACGGCGCGTTTATAGTTCGAGCGTCGTATGAGGGTTCGAATCCGTTCCAGCGCCTTCTCACTGTCAACGCGTTCCTCACTCTCCCGCACCGCAGCGTGTCTTAGTCGGCGTACGACACTATGGAGGTCATAGTGATCGATTCTGGCTTCGTCTTGGAACGGCGCAGACCCGGTCGATGTATATGTTGCTTCAAGCCGAAGTGCGAGATGTTCAAAGGGATTTTGCGTCAACATCGGTTCGTCGATTTCGAACCTCTCGTTCAAGGCATCCAGAACATCAACTGCTTGTAGCGTCGCAGGCTCAAACGCAGCCCGATGCATGAGTGCAACGTCGGCTGTATGAGGGTCACTCGTTGACAGATCTAAGGATGCGCTATTCGGTTTACCTTCGGGGAGTATAAACCGGACGTAATCACTGTCAGTAATGTCGCGTGATAAACGGTCGTAGCTCGCCACTGTGTGACAGAACCAGTAGACGTGAGATGCCGGTCGCGTTTTGAGACGCTGCTTCAGCGCTGTCAATATTACGTCATGGTCCCAGCCGGAATATCCGATCAGTATAGGTGACTTGTGGTTTAGTATCTGATTCAGAAAGAACGCCATTGATCCGCCGGACGGTCGTGTGTGTATTTGGGACTGTTCGGTAATTTCGCCGCGCAGGTTGCAACAATCGTAAAATTGGAATGATCCGTGAACATGAGCTATTTTAATTGTCGATGCGTCACCAATCTCGATGCGTGAAACTGTTTCGGGGTGATCGGAAACGATTGGATGGGTACCAAAGAGAAGTAGCGCAGTTGAGAGGAGATCGTCAAAGTTCGGTGTTATGACAAGCGAACTTAGTCTGCGACTTATTAGCAGGTGCGCAAGCCTTAGCATCGCCGGTGTTGGCGGCTTCCCTTGCATAAGAGTCTTTAGGAAGTCGCGACGCATTATTGGTTGCGGGAATGCTTTTTCGAACCAAAACGAATACAAATCGATAGGATCAGTACTGGGAGGCACAAGGTCTGGAAGATTGTATCGAATCTTATCCTTGTTGTATTTCTCCTCGAGTTGAATTTGCAGCTCTGACGCGGTGGGAATGCTGGGCACAGAAAGACCGGCGCCGATTATTAGGAAAAAGGGCTCCCGGTCAGACATTTCGCTTCGCGTGCGAAAGATTTCGTCGACGGCTTCCTTTAGCGACAGTCTAACGCTCATGCTGGAATGACGCTGCGCGAAATCATCTGATGCGGTTACCGCTCCTGTGGTTTGCTCGGGGTCGCGACGACCTTTAATTGTCTTCGATATTTATTCGAGTACGCAACCGTTCGTTGACTGAATTATAGGTCATACGCGCTGGTCAGGCAACGTGTCGTAATGTGTCGACAGTGTCTAGTAGAGTAACTAGTTAACCGCCGTGCACCAGCACGAAGATGCTGGGCAGCACGAGGACCAGCGTCACCACGAGGACGCACGCGAATGTTCCGATTGCAGCGTCTGATGTTTCTTTTTCAAAAAACTCGAGGATCCACAACCGTATGCCGTTGAGCCCGTGATAGATGACCGCGCACACGAGCGCGATCTCCATCGGCATCAGGAACGGATTGGCATAGCTCGCCACGGTTGCGTCATAGAGATTCGGCGCGAGCGGCAAGAGCGCAAGGTCGAGCACGTGCACGAGCAGGAAGAAAAATATTCCGATGCCGGTCGCGCGATGCAGCGCCCACGCCCATTGACCGTGGAGTTGCCACCAGCCGATTGGCAGCTTGAGCACGGCACGCGTCAGGAACACGACGATGATCGCGGCGATTGCGAGATAGGTGACGACGGCGAGCGCGCCGAGGAGCGCGTCGAGCGTGGGGACGATCCAGAACGCGTCGGATAAGATCCCGCGTGTTTGCAGGCCGTGCGTCACGTCGACGATCGATATCGTGCCGATTGCGAGAAATGCCGCGGCGAGGATCGCGAGAATGCCTTCGCTCACGCGGCGGCCGATGCGACTCGGGACCGTATCGGCGACGACGTTCCGCATGCCGAGCAGCCCGTGCGTTAATGCGAGCAGCAAGAGTGCCCAGTCGAAGTCGCGCCAAAAGCTCGCCGACCAGCGTACCAAAACAAAGGAGCTCGTCGTCGACGACGGCGCGTTTGCGTAGTGCATGACGAACAGGTGCCCGCCGACGAGCGCGATCACGAGCAGACCCGAGATGCGCAGATACCACCACGCGATGCCGATCGCGTTAGGTCGCACTCGCGATCTTTCCGCGTCGTAAGAGTTGAATTGCGGCGAGCGGCGCAACGCCGGCTGGGCAAACCGAGACGCAATTGCCGACCGAGCGGCAACTGTACGCGCCCTCAGGACCGAGGGCCAGCGCGACGCGATCGGATTCACGGTCGCGTTCGTCTGCAGCGAGCGCGAATGCTCGATTAAGCGCGGCTGGGCCAAGGTATGCCGAATTGCCGGCGACCGTTGGACACGCAGAGTAGCACGCGCCACACGAAATGCAATCGATGGCGCGGTTGACGTCTTGCCGTAGAGCCTGGCTAGGATCGACGCGGAGCGGTTCGGGTGTCGCCTGCGCAAACGAGGGTGAGTCGCCGACGAAGAACGGATCGATCTTTCGATACTGCTCGAAGAACGGCGTCATGTCGGTCGCGAGATCCTTGATGATCGGGAGCGAGCGCAGCGGCTCGATACTGATCGTCGCTCCAAGATGTTCGAGACGGACGCGGCATGCAAGGCCTTCGCGTCCATCGATCCGCATCGCGCAAGAGCCGCACATGCCCGCGCGGCACGAGTAACGGAATCCCAGCGTCCCGTCTTGGTTTTCGAGAATCGAAAAGAGACCGTCGAGGACGCTGAACTTCGGCTTGGCTTCGATCGTGTAGGTTGCCCAATGAGGACGTGCATCGTTGCTCGGGTCGAAGCGGCGGATCCGAAAAGTTTTGTGAACGCTCATGCCGGAACGGCGGCGTCCGGTTTGACGCGCGTCATCGCGACGGGCGCCTCGAAGAGGCGGCCGTTCTGTAAATGGATGTTGACCAGCCAGCGTCCATCGTCGCGTTTCGTGAAATCGCTCCGCGCATGCGAGCCGCGTGTCTCAGTGCGGTGTTCGGCGGAGCGTGCGGTGAGCGACGCGACCGTGACGAGATTGCGTACGTCGAGGACCTGCTGCCATGCGAGATTCCAGCGGCGTTCATTGGGTGCGGCGCAGTGTTGGACTGTTTCGGCAAGTTCGTCGAGCGTCGCGCGGGCGCGCGCGATCTGTGGGCCGCTACGCACGAGGCCAACGTCTTCCCACATCACCGCTTGCACGCGATCGCGGATCGTGAACGGATTCTCGCCTTCCGTTCGCGTGAGCGGTGCGAGGGCTGCGTCGAGCGCCGCATTGACCGCAGATGTGTCGGGATCGTGCATCTCACGCTCTGCGCATGTGTGCGCGGCCGTCACGCCGGCGCGCGCACCGAAGACGCACGATTCCGCAACGCCATTGCCGCCCAGGCGGTTCGCGCCGTGGACGCCGCCGGCATCTTCGCCCGCGACGAGCAAACCGGGCATTGCGGTTCGGCACTGATCATCGATTTTGACGCCGCCCATGTGAAAGTGCGCGGTCGGCGTCACCTCGACTCGTTCGCGCGTGAGATCGTAGCCGACCTCAGCGCAGCGTCGCACCATGCCTGGAAATGTTTTCGCGACAAAGTCCGCACCGAGATGCGAGGCATCGATGTAGACGCCACCGGACGGCGTCCCACGGCCTTCCATGACCTCGATGTACGCGGAGCGCGAGACGACGTCGCGCGTTGCGCGCTCCATCCGCTCGGGATCGTAGCGCTGCATGAACCGCTCGCCGTTCGCGTTGAGCAGGTAGGCCCCGGCGCCGCGCAAGCCTTCCTCGAGAACCATGCCGGAAAGCCGCGATGCGCCCGCGAGAATTCCGGTCGGATGAAATTGCATCATCTCCATGTCGATGAGATCGCAGCCGGCGCGATATGCCATCGCGTAGCCGTCACCGACCTTTTCGATCGACGGTGCGGAGAATTTATACATGCGCGGTCCGCCGCCGGTCGCGAGCAGCGTCGTGCGCGCACGCACCAGCGTGAAAGCGCCGGTGCGTTGATGAAGCAGAAGTGCGCCTGCGATTCCGTCGCCGTCGCTCGCCGGAATCAAATCGAGCGCGCGCGTTTCATCGATCAGCGTGATCTTGCGCGCGAAGAGTTGATCGTGCAACCGGCTGACGATCTCGATTCCGGTCAGATCACCGCGATGGACGGTGCGATCGAAGGATTGTCCGGCAAAGGCTTTTTGATGAATCGTTCCATCCGGACGGCGATCGAAGAAGACGCCGACCTTCGTTTCGAGTTTCCGAATGATTTCGGGCGCATCGGAGACGAGCGCCCATGCCAGCTCCTGATTGTTCAGAAATCCGCCGCCCTTGATCGTATCGAGAAAATGTTTTTCGACCGAGTCCTTCGGATCGAGCGCGGCGTTGAAGCCGCCCTGTACGAGCCGCGTGCAGCCGCTTTTTCCGACCAGACCCTTGGCAACGACGACGATCTTGAGCTGGGGGTTTAGATCGTACGCGTGTAGCGCTGCCATCAGGCCCGCGCCACCGCTCCCGATGATCAGAAAATCACAGGTGAGCTCGTCGTATTCCGGATTCATGTGATGCCGAGTTTAGCGTAGATCCCGGCCAGGCGCTCTTGCGCAGTGTTGGCGACGTTCCGGTAAATGCTCTCACCGTGTGCGTCCATCGCAACCGTGAGCGGCCCAAAATCACGGACGCGAAATTCCCACAAACACTCGGGCATCAAATCTTCAAAGTACACGTTCTCGATTGCTTCGACTTGCTCGGTCTCGACCGATGCAGCACCGCCGGTGATCGCGAGATAGACGCCGCCCAGCGATTTGAGCGCGGCGCTCGAGGCGTCGGAGAGACCGCCCTTCCCGATGATGGCGCGTATGCCGCACTGCTGCAACGACGGCTCCGTGAAGCGGTCCATGCGCATGCTGGTCGTTGTGCCGACCGTCATCGGTTCGTAGCTTCCGTCCGCGCGTTTGCGAACGTTCGGCGCAACGTGCAGGAGGACGGCGTCTCGTAAATCGATCGGCGCCGGCTGTTTCTGATCGAATATGCGAATGTAGGTTGCGTCGCGGATGCCCCAGATGGTCCCCGTGAAGTACACGACATCGCCGATGTGCATCGCACGCACGTCGCTTTCGGAAATCGGCGGCGTTAAGCGATGCTCAGTAGCCAAATTCGTAGTGCCCGTCGGCGTAAATCTTGGCGCGACGCCGTTCGCCGCGCCAGCACTGGAAATTGATCGCGACGGGATTGCATGTAATGTGCGTCCATGCAGCTTCGACGTGAACGTCGAGCGCGGTCGTGTCACCGCCGAGCCCCATCGGACCGATCCCGGTTGCGTTGATCGCTTCCAGCAGCTCGAGCTCGAGCGCTGCGATTTGCGGATCGGGATTGCGTTCGCCGACCGGCCGAATCGAGGCTTTCTTTGCAAGCAGCGTGCACAGATCGGACGTTCCGCCGATTCCGATACCGATGATCGTTGGCGGACAAGGTTTGCCGCCCGCGCCGACCGCCATTTCCATCACAAACTTCTTGACGCCGGCGAGGCCATCAGACGGCGAGAGCATTTTCAAGAACGACATGTTCTCGGAACCCGACCCCTTGGGGATCATCAAGAGATCGATGTAGTCGATCTCGTTCGAAAACTCGACGTGCACGACGGGGATGCCGTCGCCGGTACTCGTTTGCCGATTCTCGCGCGTGATCGGCGAGACGATGCTGCTGCGCAACGGATGATCGACCGTTGCGCGTTCGATGCCGCGTGTCAACGCATCGATCAAGCGCGCGCCGTCGATCAAGAACCCGCGGCCGATCGTGACGAAGAAGATCGGGAATCCCGTGTCCTGGCAGACGAGCGTATGTTTCTTGTCGGAAATCTCCATGGCGCGCAGCATCGTGTTCACGATGCCGCGAGCGACCTGACTGCTCTCGCGCTCCATCGCTGCATTGATGGCGGTGCGCACGTCGGGTGGAATATCGATCTGGGCTTCGACGTATAGGCGTTTTCCGAGCTCCTCGAGCTGATCGTAAAACGCGTCGGTGTTGATCGTGGCTCCCATCATATCGTTTGCCTAGCTCTTGGCTCCATTGATCGCCGGTTCGCTCACTGCGCCATTCGCGACGCCATAGCTTTCGAGTATCCTCTTATACGTACCGTCAGCCATGATGGCGCGCAGCGCTTTTTGCAACTCGTCGCGGACGCCGGCATTTGATTTCAGAACGCCGATGCCGAGCGGAACCGGCTGATACTCTTTACCCATAACCACGTCGAAGATCGTGCCGCCGCCCGCCGTTTTCGCGAGATAGATCATAACGGGCGAGTTTCCGAGAAACGCAGCGACGCGTCCGTTCTGCAGCTGCAGCCGCGCATCGGCCGGCTGCGTGTACTCGAGGTTCTCGACGGCCGGCTTGTGATCGGCCGCGCAGCGCGCGTTCTGTTCGTCGATGAGCAGAATCTGCGTCGAACCACGCACCGTCGAAACGGTCTTTCCGCACAGGCTCTCGAGGCCGCTGATCTTTTGTGGATTACCCTTCTGAATTAGCAGCATCGTGCTCAAGCGAAAGAAGTCGACGAAGTCGAGGACTTTCTCGCGTTCGAGCGTGTCGTTCATCAGCGTGAATGCGGCATCGATGCGACCGGCTTGCAGCGCCGGGATCAAGCCGTCGAACGTCATCGGCGTAAACGCGATCGGATGCGCGAGATGCTTGCTCATCGCAGCCGCGAGGTCGACGACAACGCCTTGCAGTGTCGTGCCGTCCGAGGCGTAGCTCACCAGCGGCGGACTGTTCGTAATCGTCCCCGCGGCGATGCTATCAGCCGCACGTGCAGGCGCCGTCAGGGCGAGTACGAGCAGGAGCGCTGCGAAAAGACGCATGTAAGGAGCTTTCCTATGCGCTATCTGTGGACCTGGATTGCGAGCGCGGTCGTCTTGGCCGTCGTTATCGCGCTCGGGCTTTCGATCGTCCAAAATCCGAATATCGATCACGCAGCGATCGCGCAATATCAGTTTGCGCCCGCGATTTTGGCCGGTCTGCGTACCACAATCGAGTTGGCCGTCGTCTCCGGCATCATCGGGCTTGGGCTGGGTCTCGGGCTTGCGCTGATGCGCCTCTCGCAAAATCCCGTCCTCCGGTGGACGAGCGGTGCTTATACATGGGCATTTCGCGGTACGCCCCTTTTAGTTCAGATTTTGTTTTGGGGGAATCTCGCACTGCTCTTCAAACGTGTCGGAATCTTCATTCCGTTCACCGACATCGCGCTTGTTTCGGCCGGGACGAATACGGTCGTCACGCCGTTCGTTGCTTCGATCCTCGCGCTCGCTCTCAACGAAGGCGCCTACATGTCCGAGATCATCCGCGCTGGCATTCTCGCCGTTCCAACCGGTCAGGTTGACGCTGCGCGCGCGCTTGGCATGTCGAGTGGTCTGACGATGCGGAGAGTCGTTCTGCCGCAAGCGTTCGCGGTGATCGTCCCGCCGACGGTCAATCAATTCACGAATCTCTTGAAGGCGACGTCGCTCGTATCGGTGATCGCGGGCGGCGACTTGCTGACGGCAGCCGAGAACATTGCATCGGCTAACCTCCACACGATCGAGCTGCTGGCCGTCGCGACAT
>Ga0206883_1067_pt1 | contig 18631 bp, 16 predicted proteins | sample Alteio_BWOrgCont_2_FD_152910 | JGI IMG/M metagenome (GOLD analysis project Ga0206883, IMG submission 152910) | Enriched cells from forest soil in Barre Woods Harvard Forest LTER site, Petersham, Massachusetts, United States -... | ecosystem: Environmental > Terrestrial > Soil > Temperate forest > O... | reverse complement strand
CTCCGCTATCCTTTGTAAAAGGCAAAAAACCCTGCCAGCACCAGGCAGCCGAATGCCGCCATCTGGTTCCAGCGAATGGCTTCGCCGAGATAGGCGACCGAAAAGACGCCGAACACCACCAGGGTGATGATCTCCTGCATGGTTTTCAGTTGGGCCGCCGAATAGACCGTATGGCCGATGCGATTGGCCGGCACCGCGAAACAATATTCGAAAAAGGCGATGCCCCAGCTCGCCAGCACGACGATCCAAAGCGGCGGATTGGGAAATTTGAGCTGCCCGTACCAGGCAAAGGTCATAAAAACATTGGAAATCGACAAGAGAACGATCGGTGCAATCGCGGCAATAGCAAGAAAACCTAAAAATATTTTCATATTTTCTCCGGCCCTGGCCGGGAAAAAGTCCGTCGGCCGCGTGAAATGCGGCAATCGAGCTTATCGCATTTGGCCTCCGGCGCGTTAATATCGCACATGCGGTATAATCCTTTGGTTCCGTGAGATGACCGACACCACCCAGAGTGCTCCCGCCTTTGCCGGCGTCCCTGCCCGCCTCGCCACCCCGCGGGCGGGATATCTGTTCTCTCCCTGGTTCGACTTCTTCTGCCTCGGCGGCGGCTCGGTCCTTATTCTGGGCCTGATCGTGCTGCTGCTGCCCAGAGGCATACCGACTGCCCAGGAGGGGGCGCTGATCGTCCTTTTGATGACGCTGATCAATCAGCCGCATTTCGCCCATTCCTATCAGATGTTCTACCGCAATTTCGGCGCCAAGGCCTTCGGTACGCAATATGCGCGCGGCTTGCGCCTGCGCTACATCGTGGCCGGACTGGTGGTGCCCGCAGGCCTGATCCTGTTCCTCGGGGCGGCGGTGGTTTCGCGCGACGAGCACCTTCTCAGTTATGGCGCCAATCTGATGTTCTTCCTGGTCGGATGGCATTATGTGAAGCAGGGCTACGGCATTCTGATCGTCGATTCGGTGCAGAAGCGCGCGCTGTTTTCCGACCGCGCCAAAACCATATTCCGCCTCAACGGCTATGCCTGCTGGATGGTGGCGTGGCTCGCGCTGAATCATGCTTTGGCCAAGGCGACGCCCTATCTTGGCCTCGTCTATTATTCCTTTCCGGTGCCGACCCTTCTGTACGATGTGGCCATCGCCGCCGCCTCGCTCAGCACGCTGGCCGCTTTGGCGATGTTTGCCGACGCCTGGCGCCATGGTAAAAACGGACTGCCGTGGAACGGCGTCATCGCCTATCTGACGACGCTCTATCTCTGGCTGGTTTTCGTGCACATCAATCCCTTGGTGCTGATCGTGGTGCCGACCTTCCATTCGCTGCAATATCTTGCGGTGGTATGGCGCTATCAGCTGAACGAGGGGGCCGCGCGCAAATTGCCCGCCGCCGGCGTCTGGCGCAATCTGGCGGTCTTCGTCATCATCGGCATGGTGCTGGGCTATCTCGGCTTTGCCGGGGTTCCGCGGCTGCTGGACGAGGTGCTGTCCTACGACAAGCATCTGTTCGGGCCGAGCCTCTGCGTCTTCGTCGCCTATATCTTCATCAACGTCCATCACTACTTCCTGGACAATGTGATGTGGCGGCGCGGCAATCCCGACGTGCAGCAATATATCTTCACCCGGCCTGCCGCACGCCCCGCCAACTAGCCGGCCAAAGTCGTACAATATTTACCGCACCGCCGGGCCCTGCGGGGCCTGGGCGGCGGCGGCTCACAACGCTCTTGCATAAGTGGCCGAAGTGGCGCGAGCATGGGCCCATAAAGGGGCGCGTGACGCGACCCGACGACCGGGAATTCGCGCCCGCCGCGCTCCGGACCCCCATCCAAATGGGGGCCGACGGTGGAGGCGCATCATGCCAAGAAAAAACGGAGGAAGCGGGCCACGTTGCGTGGCCCTGGTAGGTCCTTACGGAGCGGGCAAGACCACGCTCCTGGAGAGCATATTGTGGATCAGCGGCGCGACGCCGCGCAAAGGTTCGATCGCGGGCAAGAACACGGTGGGCGATGCGTCGCCCGAAGCGCGCGCCCGTCAGATGAGCGTCGAGACCAATGCCGCAACCACGCGCTATCTCGACGAATCCTTCACCTTTCTGGACTGTCCCGGATCCATTGAATTCCTGCAGGAAGCGCTGAACGTCCTGCCGGGCGTCGATGCCGCCATTGTGGTCTGCGAACCCGAACCCGCCAAAGTGGCGATGCTGCAGCCTTATCTGAAGCGCCTGTCCGATCTATCCATTCCGCACGCTCTGTTCGTCAACAAGATCGACAAAGCCACGGGTGCGGTGCGCGATCTCCTGGCGCAATTGCAGACTGTCGCGCCCAAGCCGCTGGTGCTGCGCCAGATTCCGATCTGGGAGAACGGCGTCGCCGCCGGCTTCGTCGATCTGGCGCTGGAACGCGCTCACATCTATCGCGAGCATGCCGCCTCGCAGATCGTCGATATGACCGACGAGGTACGGGCCCGCGAAACCGAAGCGCGCTTTCAGATGCTGGAGAAGCTCGCCGATTTCGACGAGCACCTGATGGAAGAGCTTCTGCTGGACGTCAATCCGCAACGCGACGAAATCTTCGCCGATCTGCAGCGCGATCTGCAGCAAGGCCTGATCGTGCCGGTGTTTCTCGGCTCGGCGCTGGGCGACAACGGCATCAGGCGGTTGCTGAAAGCGCTGCGCCATGAAGTTCCCGAAGTCGGCATAGCCGCATCGCGGCAGGGCCTTGCCAAAAGTGGGGATGTCGCCCTTCAAGTGCTGAAGACCTATCACACCATGCATGGCGGCAAACTCAGCCTGGCGCGGATCTTCAGCGGCCAATTGAAGGACGGCGCCACGCTGTACCGCGCCGATGGGGGCGACATCAGGGTCGGCGGCCTGTTCGCCCTGAAAGGCCAGGAACAGATCAAACTCGCCGAAGCCGGGCCGGGCGAGACGGTCGCGCTCGGACGGCTCGATGAGGTCGCCACCGGCGAAATGCTGTCCGGTGCCAAGACCGGCCTCCGATCGAAAACGAGGGCCGAGATTCTTATCCCGGTTTACGGCCTTGCCATCCGCGCCGCCGACCGCAAGGACGAGGTCAAGCTCACATCCGCCATCGCCAAACTGCGCGAGGAAGATCCGTCGCTGCTGTTCGAACAGGATGCGGCCCTGCATCAGATGACCTTGTGGGGTCAGGGCGAAATCCATCTGAAGGTGGCGGTGGAAAGGCTGGCTTCCAAATACGGCTTGAAACTGGACACACATCGACCCGACGTGCCGTATAAGGAGACCATCCGCAAATCCACCACGCAGCGCGGCCGTCACAAAAGGCAGACGGGCGGCCATGGGCAGTTCGGCGATGTCGTCATCGAAATCAGGCCGTTGCCGCGCGGCAGCGGTTTTGCCTTTGAGGACAAGATCACCGGCGGCGTGGTACCGCGCAATTTCATTCCCTCGGTGGAAAAGGGCGTCATCGATTTTCTCCATCATGGGCCGCTCGGTTTTCCCATTGTCGACGTCGCGGTGGCGCTGGTCGATGGTTCCTTCCATGCCGTGGATTCATCGGACGCGGCGTTTCAGACCGCGGCGCGCATCGGCATGAGCGAAGGCATGCCCAATTGCGCGCCGGTGCTGCTGGAGCCGATCATGCATGTGATGATTCATGTGCCGTCCGATTCGACCGCCGGCGTCAATGGCGTGATTTCAACGCGCCGCGGAAAAATACTCGGCTTCGATTCTCGCGACGGCTGGGCGGGCTGGGATACGGTCGAGGCGCAAATTCCGCAATCCGAACTGCACGATCTGATCGTCGAGCTGCGCTCGCTGACCCAAGGCGTCGGCACCTTCGAGCAGAAGTTCGATCATCTGGCGGAATTGACCGGAAAACTTGCGGAAAATGTGGTTTCGGCGCGCAAGGCGGCGTAACCGCCTCATCCCCTGGCAGCGGGACTTGGCCCCGTCCGGCAGATTGCGGACGGGGCCAAGTTTCCTTAATGTGCCTTCACAGTCGGTACCATAAACCGACAAAAGAACCTGGGAGGCTGCCGATGAAAAAATCACTTTTGGTCACGAGTCTATCCAAAGCGTTGGCCGGGCAGAATTTGGCCAAGGTCTGGGCGGGATACGGAATTCTTGCCGGCGCGATGGTTGCCGGATTGTGCGTTGCCGGCGGCGCGACCGCCGCGGAATCGCAGCCGCCCGAATGGGCCTATGCGACCCCTCCGGCGGCGCCGGCCGGCGCACCGCCGGCAGCGGCGGCGGCAGTGGATGACGGAAAAGTCTACAGCCTGCCCGGCACCGATCGGACCTTTACCGCCAATCAGATCCGCGGCCGTCTCGACAATGTCTCGCCGGCGCGCGTGCCGCCGGCCGACTGGTACCCGGGCGATCATCCGGCCATGCCGAAAATCGTGGCGGAGGGCGATCCGACACGAGGCATCGTCGCCTGCGATCTTTGCCACTATCCGAACGGCAAGGGCCGTTCGGAAAACGCCAGCCCCGCCGGCTTGCCCAAGGATTACATCATCGAACAGATGCACGACATGCGCGACGGGCTGCGCCAGAGCGCCGATTCGCGCAAGGCCAACACCAAACAGATGATTGCCTTCGCCAAGGCCATGACCGAGGACGAGATCGGGCAGGCGGCGACGTATTTTTCGTCGATGACATGGACGCCCTGGATCCATGTCGTGGAATCCAAAACGACGCCGAAGGTGCACAGCAATGGCGGATTGTATCTGCCGCTCGAAGGCGCGGACGCCGGCACCGAACCGCTCGGCGACCGTATCGTCGAAGTGCCGGTCAACCCGCAGCACACCAGCGTTCTGCGCGATCCGCGTTCTCCCTTCATCGCCTATGTTCCGATCGGTTCGGTGGAAAAGGGACGCGACATCGTCAAGACCGGAGCAGGCGGCAAGGCGACACCTTGCGCCATCTGTCATGGCGAGACGTTGAACGGGCTCGGCGCGGTTCCCGGCATTGCGGCGCGCTCGCCGAGCTACATCGCGCGGCAGCTCTATGATATTCAACAGGGTGCGCGTAATGGCGGCATGACGGCCTTGATGAAGCCCGTCGTCGCCAAACTGACAAACGAAGATATTCTCGACATAGCGGCCTACACGGCCTCTTTGCCGGCGCCGTCGACCAGTGTCGCTTCGGCGAGCGCTTCGCCTTAGGCGTTCAGTTCATAAGGTCTGCCCGGCGGTGCGAAATTCGCCGCCGGGCAGAACGCTTCTGGCGCAGAATTATTCGCCGTCCTTCAAGCCGGGCAGCAGACCGCGCTTCGAGAGGAAGGCGAGAACAATTTCGTCGAAGCCGGCGGGATCTTCCAGGCAGCAGGCATGTCCGGTTGCAGGCAGAAGCTCGTGTACCGCGCCGGGAATAAGGCTTGCGGTGCGGCGTCCGGCAGCCAGGGAATGATCCCATTCGCCGTTGACGACCAGAGTCGGAACCTTCATGTCCCCGAGCCGGGCGGTTGTGTCGGTGCCGTTGCCGGCCTCGAAAACGCGGGCTATGGCCTCACCCTCCAGCCAGGCCTCGCGCTCCACATACTGACTCAGCAGATAGGCTCCGATCCGTCCGGCGGCGAATTCGGGCCGCACCAATTCGTGCATGTGTTTGAGATGGTAGGAGGACAAATCCGCCCGATAGCCGTCGACGCGCTTGCCGTAACGGTTGCTGGCGCCGCTATTGCCTCCGACCAGCACCAGTGCGTCGAAGCGGTCCGGATGGTCGAGGCCCAAAAGGATCGCAGCGCCCGAGCCGACGCTGCAACCCAGGCAAATGGCACGCTTGACGCCGAGATCGTCCATCACGCCGATGACGTCGTCGCAAATATCCTTCAGCGTGAAGGGCGTCGTCACCTTCATCGAACGGCCATAGCCGCGGATGTCGACGGCAATCGTCCTGAACCAGGTGGAGAAATGCGCGGTCTGGTAGAGCCACAGAGTGTGGTCGAAGGGATTGGCGTGAATGAAGATCATCGCCGGCCCGTCGCCGGCGCTTTCGTACCAGATTGGAATGCCATTGGCGCGGCTCGCAGGCATGGCGGTTCTCCGTCAGAAAGGCCGCCAATCTAGCCCCAATGGACCAGGCTGCGACAGGCGGCGAGGCCGGATGCACAAATTCGCGCCGTTCTTGCCCTGAGTAGATCCCGAGTGTCGAGCGGCCCCTTGGCCGGCTTGGTCTTTTCGGTGTCCGGGCCTATATTTTCCAATGAGCGCGGGGATTTGATTTGCCCGGTGAGCGCGCCTGCTCTAACGGCAGGTCACGGAGAACGCGATGCTGATCAAGATCAAGCAAGGTTGGGAAGTTCCGGAAGCCTCGGTCACGCCCGAGCGACTCGTCTTCAATCGCCGTGGCATGCTGAAAGGCCTTGGTCTGACGGCTTTGACCGGGGCGTTGGCGAGTTGCGACAATTCCTCCTCGGTGGCGCAAAGCGCGCCGCCCGGCGGCAGCGGTGCCGCGCCGCAGGCGGTTCAGGCGGCGCAGGCGGCCAGCAGCGCCGATCCGACCGCCAAGCTGTATCCGGTCAAGCGCAACCCGGCCTATGTGCTCGACCGTCCGCTGACCAATGAAAGCATCATCGCCTCCTACAACAATTATTACGAGTTCAACTCGTCCAAGGATGTCGTGGCGGAGGCCCAGGCGCTGCCGATCCGCCCGTGGGAGATTTCCATCGAAGGCATGGTGGACAAGCCTTTCAAGACGGATTTCGATTCGCTGATCAAGCTGATGCCGCTCGAAGAGCGGCTGTACCGCCATCGTTGTGTGGAAACCTGGTCGTTTACGGCGGCTTGGTCGGGCTTTCCGATGAAGGCACTGGTGGATTACGCCAAGCCGAGTTCGGGCGCCAAATATGTCGTGATGAAATCCTTCATGAATCCGAATTTCGCCCCCGGCGAGAAACAGCCCTGGTATCCGTGGCCCTACACCGAAGGCCTGACCATTGCCGAAGCGACCCATGACATGGCGTTCATGGTGACGGGGGCTTACGGCAAGCCGCTCCTGAAGCAGAATGGCGCTCCGCTGCGCCTCGCGACACCCTGGAAATACGGTTTCAAATCCGCCAAGGGGATTCAGCGTTTCATCTTTACCGATAAGCGGCCCGTCACCTATTGGCAGCAGCTCGCCCAGGAAGAGTACGGCTTCTGGGCCAACGTCAATCCGAAGGTGCCGCATCCGCGCTGGAGCCAGGATTCGGAGACCTCGCTGACCACGGGCGCCCGGGTTCCGACGCTGCTTTTCAACGGCTATGCCGCCCAGGTCGCCGGGCTTTATGCCAATCTCCAGGCCGAACCCCTCTATATGTAGCCAAGCGGTTGATCGCAAAAAAGAAAAGCGGGGCGGATCGCTCCGCCCCGCTTGATCGGAGGCGAACCTCCGAGGGGGGACCCGAGGGGGGAATCGGGTCTGACACTGATGTAGGAAGTCCCCGGCCTGTTTCAAGCGCCGGTCAATGGCCGGCGAGAAATTTCTCCGCTTCCAGGGCTGCCATGCAGCCCATGCCCGCCGCCGTCACCGCCTGGCGGAAGATCTTGTCCTTGACGTCGCCGGCGGCGAAAACGCCCGGAATCGAGGTGCGGGTCGAATCCGGCGCGGTGCGGATATAACCTTCCTCATCCATGTCGAGTTGGCCCTGGAAGATCTCGGTCGCCGGCTGGTGGCCGATGGCAACGAAGAAACCGTCGCAGGCCAATGTGCTGAGGGCGCCGGTATTGACGTCGCGCACCCGTACGCCCGAGACGCCCTTGGGATTGCCGCCGCCGAGGATTTCCTCGACCGTCGCATTCCACACAATGCGGGCCTTGGGATTCTTCTCCAGGCGCATCTGATTTGTCTTGTCGGCGCGCAATGAATCGCGGCGGTGAATCAGTGTTACCTCGCTGGCGAAATTGGTCAGAAACAGCGCCTCTTCGACCGCCGTATTGCCGCCGCCGACCACCACAACCTTCTTGCCCTTGAAGAAAAAGCCGTCGCAAGTGGCACAGGCCGAGACGCCGAAGCCTTTGAGGTTCTCCTCGCTGGGCAGGCCCAGCCATTTGGCTTGCGCGCCGGTGGCAATGATCAGCGCCTGCGCGCTGTAGCGCTTGCCGCTATCGCCGCTGAGAATGAACGGCCGGCGCGCCAAATCGGCGCTGGCAATCAGGTCGAATGCAACGGCGGTACCGAGATGTTCGGCCTGCGCCTGCATCTGCTGCATCAGCCACGGGCCTTGGATGGCCTCGGCAAAGCCGGGATAGTTTTCCACTTCCGTGGTGATGGTGAGCTGCCCGCCGGGCTGCAGGCCGGCAATCATCATCGGTTCCAGCATGGCCCGCGCGGCATAGATGGCGGCGGTGCAGCCCGCCGGACCGCTGCCCAGAATGAGAACCTTGACGTGTTCGATATCGGACATGGAGAAATTCCTTGAAGTGGGCAGCGGGCTGATATCGGAAGAAGTCGCAGAAAGGTCAAGCGAAGCCTTTAGACCGCTTTAATCCCGAACACGAAATATTCTTGCTCAAATTAGCCGGTAATGGTCATATCGTTACAGCCTTCTTCGAGGAAAGGCCCTCACCCCATGAAATACCACCAGCCCGATGCGGTCGATCGCAAGATTCTGGCGGCGCTGCAGGAGGACGGGCGCATGACCAATGTGGAATTGGCGGCGCGGGTGGAGATCACCGCACCGCCCTGCCTGCGCCGCATGAAGGCACTCGAAAAGGCCGGATTCATCAGGGGCTATCATGCCGACCTCGACGCCAAAGCCCTCGGCTACGACGTCACGGCCTTCGCTTTTGTCGGTCTTTCGAGCCAGGCGGATGCCGATCTCAGGGCTTTCGAAGCGCAAGTGCGTGCCTGGCCGCTGGTTCGCTCCTGCTTCATGCTGTCGGGGGAGGTCGATTTCATCTTGCGCTGCGTGGCCCGCAATCTGACGCAGTTGCAAAACTTCATCACCGAAGAATTGACCGCGGCAAAGAATGTGGCATCGGTCAAGACGGCGCTCGCCATCCGCGAATCCAAGAACGAGCCCGGCATTCCGATCGATGCGCCGGCTTGAGACAGTTCTGACAAACAAATTACCTGCAACGCGGCGCCCGACCACGAGCGCACGCAATCAGGCCCTTGCTTGACCGAATGCGGCCCCTGCCATATTCTACAATACCCAATGTAAGAATAAGATTTATGCGAGCTGCCGAAGGGTAAAGAGAATTCGACGCCGTCATCCATCGGTCGAACTCAGCGCGAACATTTGCCCATTGGCGATCATTGCACCCAAAAGAGGAGATCCCATGAACGTCCTGCGCTACGCACTCATTCCCATGGTTCCCGCGGTTCTCGGCCTGATGCCGGCGGCCGCGATGGCCGCCCCGGCGTCCTGCGAATCCCTGGCCACTCTGGCATTGCCCAATGCCAAGATCGATTCGGCCGTCAGCGTTCCGGCGGGCGATCTCACTTTGGCGGGCGGCCGCGGCGGTCGCGGCCAGACGTTCAAGGATCTGCCGGCCTTCTGCCGGGTCGCGGCGACGCTGAAACCGACTTCGGATTCGGACATCAAGACGGAAGTCTGGCTGCCGACGACGACATGGAACGGCAAGTTCCAGGCCATGGGCAATGGCGGATGGGGCGGCACGATCAGCTATCCCGCAATGGCCGAGGCGCTGCGCAACGGCTATGCCACGACATCGACCGATGACGGCCATACCGGTGCCGGCGGCCAGTTCATTCCAGGCCATTGGGAAAAGGCGGTCGACTTCTTCTGGCGCGCCGTGCACGAAATGGGCATTCAGGGAAAAGCCATCACGGCGGCCTTTTACGGCAACGGACCGAAACTGTCCTATTACAATGGCTGCTCCTATGGCGGCCGTCAGGGCCTGATCGAAGCGACCCGTTTTCCTAACGATTATGACGGCATCGTCGCCGGCGATCCGGCCAATCCGCGTTCGGCGCTGCAGACCTACCAATTGGCGGTCTACAATCAGGTGCATAAGAACCCGGCGGGGGTGCTTCCGGACGACAAGGTTTCCATCCTGCACAAAGCGGTGCTCAATGCCTGCGACGCGCTCGACGGCGTCAAGGACGGCCTGATCGAAAATCCCAAAGCCTGCCATTTCGATCCGCAGACGATCGTCTGCAAGAGCGCGGACGACAAGGATTGCCTGAGCCAGGCCCAGGTCGACACCGTCAAGCTGATCATGACGCCGGCCAAGGTTAACGGAAAAGTCTACCATCCGGCGCCGATGTGGGGCAGCGAGCTGGGCTGGAAGAACTTCTATTCGGGCGTCTCAGAACCGGAAGATCTCGACAATTTCACGACCATCATGTTCAAGGACAATCCGGAATGGGATTATAAGACGCTGACGGCCGAGAATGGCCTGCCGGCCGCCGAAAAAGCCGATGTCGAGGAAAGCGTCACCACCACCGACCTGTCGAAATTTACGGCGCATGGCGGCAAGATCATCTTCTATCATGGCTGGGCGGATCCGGGCGTCTCGCCGCAATTGACCATCGACTATTATCAGGGCGTCCAGAAGACGACGAAGAACGGTGCGGAATCGGCGCGCCTGTTCATCGTGCCGGGCATGGGCCATTGCCGGGGCGGTGAAGGCGCTACGGACAATTTCGATGCCGCCGCGGCGCTCGACTCCTGGGTGACCACCGGCAAGCCGCCGGTGCAGATGGTCGCGTCCCATATGGCGAACGGCAAAGCGGACCGGACGCGTCCCTTGTGCGCCTATCCGCAGGTGGCGAAGTACAAGGGGAGCGGCAGCACGGACGATGCGGCGAACTTCGCCTGCACGGCGCCGTAGCCGGCCGGGATTATCGCGTAGTGGATTGGCGGCGCCGGGTGCAAGAGCCCGGCGCCGCCTTTTTTTTGCACCGTCTCAAGTCGCGTTGGGGCGCGGATCGAAGACGAACAGCAGCGTATCGGGCGGAATATTTTCCTGGGCGGTCAGTGCGTAACCGGCCCGGTTCGCAAGCTGGATGATGTCGCTGCCGGAGAAGTCGTTGATCCAGCCCATGGCGCGCCGGCGATCCGAAGGAAAGGCCGGATTTAACGGCACGTAGGAAAAGATGATGCGGGCGCGCGAAATCGAAAGCCAGCGCCAGAATGCATCGGTATCGTTCAGATATTCCATGACGCCCAGCACGGAGATATGGCTCGCTCCGTCATAGGGCGGATATTCGCCTTTGTTGAAGTCGCAGACGATAGTCCGTTCGTCGCGGGCAACGAGATCGGAGGGAATATAACGGCAGCCCGCCGGCAGCATTTTCTCGATCATCATTTTGCCGCAGCCGACATCCAGGATCGTGGCGCCGGCCTTCACATAGCTTGCGGCGCGTTCGCTGCGATAGCTCCAGGTTGCGTGCAGATTGTCGGGATTGCCCCAATGCACGGTATCGCTGGGCCGCGGTCCCGACATCTGCTCCACTTGCAGATAGGCCAGCAGGTTCTGCGCCTGCTTCCAGGCATCGGCCGGCGAGCCTGCCAGCCGGCAGAGGCCGAGCGGGCGCGACCAGGTCTCGAAATAGGAAAAATTCTTTCCGTAATTGTTGTTCAAAAGCACATGGGGAATGCCCATCAGCGTGCAGAGTATGTGTCCATGAAGCCGGTCGGTGATTACGACGCGCCCCGCCGAAAGAAGGCGCATGGCGCGTTCCACCCAGAATTTGGAGCGCTGGTCGGCATTCATCGCGATATAGCGCGCCACGCTTTCCTTCTCGCTGACCGTGATGTGATACCAGTCCGAGATCAGAAGCCTGTTGCCCGAAACGGCGACGGCGGCTGAAGCCTTGCAGCCATCGGCGAAATTGCCGAGGTCGGCGACTGTATTGGTGAGGTCTCCGAGCCCGGCGGCTTGCGCTATTCCCGTGCGATAGACGGCTTCTTTGTCGGTTCGTCCCAGCCACATAATGTCGAAATTGGCAGAGCCGGAGCGGGGTTGCGTACCGAGCATGAACGCCATGTCCGGTACCATGACGATACGGGTGGCTGCGCCGAAGAATTTGGTCAGGGTATGAAATGAAAGCGCGTCGCGGGCACAGATCGTCGCTTTGCCATGCGCCGCGAATTGCTGCACCGAACGCGAGAGATTCTCGCTGGAGAAGAACATCACCGTCTGCGGCAGGACGATGACCGGATTGTCGGGAAAATCGCGCAGCACTTGCAGGCGGAAATCGTGATAATGATAAATATCGCCGAAATTGCCGCCGCCATGCATCAGAATCGTGCCTGAGCCCAGGGCCTCGGCCATCGCGGCGCGGTCATAGCTCTGCATCGAGCATTGGTAGACCGGCTGAATGCCAAGCTGATGTAAGAGCACTTTCTCGCCCAGCCAGATGGCGTGGTCGCCGGAATTGGACGCATCCGGATAATCGATCAATGCGAAGCCGCCGCCGCCGGCGAGCAGCGGCGTAAATGTTGCGATCAGCTTTTGCCGGATGTCAGCAACCAATTGACCGTGCTGCATCGATTTCCCCCCGCCTACCCGATCATGAAAGCGTTTTCGAGCGAAGTGCCCCGTGCGGCAAAGCCGCACCCTCTCCAATGGGCGTGCGAGCATGCCTGGCGGCAAAGCCGCACCCTATCGAATTGGCGTGCGAGCACGCCGAGCGGTTCGCGTGAAGAAAACGCGTCAAAACAATAAACAAGAGCCCGGGTTTGATTCCATCAAAGCCGAAAAGGCCCCAGCCAGCTGAACGCCCTGGTATGATGCGCGTTTAGCGTTCTCCGCCGAGAGTTGCAAGCGGCCGTCTTCAGCCTTGCGCGTCGGGTTGTCGGCTGGGATGGGCTGCGGCGAAGGCCGGCAGTCCGTTGCAATGCTCCACCACCTTCATGATTTCCGGATAGGGCGTCATGTCGGTCTTGAAGCGCACCGCGGAAAAGACCTGCGACACCAGATAGGCATCGGCGATGGTCGGAGCCGTGCCATGACAAAAGCCCTGCCGGGTTTCGTCCTGCCGCAACAGGGTTTCGATGGCATGAAAGCCGGCATCATTCCACAGGCTCATCCAGGCGGCCACGCCCTCGGGGCCTTGCTGGTAGCTGTCGCGGATGAAATTGCGGATGCGCAGATTGTTCACCGGATGCATGTCGCAGGCGATGATCGAGGCCAGCGCCCGGACATGGGCCCGCGCCAGCGGATCCTTCGGCAGCAGCGGCGGGTCGGGATAGGTTTCTTCCAGATATTCGATGATGGCGGGCGATTGCGTCAGACGCACATCGCCCAGATCCAGCACCGGCAGGCCGCGCATCGGGTTGATCTGACCGAAGGAGAAACCCAGATGCTCGCCGCGGTCGAGCCTGATGGGAATGTACTCATAAGCGAGGCCCTTCAGATGGAGCACGATCCGGGTCCGGTAGGAAGTGCTGCTGGCATGGAAATTATAGAGTTTCATCATGATCTTACCCACCGAAGACGGGTTGCTTTCAAAGCTCTGCTCACCGGACGGCGGGCGCCCGGCCGGCGGAGCGCTTGCCCGGACTCCGCAAGGGAGCAGCATAGTCCGGCGCGTTACCGATCGCAGCAAAATCCGGCATTGTCCGGAAGTTGAGCAAACTTCAAACAGGGCCGGCAGAGCGAAAACGAGAATGTCTTGGAGCGGGCCGAGGGCAGGGCAGTAGCGCGCCCGGAAGGGCTACTGATCCTTTTTTCCGCGGTTCTGTCCGTCGCCCTTGCCCTTGCCTTTGGCGCCCGGGGGCGGTCCCTGCTGCTCCGAGCCCGGCGGACCCATGATGGTGACGACCGCATCGGGGGTCAGTCGCAACTGCCCGTCCGTGACCACTGTGTCGCCTGCAACAATGTCCGATTTCAGCGCCGCCAGCGTCTCGTCCTGGTAGAGAATGTTCACCGGGTGGACCGAAACCTTGTTGTTCTTGTCGGCAACATAGACATAGCTGCCGTTCTGGCCGGAATTCACCGCCTCACGCGGCACTGTCACGACGTTCTTGAGGGTTTCGAGCTGAACGCTGACATCGACCAACTCGCCGGGGACCAGGCGAAGATCGGGATTGTCGAAGGTGGCGCGAAGTTCGACCGTGCCGGTCTTTTCGTCCACGGTGTTGCCGATGAAATCCACCTTGACGGTGATGTCCTTGCCCGGATTGGGCAGATCATTGGCGGTGGCGACAGCGGCGGCGACATCGCTGCGAATGGCGATACCGGCGATCAGACCGTTCTCCTGCATGCGATCCTGCAATTGCGGCAGATTGGTCTGGGGTAAATCGAAGGTGATCTTGACCGGCTGAATCTGCGTAATGGTGACCAGCTGGTCGTTGGCGCCGACCTGGTTGCCGGGCTGGATCAGAATGGGTCCGGTCTTGCCGTCGATGGGCGAACGAATGGTGGTGTAATCGACGTTAATTTTGGCGCGATCGACGGCGGCTGTGTCCGCCGCCAGGGTCGCCGCCAGGGCCTTGGCCGCGGCGACCAGCTGATCGCGCTGCTGGGTGGCAACGATGCCTCGCTGGGCCAGCGTGACCGCGCGATCGGCGTCGGCCTGGGCGCTGGAGAGCTGAGCCTGATCGCGCAAGGTCGTCGCCTGGGCCTGACGCAGAGCGGCCTGATAAGGCTCCGGATCGATCTGAAACAAGAGATCGCCGGCCTTCACCATTTGGCCTTCCTTGAACTTCGCCGACACCATCTGGCCGACGACCTGGGCCTTGATGTTCACCGTCGAATTCGCCAGCACGGTTCCGATGGTGTGTACCTCGATCGGAACGTCGTGCGTGGTCGCCGTGGCGACTCGCACCGGCGCCGATTGCGCGTTGCGCTGGCCGCCTTTGCCGCCGCCGCCCGCGCCGCCGCCGCTGAACGAATAGGCGCCGTAACCGACCACGGCCAAAACGACCACACCGATCAGTATCAGACGCGCGGAAACCTTCTTCTTCTGCTCCGGCACCGCTTGAAACTTGGCCGCTCGCGTCGATGTAATCTGGTCGTAACCCATTATTCCGTTCCTGCCGGCTCGCCGCCACTATACCAAGATTGATGCCCGGCGCCCCAGCCGCGAGTGTCCGTCTGCACGCTTATTATGCCGGAGATAATAAGCATTTGTCCCAAAACTTTGTCGGTTACATTACGTCGTTCCCCGGCGTCGCCGCCTGGGGCCCATCCGTGCACCGATTTCCGGCAATACCCTATTTATTTGGCATTTTCCACTCACGCAAACGTGTTGGGGACGGTATCCTGACGGCCTTCGATTCCTTTACGAAAGTTAAGAATTCCGCCGGTGACCGTTCGTGATCCAGCCCTGAACGCGCGGGGAAGCCAACCCGATAGCGGCGATTTGTGGCTTTTCCTCGGTATCCGGTTTTTCGCCACACTCGGCGTGCAGATCCAGGCTGTCGCGGTCGGCTGGCAGGTTTACGACATCAGCGGCAGCCCGACGGCTTTAGGTCTTGTTGGGCTTAGCCAATTCCTGCCGATGGTGCTGATGGTCCTGCCGGCGGGCGATCTCGCGGACCGTTTCGACCGCCGTTTCATGCTGATGGCCAGCTATGGCGTGCAGGGCCTGGCTTCGGCACTGTTGATAACGCTGAGCCTGATGGGCGTGCACGATGTCTGGCCGTTCTACGGCGCCGCCGCGTTGTTCGGCGTGGCCTTGGGGCTTTCGCAACCCGCGATGCAGTCCATCCTGCCCTTTCTGGTGACGGCGGACAGATTGCCGCAGGCGATTGCCTGGGGCTCCTCCGCCAATCTGACCGCCATTATCGGCGGTCCTGCGGTAGGCGGCCTGCTGCTGCCGCTGGGTCCTTTGGCCAATTACGGGCTTTGCCTTGTTCTGTTCCTCGGGGCGAGCATCGTCCTGTTGAGCCTGCGCCTCCGGCGTAGCAGCGAGGCGCCGAGCCCCGGCACGGCCATGCAGCGGATTTTGGACGGCATAGGTTATATTTTTCGCCGTCCGATTCTGCTGGGTGCCATCTCGCTCGACCTCTTCGCCATGCTGCTCGGCACGGTGACCGGACTGCTGCCGATCTTCGCCCGCGACATCCTTCATGTCGGGCCCACCGGCCTCGGCTTTCTGCGCAGCGCCACAGCCATCGGCGCGGCCCTCGTGGCTTTCGCTCTGGCGCGCTGGCCGCTGCAGCGCCACACCGGCGCGGCGATGTATTTCTGCGTCGCGCTGTTCGGCGCCGCGATGATCGTTTTCGGCCTGTCGTGGAATTTCTATCTGTCGTTTTTCACTCTGGTGCTTGCCGGCGCGGCCGACATGGTCAGCGTCTATATCCGGTCGGCGCTGGCGCAACTGGCCACGCCCGACAATTTGCGCGGCCGTGTCGGATCGGTCAGCTCGCTCTTCGTCGGGGCGTCCAACCAGCTGGGCGATTTCCGTTCGGGAGTCAGTGCAGGGCTGTTCGGCGCGGTGCCGGCCGTCGTCATGGGAGGCATCGGCACGCTGGCGGTGGTGGCGTTATGGATGTGGCTCTTCCCACCGCTGCATCGTGTCGATCGTTTTTCCGAAGTCGTGGTTCGCTGAACCGCGACCTATTCGGTTGGGGCTATTTCGGTTGCGGGACAATCCGCAGATAGGGTTTCGGCGCTTTCCAGCCTTGCGGATAGATCTTCTTGGCGTCTTCATCGGAGACCGAACCGGCGATGATGACGTCCTGGCCCTGCTTCCAATTCACCGGCGTCGCGACCTTGTGCTTGGCCGTCATCTGCATGGAGTCGATCACCCGCAGGACTTCGTCGAAATTGCGCCCGGTGGTCATGGGATAGACCAGGATCAATTTCAGTTTCTTGTCCGGCCCGATGACAAAGACGTTGCGCACGGTCATATTGTCCGCCGCCGTGCGCTTGGAAGGATCGCCCGAGGCGCTGGCCGGCAACATGTCATAAAGCTGCGATATCGCCAGGTCGGGATCGCCGATCATCGGATAATGCGGCATGAAGCCCTGGGTTTCCTCGATGTCCTTGGCCCAGAGGGAATGCTTGTCGACCGGATCGGCCGAAAGCCCGATGATCTTGACGTTGCGCTTGTCGAATTCGGGCTGCAGCTTGGCCATATAGCCCAGCTCGGTGGTGCAGACCGGCGTGAAGTCCTTGGGGTGGGAGAAAAGGATGCCCCAGGAATCGCCCAGCCATTGGTGAAAATGAATCGGGCCTTGGGTGGTTTGTGCTTGAAAATCCGGGGCCGTATCGCCCAATCGCAATGTCATAATGTCCTCCTGTGATCTGAATGCGTGATGCCTGAAAGAGAATGTGCAGCCGGGTTTTACCCCAGGCGGTCGGTCCCGGTCTAACCTTTTCCGACTGGGCCTTTTCCGCCCGGAATCGGCAGCCCGGGCGGTTCGGCATAGGTCATGACGAGATAGAGCGTCGCCGGCTGGTCCGTCAGATTGCGATAGGAATGGGCAAGGTCGGCGGGAAACAGGATCGTGTCGCCCTTCTGCACCCGATGCGCCGGTTCGCGCCCGATAATGATTTCCAAGGCGCCTTCGGCGACGAACAGCATCTCCGAAGTGCCAGGCGCGTGCGGTTGCGCTGTCTCGATATGACGCGGCGCCAGGCGCAATTCGTAGAACTCCACGCGCCGGTCTTCCTCATAAGGAAAGAGGGCGCGCGAAGTGAGGCCGCGATCTTCGGAGACGAACAGTTGCGCCTGGCTCTTTTTGACGATGACCGTGCCGCGCGGCGCGTGCTCGGCGGTGAGCGAGGCAAACGGCACCTGCAGCGCCTTGGCGATCTTCCAGGCCAATTCGAGCGTCGGCTCGCCGCGGCCCGATTCGACACCGGCAATCGTGCCGGGATCCACACCTGCCAGCTCGGCCAGGCGCGCCGCCGAATAACCGCGGCGTGCACGCCAGCGCTTCACATTGCGCGCGACCTTGGCGGAAAGAGCACTTGGCGCAAGGCGCGCCGAAGGAGCGGTAGGCGATTGCATGAGGGCCATGCGGCGTTCCTCTCTTAAGGGCAGAGAGGAACGTTAACCCGCGACGGGATATTAATCCAGTAAATTGATAGAGTTACTAGGAATGTTTGCGGGCAGCCTTCTGCTCGTCTTCCTCGACATTGCCGATATGCTTGTGCGGATCGGTCATTGACGGCGGATCGCTGGCCGGAAAACTGTCATCCAGCGCATCGTCCAATTTTTCGTCCTGGGTCAGCCCTTGGTCTTTCGCCGGGGGCTTAGGATCCTTGGTCTTGCTCGCTCTATCCATTGTCTTTCTCCCATATGGCCGCATTGTTCCGTAAGATAACGAATGGCAACCCCAATGGGTTTCAAAAGGCTTCGGCGTGATAGAAGGTGTCGCCGACGGCCAAACGGGGAAACGGCCATGACGACCACGGCACTCGCTTCAGGCGGCCGCACCCGTCTGTCACGGCAGCAGATTCTGGGCTTCTGGTCGGCCTGGTCGGGCTGGCTGCTTGACGGCATGGATTCGGTGATTTTCGCGCTGGTGCTGGCGCCATCGCTGAGCGAGTTGCTGCCGCGCTCAGGAATCGCCGCGACGCCGGCCAATGTCGCCTTCAACGGTTCGGTGCTGTTCGCGGTCTTCCTGGCGGGCTGGGGCCTGGCCTTTCTGTGGGGGCCGCTGGGCGATCGCTTTGGCCGCGCGCGGATTCTGGCGGCAACGATCCTTGTCTATGCGATCTTCACCGGAGCGGCGGCCTTTTCCCAGAATGTCTGGCAATTGGGTTTGTTTCGTCTGCTGGCAGGGTTCGGCATTGG
>Ga0206883_1063_pt1 | contig 19049 bp, 14 predicted proteins | sample Alteio_BWOrgCont_2_FD_152910 | JGI IMG/M metagenome (GOLD analysis project Ga0206883, IMG submission 152910) | Enriched cells from forest soil in Barre Woods Harvard Forest LTER site, Petersham, Massachusetts, United States -... | ecosystem: Environmental > Terrestrial > Soil > Temperate forest > O... | reverse complement strand
GGGCAGGCGCCAGGCCGGCCGCCGGACGCCGCGAGTTTGCGGTCCAGCTCGAGGAAAGCGATCTCCAGCTCGTAAATGCTGTCGTTGCGCGCCTCGTCGATGCGGGGACTCTGGCTCGTGGGTCCCACGAAGAGCCCGCTGAAAAGATAGCTGAGCGAGGGATGCTGATGCCAATACGCCACCAGGCTTTTGAGCAGGTGGGGCCGGCGCAACAGGGGGCTGTCCTCCGGCCGCGGGCCGCCCAGCACCACGTGGTTGCCCCCGCCGGTGCCGGCGTGCCGGCCGTCGATCATGAATTTCTCGGCCGCGAGCCCGCATTCGCGGGCGGCCGCGTAGAGCCATTCGGTCTTCTGGGAAAGTTCCGGCCAGCTGGCCGAGGGATTGATGTTGACCTCGATCACCCCGGGGTCGGGCGTGATCTGGATGTTGTCGAGCGCCGGATCGTGGGGCGGCGGGTACCCCTCGAGGACGACCGGCAGGTTGAGGGATGCCGCCGTTTTCTCAACGGCGTGCAGGAGTAGGAGATAGTCCTCCACGCTGTCGGTTGGCGCCATGAAGACGGAGACCCGCCCGCCCCTCGATTCGACACAGAGCGCGATCCGGACCTCGTCATCCGCCGCGGGGCCGGTGGCGCCGGGAAGCCGCCACGGCTGGAGCGAAAGCGGCAGGCGAAGGCCCATGGGCGAATCTCCCGGGATCAGGAACATCCGGCCCGCGACGAAATGCCAGGGTGACGAAATCCAACCGCCCGACGGATCCCTGCGCACGGGGAGAGCATAGCCGACCGGCGCGTCGAGGCCGGTTTCCAGCACCGCGCCAAGCCGCGCCCGCTCCGCCGCGTCATTCAAGCTCGTCTCCTTTGGATCGTATCCCGCCGGCATCCGCCGCTCTTTCCATACGTGGTAGAGGGCGTCCTCATAACCCGGGATGAGGCGATCCTCACCCAGGGTCAAAAATCCGGCGAGGCCGGCCGCAAAGCGTCGCGCATCGGCGGCCGTATGGGCTCCGGCCACCAGGGGATCGGCGAACAGCCGGGGATCGCGCCAGGTGGGTTTCCCATCCTTGCGCCAAAAGCAGGCCAGGACCCAGCGGGGCAGGGGCTCTCCGGGATACCACTTGCCCTGGCCGTAATGAATAAAGCCACCTGGGCCGAACTTGGCGAAAACCCGCTGGAAAAGCCGTCCCGCCAGCTCCCGCTTGCGGGGGCCCAAAGCGGCGGTATTCCACTCGGGGCCGTCCATGTCGTCCGCCGCGACAAAGGTCGGCTCGCCGCCGATGGTCAATCGCACGTCGCCCCGCTTGAGGATCGCATCGACCTTGCCGCCCGCGGCGTCGATCGCGGCCCACGTCTCGTCCGAATAGGGCAGGGCCACCCGCGGCGATTCGAGGATCCGCCGCACCGTCATCTCGAATTCGAAGGCGCATTCGCACTTCTCCGTGGCGCCGCTGATCGGAGCCGCGCTCGACGGCTCCGGGGAGCAGGCGAGGGGCAGATGCCCCTCGCCGGCCAGGAGGCCGGAGGTCGGGTCGAGCCCGACCCATCCGGCGCCCGGGAGGTACACCTCGCACCAGGCATGCAAGTCGGTGAAGTCCTTGGCCGCGCCCTCGGGGCCTTCGCGGGATTTCACATCGGGACGCAATTGGATCAGGTAGCCCGAGGCGAAGCGGGCGGCGAGTCCGATATGGCGGAGCAGCTGGACGAGGAGCCAGGCCGAATCGCGGCAGGAGCCGCTGCCGCGCTTAAGCGTCTCGGTTGGCGTCTGCACGCCGGGCTCGAGCCGGACGATGTATCGCACCGCGCGATTGACGCGCAGATTCAGATCCACGAGGAAATCGATCGAGGCCCGGGGCGTGAGATCGATCGTCTCCAGAAATTTCCGCAGCGCCGCGGTCAGCCTGAGCTTGCGCCGGTACGGCGCCAGTTCGGTGTGGAGTTTCGGCGCGTAGGCAAAGGGAATCTTCTCGGCCGCCGGATCGAGGAAAAAATCGAAGGGATTGAAGACGGTCATCTCGGCCACGAGGTCCACCTCCACCGAGAACACCCGGGTCGGTTTCGTGAAAACCAGCCGGGCACTGTTGTTTCCTTGCGGATCTTGTTGCCAGTTAATGAAATGATCGGCCGGATCGACCTTGAGCGAGTAGCTGAGGATGGGGGTCCGGCAATGCGGCGCGGGCTTCAGCCGGACCGTCTGCGGTCCCAGCATGATGGGGCGGTCGTAGCGGTAGGTGGTACGGTGGTGGAGGGCGATTTGAAGGGCCATCAGTTTACGTGGTCGAAGTTTGGGTGATCGATAGCGATAGCGCAAGTTTCGGGCCGAATCAGAGTTATCTTAAAGTGGAGCGGGTTGCCCCCAACACGCTCGTGGACTCGGCTCAAACCAGCGTGTTGGGGGCAACCGGCTCCACCCGCGATCACATCCCCGGAAACCCACCGCCACCCTTCATCGCCTCCATCTGGCGCATCATCTTTTTCATGCCGCCGCCCTTCATCATTTTCATCATCTTCTGCATCTGCTGAAACTGTTTCAGGATCTGGTTGACCTCGACGATCTTCACGCCGGCGCCCTGGGCGATCCGCTGGCGCCGGCTGCCGTTGAGGATGTCCGGTTTTCGCCGCTCCTGGCGCGTCATCGACTTGATGATGGCCTCGGTGCGCCGCATCTGCTGCTCCGGGATGTCGCCCACCTTGACGCCGCTCATGCCCGGCATCATGCCGAGAATATTCTGCACGGAGCCGAGCTTCTTGATCTGCTGAAGCTGCGCCAGGAAATCATCGAGGTTGAAATCCGACTTGCGGAGCGCCGCCGCCATTTTCTCCGCCTCCTTCTCGTCGATGGACTCCTGCGCCTTTTCGACCAGCGAAACCACGTCGCCCATCCCGAGGATGCGCGAGGCCAGCCGGTCGGGGTAGAAGATGTCGAAATCCCCGGTCTTTTCGCCGGTCCCGATGAATTTGATCGCGACGCCCGTGACGGACTTGATCGAGAGCGCAGCGCCGCCGCGCGCGTCGCCGTCGAGCTTGGTGAGCACCAGGCCGGTGAGCTGCAGGGCGTCGTGAAACGCCTTGGCGACATTGACCGCCTCCTGGCCGAGGGCGCCGTCGGCCACGAGCAGCACCTCGTCGGGCTGGACCCGGGCGCGCAGCCGTTTCACCTCCTCGATCAGGTCCGCGTCGATCTGCAGGCGCCCGGCGGTGTCGAAGAGAATGGCGTCGGCCCCGCCGGCCCCGGCCGCGGAGCGCAGCGCCGCCGCCCCGATCCCCGGCACGTCCTTCGACTCGCGGTCGGAGTAAAAAGCGAGCTCCTCCTGGCGCGCGAGAATCTCCAGCTGGTCGATGGCCGCGGGCCGCTGCACGTCGCAGGCCACGAGCAGCGGCCGATAGCCGCGCTTTTTGAGCAGCTTGCCCAGTTTCGCCGTGGACGTCGTCTTGCCCGAACCGTGCAGCCCCACGAGAAGGATTTTGAGCGGACGGGCGGTGCTGAGCGCGGCCGCGCCCTCGCCGAGCAGGCGGACCAGCTCGTCGTGGATGATCTTGACGATCTGCTGGCCGGGCGTGACCCCCTTGAGCACGTCCTGGCCGGCGCATTGCGCCTGCACGCGCTCGACGAACTCGCGCGCGACCGCGACGTTGACGTCGGCCCCGATGAGCGCGGTGCGCACTTCCTCCAGCGCCTCCGCCATGTTTTCCTCCGTGAGCCGGCCGACCCCGCGCAGATTGCGCATCGCCTGGCTGAGTTTGTCGGTGAGTGATTCGAACATGGAAGGCAGAAAGTAGTAAGTAGTAAGGGGAAAGGAGCAAGAATTGTATGGCGTACCGATGCCCCGTCATGCGAAGCTCACCGCTCTTATGAACCCAGTGCTCAAGCTTTTAATCGAAGACGGCCGGCTCACCACGGCCCAGATCGCGCAGGTTGCGGGCCTGTCCGACGCCGAGGTCGACCGGCATCTCGAACAGCTGAAAAAAGACAAGATCTTCCTCGGCTGGCGTCCGGTGCTCGACCTCTCCCGCGAGGCCGCCGCCGCCGTGCGCGCGGTCATCGAGGTGAAGATCACGCCGGAGCGCGGCGGCGGGTTCAACCGCCTGGCCGAGCGGATCAGCCGCTTCGACGAGGTGGAATCCTGCTTCCTCATGTCCGGGGCCTACGACCTGCTCATCTTCGCCACCGGCCCGAGCCTGCAAAAGGTGGCCAGCTTCGTCTCGGAAAAACTGGCGCCGGTCGAAGGGGTCATCTCCACCAGCACGCATTTCATGCTCCGTTCCTACAAGGAGGGCGGCTTCCTGATCGAACTGCCGGCGGAGGCGACCGGCCGGCTGAAGGTGGCGCCCTGACCGGGCCGATATGGACAACAAGCGCTACATCGCCCGGCACGTCGTCGACCTGCCCAAGTCGGGCATTCGCGATTTTTTTGAAATCGTCGCGAAGATGAGCGATGTCATCTCGCTGGGCATCGGCGAGCCGGACTTCGACACGCCCTGGCACATCCGCGAGGCCGCGATCTACGCCCTGGAGAAGGGCAAGACCCACTACACCTCGAACCTGGGCCTCATCGAGCTGCGGCGGGAGATCTCCCGCTACGTCGAGCGGCACTACGGGGCGGGCTACCGGCCCGAGGATGAAATCATCGTCACCGTGGGAGTGTCGGAGGCGATCGACCTCGCGCTGCGCGCCCTGCTCAATCCCGGGGACAAGGTCCTCTATCATCAGCCGTGCTATGTCTCGTATCATCCCGGCGTGACCCTGGCCCACGGCGTCGCTGTGCCGGTCCCGACCCGCGCCGACGATGGGTTCGCCCTCAATGTCGAGGACGTCGCCCGCGCCTGGCAGCCGGGATGCAAGGTCCTCATGATAAACCTGCCGTGCAACCCCACCGGCGGGACCTGCGACCGGGCGCGGCTGGAGAAGATCGCGCGCTTCGCGGTCGAAAAGGACCTGATCGTCCTGAGCGACGAGATCTACTCGGAGCTGGTCTACGACACGCCCCATGTGAGCATCACCGCATTTCCCGGGATGAAGGAGCGGACGATTTTCCTGCATGGATTTTCCAAGGCTTTCGCCATGACCGGATTCCGCATCGGCTACGCCTGCGGCCCGGCGGAGCTGATCGAGGCGATGATGAAGGTGCACCAGTACTCCATGCTCTGCGCGCCGATCCTCGCCCAGGAGGCCGCGATCGAGGCGCTGGCCCGGGGAGAGGAGGCGGTGAAAGTCATGCGGGACAATTACCACCGCCGGCGCGACCTCGTGGTGCGCCGTTTCAACGCGGCCGGACTGGCGTGCCATTCGCCCAACGGCGCGTTCTATGCCTTTCCGAGCGTGGCGGCCACGGGCCAAAACGAGCGCGACTTTGCCTACGGGCTGCTCAAAGCCGAAAAGGTCGCGGTCGTGCCCGGCACCGCCTTCGGGGAAAATGGCCGCGGCTTCGTCCGCGCCAGCTTCGCGACCGGTTACGACCACCTCACCGAGGCCTGCCTCCGGATCGAACGTTACGTGCAGAGCCTCACGTCGTAATTTTCGAATTCCGAAATCAGAAATTTCATGTCTTCCCGCACCGTCGCCATCGTCGGCCGACCCAACACCGGCAAAAGCCGGCTTTTCAACCGCCTGGCGCGCCGGCGCATTTCCATCGTGCACGACCAGCCGGGGATCACCCGCGACGTGATCGCCGCCGAGATCGCGGATGGCGCGTACACGCTGCTCGACACCGGCGGCCTGGGGCTGCGGGGCGGCGAGACCTCGGCGGATCTCATCGCCGCGTCCGAAAACCAGGTCGGCTTCGCCATCGACACCGCTGATCTCATTCTTTTTGTCGTGGACGGCATCGATGGTTTCACGGCCCTGGATGCCCGCATCGCCACGCGCCTCCGGCGAGGCAGGAAAAAGGTCCTGCTCGTCGTGAACAAGGCCGACTTCGACGACGAGAAAATCGACCTGGCCGAGGCCTACCGCCTCGGCCTCGGCGAGCCGATCCGCGTGTCCGCGGAGCACGGGCGGGGCGAACAGGACCTGCGGGAGGCCATCGCCGCGCAACTCGGGCCCGAGCCCCAGGCCGCGACCAAGACCGCCGCCGACCCGCTCTGCTTCTGCTTCATCGGCCGGCCCAATGTCGGCAAGTCCTCGCTCGCCAATCGCCTGCTGAAAAGCAACCGGCTGATCGTCGACAAGACGCCCGGCACCACCCGCGACGCCGTCGAGCTCCCCTTCGAATTCAAGGGCCGCGACGGCCGGCAGTATCCGTTCCGTCTCATCGACACGGCCGGGATCAAGGCATCGCCCAAACTCGCGTCCCCGGTCGAGTATTTTTCGCGGCTGCGCTCGCTCCAGGCGATCCAGCGGGCCGATGTGGTTTTTCTCGTGCTCGACGCGATGGAGGGCGTGACCCAGCAGGACAAGGCCATCGCCGGCGAGGCGATCAAGGAGCGAAAGCCCATCGTCGTCGTGGTCAATAAATGGGACCTGGTGCACAAGGCGTTCGAGCAACCCGAGGGGATCCACGGATACAAGAGCGAGCGCGACTATCGCGAGAAATACGAGCACGCGGTTTTCGAATGCCTTTTTTTCACGCCTGGCGCGCCGCTCGTTTTTGCCTCGGCGCTGAGCGGTTACGAGGTGGACCGCATGCTCAATGCCGCCGTGCAGCTCAACCGCACCCTCGATAAGAAGCTCCCGACCGCCAAGCTTAACCAGGTGCTGACGCACCTGGCCGACCGCACCCCCGCGCCGGCCATCGGCGGGCGCCGGTTCCGCATCTATTATGTGACGCAAACCGGCAACCGGCCTTTCCGGATCAAGGTATTTTGCAACCGCGAGGAGAAGCTGACCGAGTCGTACCGGCGTTATCTCGAGGCGGGGCTGGTCAACGAATTCAAGCTCAACGGCTGCCCGATTTATTTCGATTTGGTCGGCAAACCCAATACCGGAGGGCACCGTGGAGGCGCGGAGAGCGCGGAGGAATAACCGGAAAGTAGGAAGGCGGAAGGAGGAAGGCGGAAGTGATCAGGAGATAACTTCCTCCGGAAGTTTTTCATCGAGCAATTACTACTTACTACTTACTCATTGCTACTTTCCGATGATGTCTTTGCGGATTGTATTTTTGGGTTCTGACCCAATAGCCCTCCCGGCGCTGGACTGGCTGGCGGGGGAGGGGAGCGCGATCGGCGAAGTCGTGGCGGTCGCCACCCAGCCGGACCGGCCGGCCGGGCGCGGGCAGGCGGTGCAGGCCAATGGGATCAAGCGCTGGGCCTTGGAGCGGGGGCTGCCGGTCCATCAGCCGGAGAAACTCGGTGAATCCGACGTGGCGTGGCTGGCGGCGCGGCAAGCCGACGTCGCGCTGGTGATGGCCTACGGGCACATCCTGCGCGAGGCCTTCATCGGCACACCCCGGCTTGGGACCCTCAATCTCCACGCTTCGCTGCTGCCCGGGTATCGCGGGGCGTCGCCCATCCAGACCGCGGTGGCCGGCGGTGAACGCATCACCGGCGTCTCCCTCATGCGGATCGTGCGCAAGCTTGATGCGGGACCCGTGGCTGACCGGGAAAGCGTCACCGTTGGGCCGCTCGACACCGCTCTCGACATTGAGAGCAAACTGGCGGCCGCGGGTGTGCCGCTGCTGGCGCGGGCGCTCCCAAAACTGGCACAAGGCGCCTTGACTTTCACCGATCAGGACGAGGCCCGGGCGACGTATTGCCGGCGATTGGTCAAAGAGGACGGCGATCTCGACTTTTCCGCTCCCGCGTCAACCCTGGCGGCCCGCATCAACGGACTTTTTCCCTGGCCATGCTGCAGTGTGGAAATGAAAGGCCAGCCCGTGAAACTCGGCCTGGCGGATGTCGCCGGTCATGCCGCGGGCGGCGCGCCCGGGACTGTCGCCGGCGCGGATGCGGACGGCCTGCTCGTCGCCACGGGAGAGGGAACGCTTCGCCTCCGGAAGCTGCAGCGCCCGGGCGGCCGCATGCTTCCCGCCGCGGAATTCCTGCGCGGATTCCCCATTCCCGCGGGAGAGAAAATTCCGTCGCGACCGATGTCGATTTTAGTAAAATCAATCCCATTTCGATCCTGATTTCACGCAAAGGCGCAAAAACGCAAAGATCGATCCTCCGATCCACCAAACCCACAAAACAACGAAAACCCGAAAATAATATTTTCGGGTTTTCGTTGTCTTGTGACTTGTATGAAGACTGATACCGATGGATCGTTCTTTGCGCCTTCGCGCCTTTGCGTGAGACCATCCGATTGTTGCACCAAAACGGATTGTTTTCCTCCGGAGGTTCCGCAAGCTGGCGTTTATGTTGAATCGGTTGCTGCTCCTGCCTGCCATCCTCGTCGCCATTCCGGCGTGGGCGCAGACGGCCGCGCCCGCCGTGGAAATCGCGAACCTGCACGAGGACGTCGCCGGCCTGTCGCAGCGCCTCGCGGATCTGACGCTGCGGGTGGAGCAACTGGAGGCCGAAAATGCCACGCTCCGCGATCAGGCGAAATCGACCGGACAAAATTTCGTCACCATCGGGCAGTTGAACGAAGCGATCGCCGACCTCAACCGGACGATCCAATCGGCGGTCGGAGCGTCGAAGGATGAGCCGGCGGCGGCGGCCGCGGCGCCCGCGGGAGATTTTCCCAAGGAAGGGGTGACTTACACCGTGCAACGGGGGGAAACCCTGGCGCTGATCGCCAAGAAAACCGGCGCGAGGCTTTCCGACATCATCGCCGCAAACAAGATTGCCGACCCCTCGCGCATCCAGGCGGGACAGGCGCTTTTCATCCCGGGAGGAAAATGACATGGCTGCTCCGTCCAAATCCCGACTCGGCCGCGGCCTCGGCGGCCTGATCGCCGCCGCCAAGCCCGTCCCGCCCCCGTCCGGCGGGACCTCCCATCCGGCGCCGGGCACCGCGGAGACCCGCGCTCCCGCCCCTCCCGCGGCGGGTCTCGCCGGCTACCAGGAAATCGCCGTCCACCTCATCGAGCCGAGCCCGTACCAGGCCCGGCGGGATATCTCGCCCGAGCAGCTCGGCGAACTGGCGGAGAGCATCCGCAGCGAAGGCCTGCTGCAGCCGATCGTGGTGCGCCGCCAGGGCGAGCGATTTCAGCTCATCGCCGGCGAACGCCGCTGGCGCGCCTTCCAGCAGCTCGCGATCAAGGTGATCCCCGCGCGCATCGCGGAGGCAAGCGACGCCTCGGCGGCGGCGCTGGGCCTCATCGAAAATCTGCAGCGGGAAGGCCTCAATCCGATCGAGGAGGCCCACGGGTACGCCAGCCTCATCCGCGATTTCGACCTCACCCAGGAGACGGCCTCCGAACGCGTGGGCAAGAGCCGCGCCGCCGTGGCCAACGCCTTGCGCCTCCTTTCCCTGGACGCCGAGATCCAGGGTTTTGTCGCGAAAAACCTGCTGACGGCCGGGCACGCGAAGGTGCTGCTCGGGGCGGAAGACCCGGCGCAGCGCACCCTGCTCGCGCGCCAGGTGGTGGCCGACGGCCTGAGCGTGCGCGCGACCGAAAAGCTCGTCCAGGGGACCAGAACGCCGGGCGGCCGGCGCGCCGGTTCCCGCCGCCGGGGCGTCTCGTCCCAGGACGCCGCCACCGTCGAAGGCATCGAGAAAAAACTCACGTCCCACCTCGGCGCCCGCGTGGCGGTGCTCCACTCGCCGAAAAAAGGCCGGATCGTGATCGAATATCGGGGAAACGAGGACCTGCAGCGGCTACTCGCAAAACTCGGGATCGAGGCGTAGGATACGGAAAGGCGGAAGGCGGAAGTTGAGCCATGGAGACGCGGCCTGCCGCGTTATCCGCTGCGCACTTCCTCCCTCCGCCTTCCTCCTTTCCGATGATTGACATCCCATCCCGAATTTTGCTCTAATCGCCTCTCTTTTCCTATGAACATCCTCCTGGGCATCCTCACCTTCGTCCTGGTTTTGATCTCTCTTTTCCTGATCCTCGTCGTGCTGGCGCAAAAGGCCAAGTCCGACGGCGGCATGGGCTCGGCGATGGGCGGCGGGGCGGCCGAGGCCACGTTCGGAGCGGAGACGGGCAATGTCCTGAGCAAAGCCACGATCAACGCCGCGGTCGCCTTCTTTGTGCTGAGCTGCGCGCTGTTTCTCGGGCGCATCTACCAGCATAACCATGCCGCCCAATCCGGCGCAGCCCTTCCCACCATCATAACCCCGGGCACGCAGCGGATACCGGTCACCCCGATGCCGTCCGCGACACCGGCGGGACCAACCAGCGCGAAGCCGTGAGGCGGATGCTTCGTCGCTCCGGACTGGCGATCGCGCTTCTTGTCATTTTGGGTCCGGTGGCAAACCGGGCGGCCGCCGCTGCCGGAGGCGGGGTCACCCCGCCGGACTATCCGCAGATCGGGCTTCCCGACCAGGCCGCGGCCCGCGCCCTGCTCGACGAATTTCGCCAGGCGGGTTTTGCCGCCGGGGACTATTTTCTGGAATTCGACCTCCGCCAGATGCCGCGCCGGGGCGACGAGCAGGTCTTTCACGGCCGGCTCTGGGGCGGCCGCAATGAGGAGGGATTGATCCTGCGCATCTCCCTGCAGGACGCCTCGGGCCTGGAGCACCGTTTGCTGGTGCAAAACGGACCGGAGGCGGCGGCGTGGAGCGAGGTCGCGGGCCGGGTTCAAGCGAGGGGGGAGGCGGCGGTCCTCGATCCGATCGTCGGCGGCGTCGAGCTGACCGCCTTCGACCTGCAAATGCCGTATCTGTACTGGCCGGACGCCCGGATCGTCTCGCTCAATCGCGTCCGCGGCCGGCCCGCCTATGCCTTTCTCTTCCGCGCTCCGGCCGCCTTCGCCGCCGCGCATCCCCTACTGGCCGCGGTCCGGGCCTACCTCGACACGGAGTTCGACCGGCCGCTCCAGATCGAGCTGATCGGCCCGGGTGGCGGCGTCCTCAAGACGCTTTCCATCGTCGATCTGAAAAAAGTCGGCGGCCAATGGATGCTCAAGCAATTCGACGTGCGCAACGAGGTCACGCGCGACAAGACCCGTTTCAGCCTGACCGCCGCGGCCCTGGGGCTCCATTTCGGGACCGCGCTGCTTTCGCCGGGCCAGCTGGCCGAAGACGCACCCGTGCCGGCATTCGGTCAAATCACCGCAATCGGGCCCTAAATAATTGTTGCCGCCGGGTCGGTCCCGTGCCTTCTGTTCTGGCCGCCGTCCCGCTGCTTAAACTTACTATCCCATGGCCACGCGATCCCGTCCCGCTTCCGCGCCGCTCACTTTCGACCTTCCGCTGTCCTTTGTCGCGAAGATCGAGGCGTGCCGCCGGGGGCACGGGCTGAAAAGCGGCAGCGACGTCATCCGTCTGGCGATCGAGCAGTATAATTTTGAGGACTACAAACCCTCGCAGGACCAGCATCGCCAGATGTCCGTGCGCATCGGCGTCCGGCAGCGCGCCATGCTGAAGCGCTACGCCCGCAAAAAACACGCCAGCGTGGGAGAACTCCTCCGCCTGGCCCTGGAGAGCCTGCCCGCGCGGGCAGGGGCGAAAAAGTCCAAACGCTGATCGGATTTATTGGGCAATTGTCAGCGTTCGCTGTTCATTGCTCAATGGACACTGAGCGATGGAAACTGGCCATTGCGCGGCGGCAAAACTTCCTCCTTACTCCTTACTCCTTTCTCCTTTCCGCATGTCTTCTTCACCGCAATCCCTTTCCACCTGGGCCCTCGGCATCTCGCCGTCGCCGACGCTGGCCATTGACGCCAAGGCCAAGGCCATGCAGGCGGCCGGCGAGGACGTGTGCAGTTTCGCCGCGGGCGAGCCCGACTTCGACACGCCCGCGCACATCAAGGAGGCCGCCATCGCGGCGCTCCGGGCCGGCAAGACCAAATACGCGGCCACCGCCGGCATCGAACCGCTGCGCGCCGCCATTGCGGCCAAATATGCTTCCGACTACGGCCTGAAGTTCGCGCCCTCCCAGGTGGTGGTGAGCCCGGGCGGCAAATTTTCGTGCTACCTTGCCATCCTCGCGGTCTGCTCGCCGGGCGACGAGGTTGTGATCCCGGCTCCCTACTGGGTGAGCTATCCCGAGATGGTGAAACTGGCCGGAGCGGTGCCCAAGCCGGTTCTCGCCGGCGACGCGACGGGCTTTCGCATCACGGCAGCGCAGCTCGCGGCCGCCGTCACCCCGAAAACGAAGCTGCTCATTCTCAACTCGCCCTCCAACCCGACCGGCGCGGTCTACCCGCGCGCCGAACTGGAGGCGATCGTGGCGGTCGCGCTCAAGCACAACCTTTACATCCTGTCCGACGAGATCTACGAGCACCTGGTCTACGACGGCGCGCGCCATTTCACCCCGGCCGGCTTCGGTCCCGAGGCCGGGGCGCGCACGATCGTCGTCTCGGGCTTTTCGAAGACCTATTCCATGACGGGGTGGCGCCTCGGGACCCTGGTCGCGCCGCCGCCCGTCGCCAAGGCGGCGGGGGAGCTGCAAAGCCAGATGTCCAGCAACGCCACCACGTTTGCCCAATATGGGGCGCTGGCCGCGCTGATGGAGAAGGAGCCCACCCAGGCCTCCCTGCAGTCGATGCTGGCCGCCTTCGACCGCCGCCGGAAATTCCTGCATGCCGCCCTCGAAAAGATCCCCGGCGTCAGCTGCGTCCGGGCCCAGGGTGCGTTTTATCTTTTTCCCAACATTTCAAAATTCGGCCTCAGCTCGGCGGAGTTCTGCGCCCGGCTGCTGCAGGATGAGAAGGTGGCGGCGGTTCCCGGGAGCGCTTTCGGCGCCGAGGGCTACCTCCGCCTGAGCTATGCCACCGGCGATGAGATCATCGCCAAAGGGGTGGAGCGGATGGCGCGCTTCTGCCAAAAACTCTAAATTGTCCATTGGTCATTGTTCAATGCTCATAGGTCATTGCGCAGCTTGAAAATGGACAATGACCGCTGAACAATGACCCATGACAATTCTTCTTCCATGTCCGACACAAAAATAGCACCTCCCGCCGGCGGAAAAATCTCCATTGCCGGGGGCAAACTCAACGTCCCGGACCATCCCGTGGTTCCTTTCATCCGCGGGGACGGCACCGGGGCCGATATCTGGGCGTCGTCCGTCCGCGTGCTCGATGCGGCCGTGCAGAAGGCCTACGGCGGCCGGCGAAAAATCTCCTGGTTCGAGCTCTTTGCCGGCGAGGAGAGCTTCAAGCGCTTCAATACCTGGCTGCCCGACGAGACCGTCGCGGCCTTCAAGGAATACCTCGTCGGCATCAAGGGTCCGCTGACCACCCCCGTGGGCGGGGGCATCCGGTCGCTGAATGTGGCCCTGCGCCAGATGCTCGACCTGTACGTCTGCCTGCGTCCGGTGCAGTATTTTTCCGGCGTGCCCTCGCCCGTGAAGCACCCCGAGAAGGTGGACATGGTCATCTTCCGCGAAAACACCGAGGATATTTACGCCGGGATCGAGTACGCGGGGGGCACGCCCGAGAGCCAGAAAATCCTGGACTTCCTGGCCCAGAATTTTCCCAAGGAATTCAAAAAAATCCGCTTTGGCACCAAGGAGGCCTCGGCGCAATGGCTGCGGGAGCTCGAGGCCCTCGGCGCCCCGCACCGCGAGGCGGTGGTGGACGTCGGCATCGGCTTCAAGCCGGTCAGCTATCTCGGGACGATCCGCCTGATTCACGCCGCCATCAGCTACGCGATCACGAACCACCGCAAAAGCGTCACGATTGTCCACAAGGGCAACATCATGAAATTCACCGAGGGCGCGTTCCGCGACTGGGGCTATAAGATAGCCAAGGAGCACTACGGTGCGGTGGAAATCGACGGCGGACCGTGGTGCAAAATCCCCGAGGGGAAGCCGGGGGCGGGGATCGTGATCAAGGACAGCATCGCGGATATCACCCTCCAGCAGGTGCTCACCCGCCCGACGGAGTTCGACGTGATCGCGACCCTGAACCTCAACGGCGACTATCTCTCCGACGCCCTGGCCGCCCAAGTGGGCGGCATCGGCATCGCCCCGGGCGGCAACATCAACTACATTTCAGGCCACGCCATCTTCGAAGCCACCCACGGCACGGCGCCCAAGTACGCCGGCAAGGACGTGGTCAATCCGGGATCGGTCGTCCTTTCCGGCGAGATGATGTTCCGCTACCTGGGCTGGAACGAGGCGGCCGACCTGATCCTCAAGGGTTTGAACGGCGCCATCGGATCGAAGAAGGTCACCTACGATTTCGCCCGCCAGATGGAAGGGGCGACGGAGATCAAGTGCAGCGCGTTCGGCGATAACATCATCGCCCATATGTAACCAAATTTCGAAATTCGAAATTCGAATTTCGAAATTTATTACGCCACCGTCACGTCCTTATCCAGGTACACATCCTGGATCGCATTCAGCAGCAGGACGCCGTCCTTCATGGGCCGTTGGAAAGCCTTGCGTCCGCTGATCAGGCCCATGCCGCCGGCCCGCTTGTTGATGACCGCGGTCACGGTCGCTTCCCCAAAATCGTTGCCGCCGGAAGCGCCGCCACTGTTGATCAGGCCGGCGCGGCCCAGGTAACAGTTGGCCACCTGGTACCGGCAGAGATCGATCGGGTGGTCGCTGCAAAGCTCGGTGTAGATGCGCTCGTCCAGCTTGCCGTAGCTCGAGCCCCCGGTGTTCAGCGCCTTGAAGCCGCCGTTGTTCGTGGGGAGCTTTTGCTTGATGATGTCGGCCTGGATCGTCACGCCGAGGTGGTTGGCCTGCCCGGTGAGGTCGGCGGACTCATGATAGTCCTTGTCCTTCTTGAAGGCGTCGTTGCGCAGGTAGCACCACAGGACGGTCGCCAGGCCCATCTCGTGCGCCAGCGCGAAGGCCCGGCTCACTTCGCCGATCTGCCTCCCGCTTTCGGCCGAGCCAAAGTAGATGGTGGCGCCCACCGCGGCGGCGCCCATGTCCGCCGCCTGCTTCACCGTGCCGAACATGATCTGGTCGAATTTATTGGGGTAGGTGAGCAGCTCGTTGTGGTTGATCTTGACGAGAAAGGGGATCCGGCCGGCGTAACGGCGGGCGACCATCCCAAGCACGCCAAAGGTCGAGGCCACCGCATTGCAGCCGCCCTCCACGGCGAGCTTCACGATATTCTCCGGATCGAAATAATCCGGATTCTTGGCAAAACTGGCTCCGGCGGAATGCTCGACGCCCTGGTCCACCGGCAGGATGGAAACATACCCGGTGCCCCCCAGGCGCCCGTGATTGAAAATCCGGTGAAGATTGGCCAGCACCCGGTCGTTGCGGTCGGAGATGGAGAAGATACGATCGACGAAATCCGGCCCGGGAAGGTGCAGCCGCTCTTTCGGGATTTTAGGCGCCTTGAAGTTGAGCAGGGAGTCGGCCTTGGCGCCCAGGTGTTTTTCAATCGATGGGTTCATGGTGTTGGGGAAAGTTGACGCTAGATGACGGCGGGGACGCCTGCAAGACCGGGCTGCAAAAAACGCGCGATCCGGTTTTGGCCGGTTTCCGGCCGCAACGAATCGTGCCGCCATTCGTCTCGCACGGTTGACGGAAGCTCCGGACAGCTTTTATTGGGGAGTTTGCGTTCAAAACAGCAGCCCATTCGAACTTTATGAAGGATTCGGAGCAAACATCCCTGCAGAACAGCAAACCCCGTGCCGAACCCGGTTCGCGCGCTCATGCCCGGCGCCGAAGGTCCAGGAATCTACTCATTGGGATCGGGGTCTGCCTGCTGGTCGCCGTCGCCGCGTGGCTGTTGCTTCGCCCCAAACCCAAGCCCGCTCCGCCCCCTCCGGCGATCCCGGTCTCCGCCGGGGTGGTGACCAAGGGAAGCATCGATATTTACCTGGACGCCCTCGGCACGGTTACGCCGGTCTACACGGTCACCGTGACAAGCCGGGTGACCGGCGAACTGACGGAGGTCGACTATCAGGAGGGCCAGATGGTGAAGAAAGGCGACCTGCTCGCGGTGATCGATCCGCGTCCCTACCAGGCCGCCCTGCTTCAGGCCCAAGGCCAGCTCGCGCGGGACGAGGCGCTGCTCAAAAACGCCAACCTCGATCTCGGCCGTTATCAAAATGCCTACCTTCAGCACGCCGTTCCCGAGCAGGAAGTGGCGACCCAGCAGGCCCTGGTCGACCAGGACGCCGGCGTGGTGAAGCTGGACCAGGGCAACCTGGATGCCGCCCAGGTCAACGTCGACTACACGCAGATTGTCTCGCCGATCGACGGGCGGGTGGGATTGAGGGATGTCGATCCGGGCAACATCGTGTCGGCCAATGGCACCACCGGGCTGGCGACCCTCACGCAACTGCAGCCCATCACGGTCATTTTTAACCTGGCCGAGGACGATCTCGGCGCCGTGGTGAAGCAAATCAACGCCGGCAAGACGCTGCGCGTGGATGCCTTCGACCGGTCGCAGGAGCGCTCGCTCGCCGAGGGATCCCTGATCACGCTCGACAACCAGATCAATCCGGCCACGGGCACGGTCCGCGCCCGCGCGACCTTCCCCAACCTGCACAACGAACTTTTCCCCAATCAATTCGTCAACGCCCGGCTGCGGGTCAGAACCCTGGCCAACGTCAACCTCGCACCGAGCGCCGCGATCCAGCGCAACGGCGACACCGTCTTCGTGTATGTCGTGCAGGCGAATGGCACCGCCCAGTCCCGGACCGTGAAGATCCTGGCCAGCGAGGGGGAAACGACCGCCCTCACCGGGGTCAATCCGGGAGACAAGCTGGTGACCGACGGTTTCGACAAACTTCAGAACGGCACGAAGATCGTGGTTCGCCAGCCCCGGGCCCCGGCGCCAAAGACCGAATGAATCCGTCCCGCCCGTTTATTCTGCGGCCAATCGCAACCTCCTTGCTGATGGCCGCGATCCTGCTGGTCGGAATCATCGCTTTCGAGCAATTGCCGATCGCCGCCCTGCCGGAGGTGGATTATCCGACGATGCAGGTCCTGACCTTCTACCCGGGCGCCAGCCCCGACGTGGTCGCATCCGCGGTGACCGCGCCGCTCGAGCGCCAGCTCGGCGAGGTCCCCGGGCTGAATCAGATGCTGTCCACCAGCTCGGAGGGAGCCTCCGTCATCACGCTCCAATTCGCGCTCAGCCTCAATATCGACATCGCCGAGCAGGACGTGCAGGAGGCGATCAATGCCGCCCAAAGCTTCCTTCCGCCGCAGCTGCCGATGCCGCCGATCTACAACAAGGTCAACCCGGCGGACGCGCCCATTCTCACCCTGGCCCTCAGCTCGGACTCGATCCCGCTCTCCCAGGTCGAAGACTACACCGACACCCGCCTGGCCGAAAAAATCTCGCAGCTGCCCGGGGTGGGCGCCGTCACGATCAGCGGCGGGCAAAAACCGGCGGTGCGGGTGCAGGTCAACCCGACCCAGCTCGCTTCCTACGGACTCAACCTGGAGGACGTGCACACGGCGCTGACCGCGGCCAGCCTGGATGCGGCCAAGGGCAGCTTCGACGGCCCGAATCAAAGCTACCAGATCGCCGCGAACGATCAGCTGACGACCAGCGCCGACTACCGGGGTCTGGTCCTGAGCTACAAGAACGGCGTCCCCGTGATGCTCAAGGACGTGGCCAGGGTGGTCGACGGAATCGAGAACACGCAGGAGTCGGCCTGGATGAACCGCACGCCGGCCGTGATCGTGAACATCCAGCGCCAGCCCGGCGCGAACATCATCGACGTGGTGAACCGGATCACGGCGCTGCTGCCCAAGCTCCGCGCGACCATCCCGCCGGCGATCAGGATCTCGGTCCTCACCGACCGGACCGTCACCGTCCGGGCCTCGGTCTCCGATGTCGAATTCGAGCTCATGCTCTGCATTGCCCTGGTGGTGGCCGTCATCTTCGTCTTCCTGCGCACGTTCGCCGCGACCATCATTCCCAGCATCGCCGTGCCGCTGTCCCTGATCGGCACCTTCGGCGCGATGTACGGCCTCGGCTTCAGCCTGAACAATCTCACGCTCATGGCCCTGACGATCTCGACCGGCTTCGTCGTGGACGACGCGATCGTCATGATCGAGAACATCACCCGCTACGTCGAGCAGGGCGAAGCCCCGCTGGCCGCGGCCCTCAAGGGCGCGGAACAGATCGGATTCACCATCATGTCCCTGACCGTCTCCCTGATCGCCGTGCTCATTCCGCTGCTCTTCATGGGCGACATCACCGGGCGCCTGTTTCGGGAATTCGCGATCACCCTGAGCGTCACGATCCTGATTTCCGCGGTGGTCTCGCTCACCCTCACCCCCATGCTGTGCGCCAAGCTCCTCCGGCACAAGGATGCCTCCCAGCAGGGAAAATTCTACAAGGTCTCGGAGCGCATGTTCGAGCGCACCATCGCCTTTTACGGCCGGACGCTCGACTGGGTCCTGGAGCATCGCAATCTCACGCTCGCGGTCGCGGTCGGGACCCTCCTGGTCACGGTGCTGCTCTACGTCATCGTGCCGAAGGGATTCTTCCCGGTGCAGGACACGGGCGAAATCCAGGGCGTCACGGAGGCGGATCAGAGCGTGTCGTTCACCGAGATGTCACGCCTGCAGCAGCAGCTCGCGGCGAAGATCCTCCAGGATCCGGGGGTGGACAGCCTTTCCTCCTTCATCGGCGTCGACGGGACGAACACCACGCTCAACAGCGGCCGCATCCAGATCAACCTCAAGCCGCTCGCCGCGCGGGGCAAGTCGGCCTCGGAGATCATCCGGCGCCTGCAGGCGTCGCTGGCCAAGGTTGAGGGCATCACCCTCTACATGCAGCCGGTGCAGGATATCTCGGTGGAGGATATCGTCAGCCGGACGGAATACCAGTACAGCCTGCAGGATCCCAACGCCGACGAGCTCACGCAGTACGCCGGCAAATTCGTCGACCGGCTGAAGGGCCTGCCCGAGCTCGCCGACGTCGCGAGCGACCTGCAGACGCAGGGCCGGCAGGCGTCCCTGTCGTTCGACCGGCTGACGGCCTCCCGCCTCGGCATCACCCCGCAGAATATCGACGACAGCCTCTACGACAGCTTCGGCCAGCGCCAGGTCTCCACCGTGTTCACCCAATTGAACCAATACCACGTGATCCTGGAGGTGGATCCGAAGTTCCAGACCCATCCGGACGACCTCAA
>Ga0206883_1062_pt1 | contig 19280 bp, 24 predicted proteins | sample Alteio_BWOrgCont_2_FD_152910 | JGI IMG/M metagenome (GOLD analysis project Ga0206883, IMG submission 152910) | Enriched cells from forest soil in Barre Woods Harvard Forest LTER site, Petersham, Massachusetts, United States -... | ecosystem: Environmental > Terrestrial > Soil > Temperate forest > O... | reverse complement strand
CAGACTTGGCCCCGACCCAGAACGGTCGCGCCGTCGGACGCCTGTTGCCAAGCATTACGCACTTCGGCGCAGAACATCTCCGGGAAAACGGCCTCGATAAACTCCCCTGCCATGCGCCGATGCGTCACGTCGCAGAAACGTGACCCCGCTAGCCGGAAGCGAAAGTTCGCCTCATCCAGAACATCCACCATAAAGACGTTTGGCAGATAAGGAACAAGTTCTTTTGGTCGGATATCGCACTTGGAAGGACAACCTTTATTGCCCTTTTGACGCTGCCAATAGCTGTAAAGATTGGTGATGCATGTCGTCGCGCTGGGCGGTGACACCCAATTGGTTTTCAGGTCGATCAGTCCCGGCACCGATGCGCTCCGCTTATCAGCAGCCCTCTAAAGCTGCGCGAAATCCTATTACTAGCGGGTTAACAGGTGCGTTGTGGAGGTACCGTCCGTTGCCGACCCGAAGTCTTCTCTGATCTGAATGTGCGCGCTTGGCGCAGTGGGGACATTGCGAATTTCACGAAATGGGTGGGCTGACCTTCCTAATGATGTGCCCGATTGATGTGCCAATTTACTGCAGAACCTTATCAGCTTTTCAGCAGCTACAATCGAAACGAGCGCGTAGCCTTCACATTAGTGAACGCTAATTGGCACATCGTTAAAGCTGAACCGATATTCTTGAAGCGGTTGCGGACTATTTTGGTCTGCTTGACTCATGGTTCGACCGATGAGTATCAGTGAGTAAGACACAGATTTAGCCGCTGCTTCGCTAGGCGCGTCGATTGAGTATCTCATCGATACGGCGGTTTCGGTTCCTGGATCGAGGTAAGTTAGTTTGGATAGCATTGTCTCGTTCGAATTTGTCAGGCATGACGCTGCGTTGCTATTGCAGAAGTTCATTCCGGCTGGGAATCCCGATTCAAGATGGCCGCCCGAATCTAGAACCGCCACTTGGCCACCATCAGCCCTGGCGTCAGTGAAGTAGAACCTGTCTCTATTGTTGTTACGAATTCGCATGCGGATGAACATTTGGTGTTCCGCAATTTTAATTGCACTCACCGAAACATCGATGCCCGCACTACTGGCAGTTGGCGCAATTGGTTCGTGATTAGCTGATGCAGCCGAGGGCAGAGCCGCGTCGGCAGAAGGATGGAGACGGGTAGCTGCCTTTTCAGGCTCCCCTTTTACGATGTCGATTAGCGCCTGGAGCTTATCAGAGACGCTGTGATCGGGATGCCTGTGATCGATGATAACATAGTAAGTTGCAATGACTGTCGCGGCGGCTCCAATCAACGTCCAGATCGTGGTATCAACAATAATTCTAAACGCGGACTTCGGCTTTGTTTGTGGCTTCTGGCTCATCACAAGCGCTCCTAGAAAATATAGCGTAGCATCTAAAAAACGTTAGCCAAGGGCGTCGCCGACGTCACTAATTGATAAGAAATCAGTTCAGGAGAACTCCAATTTCTCTCAATACAAGCCGCGTATGGGATTGAAACGGCATAGATCATTGAGCTGATTTCACCTTTGTTTGGCGGCGTTCAAAATTTCTGTCTTTCTTTGCTGCCAAGCCAAGCAGTCCTGGTACACATTCTTGTAGGCCTCTCCAGCCGGTTCTACATGGTGTCCATAAGCGTCCATCGCGCTTCCCGCCGCTATTGCGTTGCAGTCGTCGCCACGTCGAACAGCCTGCGATACGAAGCTGTTATCTTCGAGGTGAGCGCAACCGAAGAGCATCGCGCCAATTATAATGTAAGTGGAATATTGTAACTTCATCGCCTTGCGCAGCCCCGGAGCACTAGGTCCACAATATCATCGTGTACTGCTACAACTTTCTAATGATGCGTCCAATTATTGCCTACTTAGGCGTTTGACGCGGTGCGTGATAGACAGATGCAATGTTCGCGAGCTTGAGACGGGCCGCTCAACTGGCTCTTGATCCCGCCTTTATGGGAGTGGTGTTCAAGGCGATTGGCTTAACAATCCTGTTGTTCGCAGTGGCTCTGGCACTGAGCGAATATGGCTTGTCCCTGCTACCGATACTGAGCAGTCCCTTGGTGAACGAGGCTCTGCGATGGCTGGCACCACTCTTGTTTCTGTTCGGTGGTATAGTATTAGGACCGCCAGTGGCGGCATTGTTTGCCTCGCTCTTTCTAAATGAGATCGCATCTCGCATCGAGGCTCGCGACTATCCCGGCTGGCATGCCCACCCGGCATCCTTCGCCCGCACTTTGCGCGCGGGGTTGAAGTTGGCCGCGCTCATCGTCGGCGTTGATCTGGTGTTACTTCCCATCGATATCGGTCTGCCCGCAGTGGGCGAAGTGGTCAGCCTGGCGGCGAACGGCTTGCTTTTGGGACGGGAATATTTCGAATTGGTTGCTTTGCGCCATATGGATTTGGGACAGGCGTCACAGCTCCGGCGTAGTAATAGCAGCGCAGTCTGGGCGGCCGGAACTCTGATTGCCCTGTCCAGCATGATTCCGGTGATCAATCTTGTGGGTCCCCTTCTCGGCACCTCCGTAATGGTGCACCTCTTTCACCGCTTTGCGCAGCCGGCCAAGCGAGAAATCAAATTAGAAGGATAGGCTGCCAACTCGATTTGCGTTGCCAACCAACGTGTTTCGAGTACGGCCCAACTCCGTTATTGAGCCGCTCGATTAAGCCGGCTTCTTTTAGCGTCTGCATCATACCCAAACTGACGCCAGTTGGCAGCGTTGAGAAATTGAGGACGCACCCTTTCTCGAGTTCCTCCAACGCCCGCAACTGTCTCCTGTCGAGTTTTTCCACAAGTACCCCGTCACCCTTATCCAATCCGATAGCGGGCCGGAGATGACCGGCAAGGTTGCGCGGAGCTGGCGGGCGTGGGCGCCAAACTCTCTATATCGAGTCCGGCGGCCCCTGGGAGAACGGCTATTGCGAAAGCTTCAACGGCAAGCTGCGGGACGAGCTGCTCGATGGCGAAATCTTCCACAGTTTCAAAGAAATCAAGATCCTCATCGAGCAGTGGCCCCACCACTACAACACGGTCAGACCCCACTCATCGCTGGTATATCGGCCACCCGCGCCGCAAACTTTTGTGCCTCCGCCAACCCATCTAGATACAGCGCCAGCTATGCAGTAATATCAGTCACGCTGGTACAAAATATCCGGCAGGCCAGCCGTTACTTCCCGACACGCCGCGCTTTTTCGATCCGGCTCATTTCCAAAAATTCGAATTCGGACACTATCAATTGTTGCCTCCATTTTGAGGGCTTATAAAAGGGAGGTATAAACATGGGTTACATCACGAGACTGTCTCCATGACACCGGAAGAGTTCGCCAAGTACACGCCGCTACTAATCGGTTGGATTGAGAGCGCGCTCCAGGAGGCTGCCCCACTGGCTCGGCCCGTCAATGAATGCGGCTTTTCCCGGCTGTCCAGTTACTACAGCAAGGAGACACTGAGATCCACGAAGGTTGCCGTGGTAGACCGGCTCCCGCTGCCGCCGCTAACACAGATGGGGCTGTCCGGTTTCCAAGGTTTCGAGCGCGGCGATTACGGCGGAATAACCTATCTCGATACGTTTTTCGTCCGACGCTCAGACCGAACCGAATCGCTGTATTTCCACGAACTGGTCCATGTCATTCAGTGGCGGCTGCTTGGGCCCGAGAAGTTCTTGGCCGCGTATGCGGCAGGGCTAGAACAGTTCGGCTATTTCAACAGCCCTCTCGAAGCGATGGCGTATCAGGCACAGGCTACGTTCGAAAGTTCCAGCGTACCATTCGATGCTGAGAAGCTGGTGTTCGATAAGCTATCTGGGATTTCGGTGGGCTAAGAGAATAGTGACCCGCGGACGCTGCACTTTCTATTGAAAACGCGGTCTAGGAGGCCAGAAAGTGCCTGACGCCTATTTCCCAAGCGGTTAGCGCATGGACCGCACACCGACAACAAATCAGCAGTTGCAGTCGGTGGCTTGGGGATTAAGATTGCACCGGGTAGCGGGGGCTGCGAAGTGATTAGATCTGAATTGATTCGCGGGCTTGCTGTCCGTTACGGTCTTCCTGACGCGGACGCTGAGAAGATTGTCGCTGCGGTGCTGGACGCCATTGCAGCTTCGCTGGTGCTCGGCCAGCGCGTTGAACTTCGGGGTTTTGGCTCGTTTTCGGTGAATAAGACGCCATCCCGTAAGGGGCGCAATCCCCGCAGTGGTGCGCCAATCTTGATCAACGAAAAATGGCATCTCCATTTTCGCGCCGGCAAGGAACTGCGGGGGCGTTTGAACGGCCTGTGACAAAAGTATTTGTCATTCCAGTTATTCGCCGCGAAGACTATGACGCGTTCCGGCGTGACGTCGGGCCTACGCTTGCCAGCACGTACGATGAGTGGGCGAAGGTTCTTTCAAACGAAGTCGCCGAAGCACGACGAACCGGCAAGACGGTGGTGGAGGCAGAGATAAATTATGACGAGTTCAGGCAGTACTGCAGCACGGCGGGGAAAAAGCCTGATCCCGTGACGCTGCTCGAATTTGCCGCCCACAGGCCATTAGGCGAAGCGTAGCTGGGTCTGTCCTGATAATGCTAGTTTTGCCTCGCCTCGAGATCTATTCGAATCCAAGGAGACATCTGTCCAAAAGCTTCAGCTCGCCTGCCCAACTCTTGAGCAAGTCGCCAAAATTTATAAACTGAACGTTAAAACGTCGCTCTGTATGATTGCGCGATGACCGGGTGACTTATGAGGAAGCGCTTGAACGAGATTAGGAGAGCCCATGTCCACCCACCAGCATTCTGCTTTTACTGAACGGCGCGCCGCAGATCGCATTCGCGCGAACCTCAAGGCCGCCATTTTTGTGCCTGCCGACGAAACCGAAATCGAATGCGGCATAGAAAACCTCTCTACACATGGCGCAGGCGTTCGCTGTGAAACGAGTTTTGCGCCTGGCACATTGGTCGTTTTATATATTCGTGGCTTCGGCCGGTTTGAAGCGACTGTGGAGCGCCGGGAGGGCGATCATCTGGGCGTGAGCTTTCAATGTGGTTTGCTCAAGCGCAAAAGGTTAGCTGAACAGTTATTGTCGTTTGTTCAGAATGGAGGTGTCGCTACTACCAGCCTTCGACGTCACGAACGCACGCCGACGATATCTCTCAGCGAGTTAACACTTGAGGGCGGTGGCCAACTCAACGGTAGGGTCTTGGATGTGTCTCTTTTGGGGGTGTCCATCAAAACTGACCAACGTCCCCCTATCGGAACGACAGTCAATGTAGGGCGCACCGCAGGTCGCGTTGTCCGCCACCACGAAGTTGGCATCGGGATTGAATTCTCGTAAGCCACGCGTTCCGATACCGGTCGTGATGGCTAGTAGAATCTTGGTCATCCTATCTTAAGCTGCTGATTCAAAACCGGTTTGAACGAGGATTAACATTTAGCTCTAAAATAAGACTTAACCTTTATATTCTAATGTCTCGCCTCATGGCGGATTCAACACTAAAGCTTGCGCTGTTGCCCGTCGTCCAAACCTCGGCCGCGAAACTTCACGTCCTACATTTGGCTCCGATAAAGGAGAAGTTGGGGACCAAATGGCCAAAGTTGTCCGAGCCCATTCATAAGCTGTTTGAAAAAGCGATCCGCGATGCCCAAGGGCCGCGCGATCATTTCATACAGCTGGATGAACTGTCCTACGTCGTAACATTTAACGGTCTCGCATTTGAAGAAGCCGCGCTCGCTTGCGCTGCGATTGCCCGGCAGGTTTGTGAGAGGCTATTTGGCGGAACCAAGGCAGACATTGCAGTTCGGGCCTTGGTCTCGCATTTGTCCGATGGGATCCTGGCCAGCCAGTTTAACGACGGCAACCAGATAAGTGCGCTGTTGGAAATGATTGGCCAAGAAATCGTTGTCAGCAGCCGCTCCATGGGTAAGCCACCCAGTACCACCCAAGTCAAGGCCGGTGCCAGTGAGAGTGCTTGGGAGCCCATTCCGGCTCTCAGTAAGGCGCGCTCATCGTTGCTTGCGCTTGGCCTCGAGAGCGGACTGTTTCCGGTATGGGAATTGGGTAAGAACAAATCCGCCTGCCTTTATGCCTCGGCTTACTCCCGCCATGGTCGTCCTAAAATAGGTTGCGTACGTCAGCTTTTGCCTGGTCTACCCGACAAAGTGGTAGATGCAGAAATTGCGCTACTTTATGCAGCTCACGCTTACGCGCACCGCGTCAATAAGGCTAACAAGGTTTGTGCATTAGGCGCGGCAGTCAGCTATGAGACATTGACCAATTTCAATTTGCGTATCCGCTACATTACAGCGCTTAGATCGCTGACCATAATTCCGGAATGTCCGATCCTACTAAAGTTGGAGGATATTCCGCAGGGAACACCACTGGGAAAGTTGGCCGAGTTAATTAGTATGCTCACCATCCCAAATCTACGCGTCGCTCTGCAGTTCAAGTCGTACACCGCTGTGCCCGAGCGAATCGATATCCGGTTGGGCGCGGTAGGTATCGGGTGTGCGCTGTCAACACAGTGTGACATGCCGCAAGCAGCAGCCACCATGAAAAGGCTCACGCATGCCTTTGCTGAGCAGAGGGGATTTATATTCGTCGAGGCATTGGACACCCCGACGCTGACTGGCCTTGCACTGTCCTCTGGTATCCGTTTTGGCGTAGGCCACGGGGTAAGCGATATTTGGTTTTCAGGCACCGGCGAGGTACCTGCATTTCCGCTTCACTAGATGATTTTCCCCGTTGATGGCCCTGCTGGTCCAGCCGCGTTGCGTTGCCGCAAATAGAACGAGAGACATGGCCAGAGTGAGCCGCATCGCCGCAATGCGAGCGGCCCTGGGGGATCCTGATCTAGGCTACGCCTTCGATGTCGGCACCGCCTCCGTCGAAGCACTAAAGGATCGCTAGGCTTGGAGATCAGCGTTGACCTGAACCTCCCGTTCCCACAATCTGAGCGCCATGCATGCCCTGATGGAGGCGCCAGTGTGGGCAACCGAATCCAAGGCGACAAGACCCTCATCCATTGCGTCAGCCACCTCCGCAGCTTCCAACAGAGGGCGCGCAGCAGCGGCAAAGCCAGTTACTTGCAGTGGGAAAAGGCATCGCAGATGAAGTCTTTAGTCGGAGCGTCCGCAGACAGCAATTCTGCGCCGGCCTTAGACACCAACAGGACCACGGCGTCGTAAGCACGGAGGGTCCGCGTCGATTTTTTGCTGTGCGATGATCTTCTTTCCATCCGACAGCGTTGCGCCAGTGATCTTCGGTGCGATGACTGGTCAGCGCCTTCCTCTCGCACGCTTTCGTCAAGGCCGCGAACAATCCGGCGCTTAGTCCCACGGGCGATACAAAATGTAGGGGCAGGAGCGGGGGGACCGAATACCGTTAGCCGGCTTCCGCGGCCGGCCCACATGGCTTGCTCAACTGTCTTGACCGGCACCCGATGACGCTTAAGGTCCATCGCTCATAGGTCGCCGTCTAGCGGCGCCCATTCCAAATCGGGGAATAGGATGCGCCACGGCTCCAGCGCGTGCTTGGCCGAGCGAACCGGCATAAGCCGGACGTACGTGTTCGGAGACATCAAGACCGGCAAGCTGCCCGGCATTAAAGTGGGCCACCTGCGTCTGATCAGCGCCGAAGACATTCCGGCTAATCTCGCGCAATACGATAGCCCGAGCGCCGCCTACCCGTGCGGCTGATGCTGACGGCGCGCCAAGACGGCGATCTTCGTGCCGCATTCTTCCTTGAAGGTTTTAAGTGCCACGATGTTGTCGCCGACCCGGGATACGACGCCGACGGCCTAGTTGCCCTGATCCGAGCGGAGCCAAAAGCCACATCCCTTCAACCAGTCAGCGCCTCGTGCACCGCTCGGTCAATAAGCGCATCTACCACCGGCGCAATCTTGTTGAGCGATTCTTCTGCACGCTCAAGGACTTCAGGCGTATCGAACCCGCTTCGAAAAGCTCGCGAGAAACTTCCTCGCCGCCGTCGCTCTCGCATCAACGCGCATGCGAACCCGCGGTTATGAGTCCATTACCTAGCCCGGGCATTTCAAAATATATTGAAGTGCCTTTGCATCGTCCGAATTTCATGCACTCTATTGACATGGAGAAGATTTTTTTGCGGGTGGGCTTGTTCATCGGGTTGGCAACGCTTGTGCTGACCACCACCTTGACTACTGTCGCCCAGGCACAATTGCCGCCAGACCCAGTTGATATCGGTCTGCCGCCAACTCCGAAGCCCGTCGGCTTGCCCCCAGACCCAGTTGATATCGGGCTGCCGCGGTTTCCGGCACCCATGGGCTCGTCGCCAGTACCTGCAACGGTAGAATTGTCGCCCACATCCAAATCAATCAAGTCGCAAGGCGCGAGCGCACAGGAGTGCGAGCCTATCCGGTTAGCCACTGTCAAGACCGACACCCTGCAGGACGGCCGTATCAAGATCCCGGTCACCGTCGAAGGTCGTCCGCTATCCTTCATGGTGGACACCGGGGGAACCGAAACGACAATCAAATGGGAACAAGCCAAAGCGCTGGGACTTGCGCCGAAGCAAACTTTGCTAAAAATCTTAGGCGTCGCCGGCCGTACGATGAACGTTTACGTCACCAGCAGCAATTTCTCAGTTGGGGAGCTGCACATCAAGAACCTGCCGATCTACGTAGAATCCCGCGCCCTGCCTGAAGCCGACGGCACCCTGGCGCCCGACGTGATGCGGGATTACGATGTCGACGTAGATTTTTCTCATAACAGCTTGAGCTTGATCTCGCAGGACCATTGCCCTGGACAAGTGGCTGATCCGACAACAACCGGCTCCATCGTCATACAGATGGATGTCACCGGAGACGGGCATGTGCGCTTTCCCGTCAAGATTGACGGCCAGGACATCATGGCGACGTTGGATACGGGTTCAGTCATATCCTTTATCAGCATGAGGACTGCCAAATTATTGGGCATTGACCTTAAAGCGCCAGGGCTAAGGCTGGTGCGTGACACAGGCCAATATCAGATCCTCACTTATCCCTTTCAATCCCTGGACTTTGGCCGCGTATCGGTGAGAGATCCGCCTATCGCGATTTTCAGCGATAATTTTACCAAAGGGCTAGGCACCGACCTCGTTCTTGGGATGAACATCTTGCGCCAGATGCACCTTCACATCGCCTATGGCGAGAAACGCCTCTATATCGCAGCGGCGCAAGCCAACTGATGCTTTTGGAACTGCTCCAGCCGTACTACTACCCCCCGCAGGCTTAGTAGCCGGTTTCAACATCGTTGTTTCCATGCAAGTTTACCAATTGGCATGTAAAGTATCAGCATCGAAAAGCAAAGATCCAATCGAGAAGCGCGATCGAGCGCGCACCGCAAGGTGGGACAAGCTAAGCGCTCTTAATTAAAGCGCGCCCCAGGCGGCGTCGGCTGCCCCCCAACGTCGGTGAGCGGCAGGTGGGCGCCTCAGCTTCCAACATGCTCGACCGCAGCTTGGAGGCCCCGGCCCCTAACCGCAAATGGATCGCTGACGTCACCTATGTCTGGACGGCAGAAGGCTGGCTTTATATGGCGGCGGTCGTGGGCCTGTTCTCCCGTCGGATGGTGGACTGTCAATGAGCGCCACGATGACGGCCCTCGTTACCGACTCACTGGTGATGGCGATCTGGCGGCGGGGAAAGCCACGCGCGCTGCTCCACCACCTCGACCGTGCCAGCCAGTACACCCGCGAGCAGTTCCGGCGGCTGATGGCCGATCATGGCGTCACCTGCTCGATGAGCCGCTCGGGCAATTGCTGGGAGAATGCGGCGATGGAGAGCTTCTTGTCCTCCCTCAAGACCTGGCGAACGGCGCGCAAGACCTATCGGACATGAGATTACGCCAAGGCCGATGTGTTCGACTATATCGAACGCTTCCACGACCCAAAACGGTGGCACTCGACAGCCGGTTATTTGAGTCAGTGGGCTTCGAGATGAAGGCAGGATTAGCTTAAAACTGAACCGGATGCGGGCCACAGCTCACGCCGCTTTACCAGCTTCACCTCAGCTATCATCTCTGGCTGACAACCCATTAAGCCGTCGCAAGATCGTCCGAAGTTCGCGCCGAGCCGATCTTAAAGCATAAATGAGATAGAAATTCTGAATGACCAAGACCGCGACGAGTGCAAGACCAAGCAATCCTCCTATCACTCCATAATGTGATAGTCGCACCGCATAGGACTTAAGATCGTCAGTCGGAAACATCTCGAACATAACCACCACACATTTCCGCCAGTCGAATTGGTAAATCACTTCCAGCGGTTATCCACCACTTAGGTCGGCCGGAGCGCAGTGGGAACGACGCTCCGGCATGGGCGCTGAAAGGTCGTTGGCAGTCACCTCCCAGGGCCCCTGAACGTAAGCAAACACATGAAATTCCCAAAGCACAAGGTCCAGCCTTCGGGCCCAAATGGTGCGTTCAGTCTCCGACTTTGGCCCATCTGGCAAACCCGACGGAGCCTTTTCAGACCAACGTCGGATTATACGGGCCTCCGGGACGCTGCGTCGACGGTTAGGTGCCGCTGCCTTAATGCTGGTCGCCGACTGAAAGATCAGGTGATCCTGGGCACAAAAAAGTCCGCTGAGCCGGTTGGCTGCGGGCGCGATTTCTCAAGTGCCTATTTGAATAGGATTTTTTAAATCCTATTCAAGAGCGGTAGCGTCCTAATTTGAAGACTTAGGCGGCACGCGTCCCGTACCAGCGCACTTTGGGCACAGGGCTTGCGGTGGGGCTGCCGGTATGCGGCCCATCTTTGCGTCATGGACTGCCGCCACCGTTCCAGTCCCGAAACACGCCCGGCATCTATCGGCTTGCTGGACCGTCATATTTCCATTCGCCTCGGCTGCCAAGGCCGCACTGACGGCGTCCTTAGGTCCGCCAATCGGTCCGCCGTGCAGGATGGCAAAGAACCGGCGATCTCCGCTCGGTAATTCATATGACCATGCATAGGCGCGGAAGGCCCCGTCTGGCTGGTGCATGAGGTTGAAAACATGGACGGCACCATCCCACACCGTTTGCCCACCACGTTCCTCGTGGACTGGAACAGCTTGAACAAACTTGGCTCTTCCGCCGTGCAGCGATTCCACAGCTTGTTTGAGCTCTGAAGCGTCAACTTCCAAACCCAGTCTCCCCCGTCCTGCCCCTCGTCGCGCGGCGGACTTTACAATAGTATATCATGCTTTCGGGCGCCTCGCAGTGCGACAGCTAAGACATTCTCCAACCACGCGTTTTGGGGTAAATTTCAAAGGCTGGGCCTATAACATCTTTCCGATTCGCTGGGCGCCAGCTCATTTCGGCGGTGGGGGGCGGATGCCATATCGAATTGATTATTATTTGCACGACAAGAAGATCGGCTACGCGCAAGCGCCGGAGTCAATTCAGATAGCGGTGTCCGCAGCAAGACTTGGGCTTCTCCGGCACCAAGCCCACTATGCTCGGATCGTAGATCCCGAAAAGTGCGATAAGATTGTAGAATTGATTCACCGCGACGTGCTGCCTTGAGGCGTTATTAGTTTGGACGCACCTCCGCTTCCAGGATGCTGAGGGCTTCTATCAGCGCTGCGATCAGACCTCGCGTACAATCCACATCCATCGCTATAGCCGGAACTTTCACCGAATCGTTTGCGAGTTTCGCGTCCAGAAGTACGCGCGGGCCGCGTGGTGACAGGGCGTGTACGACATCTATATATTGGCAATCGAACGCAGTTATTGCCGCTGCTTTGCGCATCGGTAGATCCTTCGTCTCTCAACTCCACAATGAGGACGATAGCACACCGGGCCCGAAGGCGGGCCAAGCCACTCTTAGACACAATGTCGTTCAAGGACGCGCACGCGGGTGCGTAATCTCATGGGCAATTTCGGGAAGGGCGCGCGCTCAGTCGCCTGCTCTAGCGCCCTCAGCGCCTCGCGCGCCCTGAAAAGCCTACCTGACGGCGCACAAAGTATCGTGCTGGCTACGACGCGGTCAACGATATGCCGAGGCCACAGAATTATTGGGCTATTTCCCCGTCGACCTAACCAATACGCCCGTGCAGGCTGTCCAGCGACGCTCTGCACGCAGCTATGACCGCCGTCATGCAGCTATGTCCGCCATCATAGAGGGCTCGCCTCCGCCTTTTTTGGAACGATCGATAGCCATGGCAGCCGTACTGTCTCGTCCAGATGGATCGTTCGCGGGTTCAAAATCATGCGATAGTGTTCCGGCGTTGAACTCGGTTTCCGGAAACTTTCACTTCATGTAGGCGCGGACCAAGGGATGATCCGCCGGGGGCGCCTGTGGACCTTGAATTGCTGGCACATAAAGCTCGTCATCATGGACTTCCGTGACCTGCTGGCCGTTGAAGGTAACGGTCCAGCATTTCGCATAGATGCCATTGCCGCCCGCTGGTGAATTTCCCCGTCCATGAGGCCGCTTTCCACGGCTCGCGGGCTGGACACGAACGACAAGGGCCTCTGCCGGGTTGTGATGCGGCGGACCAACGCCAACTTGAAACACCGGGCCAAAAAGAGCCTGATCCGGTCCATGCCCAGCCCCGGCCAGCAATTGCTGTGGGACACCATACCGTAATTTTGGTTATTGACTCTTGCGTCGCACGGAGTCCTAATTTGGGACAGAGGCTGCGGGCGTTCAGTGTCTCCGCACTGCCATAGCTTCGGGAGGCTCGGCCTGATTACCCTCGCGCCGGGCCTTCTTCTTTTCTGGTTACGCCCCCGGGCTGGGCAGCAGTCATCGGTGCGGTAGAGGGTGCCTGGTTCTTTCAGAGGGCTCCTTCAGCACAAACTTCCCTCACCCGCACTTGTGAGTTCGTTGAAATATTTGGCTGAAAGGTGCGAATACTCGCGAGAAAGCGCACCCAACCGACCCTGGTGGCAACGTCGCTAACATTTACCGGGTTTCGGTAGCCTACCGAGGCTGGCAAAGGCAAACAACGTAAGCGCAATGTACAACCGGGACCTAATGCATATTAACTCTACAGCGCCTAACATCTGATATGGCGCTCTCGCACGGCGCCGGAACCCGGATCGAGCCCCCCGCGCGGCAGTGATGGCAGGCTTTTCGCCCTGATTGTGACTTCTATCTGCGTTTCGGCCTGCTGGGAACATATTGGGGCATCATCACTGCAATAGGCCTCACGGCCGTGCTTACAATGGTCCGACGGTTTTTCCACAGCGCGGACAGTGAAGACTCATCAGCTGCGCAAACTGCCAGTCGTGAATGCTGAGCAAACAACGAAGGCACTTCCACCGGCCTCCAGTTTGCTCGCGTAGCGCAGGGTCCCGATTGAACATCAGCCCGCGCCGCGACTGGGCTTTTCGTGAACTTTGGGTGGGAGATGCGTGATGCTGAAATCCACCGCTTCTAACGCTGCCGCGATTTCTGCGGCAAGGTGGACAGCGGCTGTCACGGATTCCGCTTCGATAGACCTTTCCTCAATTGGGAGGCCGTGGCGCTTTATAAACCGAATGCGATAATCGGAGCTGTCGCTCATGGTGCCCCCTTGCCGTTTGTCCAGTCGCTGCGCGTAAGGTACAGGCAATCCCTAAACCAATGGTTGCATCTGACACCTCAGATTCCAACGGCTGTTAACACATTCAGGGATTTTGCCGCTGTGCCTTATTCATCCCTTGGCGCGAGGTTGGGCCCCCAGCCGCCGCAGTTCATATTTTCAGCTTTGCGGGGCGTGGCTTTCTCCGAATCTGGAGCGGTGGATTGATGATCTGATCTCGCTGGAAATTTCCATTCGCCGGTTCGACGGCTATAGCGACGCGGCACTACTCATCGTGGCTTATCTTGGTTGCTTCACGGACGGCTCTGCCCATCGCCTGATTTAGGTTGTCATCACCGCCTAGCGGATCATATCCGCTTTGTGCTCTTTTCGCGGGGTAGCTCCATCGAAATGGCGCAGAATTTGAAGGGTGCGCTTGGGCTTAGTTTTTGTCATGTTCACGCAAGGCGCGAACGCGAAGCTTGTTCCTTTTAGGAACCGTTTCCCAGTTGTTCCGTTTTACAAGAGCTTGCGCGACACCCCAGCTCTCAGCTTACGCGCAAGCTCCTAGAAGGCGGGTCTTTTTCTAGTTGGTGCTGACTTCTTCTTGCTAGGGATTAGCTCCAACTCATCACCCCACCAAGCCGCCGCGCCGCCCGATCGCGAAGCGCACGAGCACCCCTGTTGGCGCCCCGAATGTGGATAGTGAAAGCACCTCAGCCGCGCCGGCCAGATCTTCTATCATGGACGCCTTCAAGTGATCGCTGGGTGCCGGTTTAAACTCGCGCTGCGACCAGCCGTAGAATTCTGATAAGAAGTTGACTGCTGCCGCCAATCCATCGCCACCCAACAGTTGAACCAGAAACCTCCGCGCCACGCCGTTTTGTTTCGAGATTGACCAGGATGCCTTTTTCGGTCCCCGCCACCCGCATCGCGGCGAGGCGGCCTGCATAGGCGCGGACCGCGGCAGTCGGTGCAGGTGGAACGAGGGTGTCCATTGCTTCCAGTAAATCATCAAGTTCAGTCTGCATATAGCCAGTCGCTATTATGGTCGCACGGTAGAATAGCTGCGAATAATTGAAGCGGCGCCCAGAACGATATCATCGAATCCGAGCGATACGCGAATCCGCGATCCTTTCATCGCTTGTCTCCGTTAATACCTGATTTCATCACGCGTCTTTCCTTTCTTCCCGCCGCGCAGTTTTGAGCACGCCAAGCCTCGGCGGCGCCCAGGCAAGCCCGTAGATAACGGCTTTATGGCTGCACAAAGCACGCTCGTAGCGCCTTGCGCTCGCATACTAGCCGCCCGGCCTCTGGAGGATCGTAAAGCGATTGTACGATTCAGCGCGTTCGCGCGTTAGAGAGGGATGAACACTTATCGCCGCAGGGTGCGCGATATTATGTGCTCCATGTTCGGGGGAACTACGATTGCGTCAAGTCGCCGTTGTCCATGCTACGGTGGGGTGATGAATTACACCGCCACGTTCGCAACATTGCTGACGGGGTTTCGCCGACGTACCTGCGAAAGCTGTGGTACACCGATCCTTCGAAGGTTAAGATGGTCCAGCAGTTGTAGTCGTTTACCGATTTCGGCTGCTTTTTTATGCTGCATCGAAAGCTGGCAAGTGGCCCACTTTTCCGCGTCATAGCGGTTTTGGAGGCTTTGGAAAAGTCAGTTTGGTTTCTTAGGTCGCCATATATAGTCCGCGCCTAGTTCTAAATTCGCCCAGTCCGGAAATCCGCTCTATAACCAACCCGCGCACAATAGGCGCGCATCCGAAGACCTTGCAACTGCGTATTAATGAAAGAGCGACATCGCTCGGCTCACGGCTGGTTAGTGGACATCATGGACATAGACGAGGAAATAAGGGCGCGCGTTCGGGCGGCGAAAGCCTGGGATCCAAGCGCTAAATTGGGCGACTTCCAGATTCGAGCGACCGAAGGGGGTTACATTCTCATCAATCTCAAAACCGGATCGCCGCAGTTTATTTTCGACACCAGTTATATAGAAGAGCTGTTACAGCCTTCTCCAATTCACCAGCGTCGACGAGCGACAGCAGCAAGACAGTCTGTCGCGCGGGACCAAAAACGGGCAAAAAGCTGTGCCCGGCAGAGGAAAAGCCGCTGATCCATAGCGCCTGTTTCGTCCGCCACAGAAACAACCTAATACTGCACGGGCAGCTATTGCCCCGGACGCACGAGATAAAATGCCTCGCAACCGAACAATTTGCGCATGCGATACTCCGAAATCATCTGGTCATGGGTAATGCTCGCTCTATGGCTGCCGCCATGATCCGGCGCATCCGCAGGATGTCTGCTGAGGTCGTCAATCTTCTTGGAATTAGTCGCTGTCAGGCCTGCGCTTCTGGCTGGATGGTCCCTTAGGCGCGTCCCGCCACCTGGCTAGCTCGCACATGCATTTCTATGTTCAGCGCTTCTATGTTCAGCGCTTCTATGTTCAGCGCCATGAGTTCCGTTTGGAACGCGTTTAAATGCCACTCCGCTTCGATCTTGGGGCGCCATGCCAAGGCCAGCAATTACGCGTCGGAGGTCGGCTTGGCCAGTACGGTTGGCCTCAACACCGCCTCATGTCGAAAAGGGCCGAAATCACACGGGTTGGGCTGGGCCGCTTGCGCATGCCCGGGCCTTACGTCACGTATCAACCCCTCACCAATCGCCGACTTCCGGTCAATCTGCGATATTGCCCGCTTTCCTGCACAACGAAGGCAAATGAGGCAGCTAATGGGTTTGATTAAGGTAGCGGGAACGTCGCGCCATAATATTGGTTAGCAGTATGGAAACCCATCCGTAGAGCTTCCATGGCTTACGCCCACGCAGGCCTCTCGTCCCGTTTTGAGCGAACCAGGGTTCGCCGTTCTCTGCAACCTTATAGTGCCGACGAGTTGCATAAGCGCGCCGTGTTCTGGCGTTGCGCCATTCCTGGGGGGCTTATGTTCTGGGCTTGTGTGGCATACGGAATCCATAGCCTGGCTTAGCTCGGTCCCACCGGCGACTTGCTGAGTTGGTTTGCTGGGCTTAGTAGCCGCAACTACAGCCCCTATCCGAATAGAATACCAAGACGAGGCGCGACGCTGGGCTGCTGGCGCATCGCTTGCGGTTATGAAATCGCGCGCCTTTCCGCCGCCAGTTTAGAAGTAAGGGGTATGGCAAAAAGACAAAAACTAACCCAGCGGAGAGGCGCTGCGCCGGGTTAGTATTTTGCGGAAGGTCAGTTGGCATGGGGTATTTGACGGCCTCACGGCACCCAAACAGTGTCGCTTAACGCCCCTTGCATTTAATTCGGCTGGGGCAAAAGACAGTGGAAATCGGGATATCCTGGCCAGGGCCCTACTAACTAACGGAATCGAAAGAGCCGGTAGCTTTCGCCACCGGCCCCCTCGGGCAACAGCGGAAGGGCACCCTTCGCCGTTCAGTCCGTGTAGTCATTGTAATCATGTCCCAAAATAGGACGCAACTGTTTTCGGAGCCTCGCCTGTGAGTTCCCGCGCCCGGGATGCTTGGCCTTCTCGCGGCATACCACTTCGAGATTGCTCCTGCGCATCCCACCGATGCGTTGAGCAGGCTGTAATTTTAAGGCTTACGGGTTCATCATTGGCGCGTTCGAAACCTTCGAGCAGCTGCGAGAGGCAACCACCTGAGCCCAGGCGGCCGAAAGTCCAGCCACTAGCGCTTGAGCGCGGTTAGATCGAATACCGCAGGCTGGGCAGCCTAATCCTAAACCACTGTAACAGGAGAGGTTGGTGGGCGGCGACGGGCTCGAACCGCCGACCCCATCCATGTAAAGGATGTGCTCTACCAACTGAGCTAACCGCCCGCCACCATCGTTAGCTGACCCACGCTAATGTTGTGTGAATAGCGCTGATCCGAGACCATTTTCTGGACCGCCGGAAGGTAGAGCTTTCCGGTTTAGTCACGATGGCGGGCAGGCTACGCCATCGAGATTTAGCAACGTGATCGGGGTCTTTTGCCCGATTGCCCCATGGGGCGTTCCTCGTTGTAGTATCTGGACCAATCCTCCAATTTTTCCTGGACGTCTGCAAGGCTCATGAACCAGTGGGCGTTCAGACATTCCGCCCGGAAGCGACCATTGAACTCTTCAATGAGCGCATTGTCGGTGGGCTTGCCAGGCCGGCTGAAGTCGAGTGTGACGCCGTTGGTGTAAGCCGAGAGGTCGAGGTCACGGGAGATGAACTCCGATCCCTGATCCACGCGGATCGTGGTGGGATAGCCGGTCCTGGCACATACCCGTTCCAGTGTCCGCACCACATCTTCGCCACGATAGCTGAACCAGGGATCGAGGACGGGAACATAGCGCCAGAAGGTGTTCACTACGATGAGCGCCCGGATCTTCTTGCCCGTCGCCAGCTGGTCTTGCACAAAGTGCATGGCCCGGGTCTCATTCGGAGGCGTCGCCGCCCTGCGGTCGTCCCGCAGCTTGGCCTTGACCCTCCGTTTAGGCGTTTTGTTCCGAAATTGCAGGCCTAACTCGCGATAGATGCGCCGGGTCTTCTTCTGATTGATAGCAAACCCCTCACGGCGCAATAGCATGTGAACACGCCGATACCCATAGCGCACACGGTCTGGATATCTCCTTGATCCGATGTTCGAGGCGGCCCTGGCCGGGGCGACGGGACTTGTAGGTGACAGGCGGACGTATCGACCTCAAATACCCGGCAGGCCACGCAATTGTCATCACCGAAGAAATGCATATTAGCGACCACGCAGCCGTGAGATCAGCGAAGAACCTCGCTGCAGGCGGACCATTCGAAGTATGGCGTGGCTTAAACTGCATTTATGAACCGCCGAAGCTGCGCCAAGGGCGCTATCAGAACTGGCCTGGGACCCCACAGTCGGTCGCGCGTGACCGGCTCCTTGCGGGCGGCCTGGCCTGCACCGACGAATGCTCAAAGAATAGGCGAAAAGTAATCCAGGTTTACAGTTTAGCCGTCGCGGTTTCTGAGCACCGCTCGTGACGGCTGATTTTCCTGCTGTTTCTTAGCGAGGCTGTCGCGGCATAGGAATTGCTTTATGGTTAATGTCCTTCCCGACGGGAAACAAATGCGCAGTGTTCATCTCCGGACTAAGCGTTCGCCGCTCTCGGCCTGTCAGCCATTTCTGGTGGCCCATCCAACTAACAATCAGATGAGGACACCATGGCGAGAGTCGCCGGTCCAATTGGGGCTCTGGGTTTGCGCAAGTCTTTTTCACTGCGGCTCATGCGAGCCGAGGGCGATTTTGATCGCTGGTCTATTTGAGAGGTTCTTCAATGAAAGCAAAAACTCTAGCCGGTCTCACGGCCACGATACTTGGACTGTTTTGCGGGTCGGATTTTGCCATGGCCACTCCGGTTTCATATAGCTGGTCCGGTGTGGTCAACAATGTCGGTGCTGGGTTTGATCCTGGTGTGCAGGTTGGGCAAACAATCGAGATATCTTTGACACTTGATAATAGCTTTAGCGACCAAAACCCATCCCCTGAGGTGGGTAGCTATTTCGCGACACCGGCGACAACACCGCTAATATTGAGTGCCGATATCGGTGGCGATACACATATTGGATCTTTCCAATTCGTGACAGTGTCTGACGGCTCTGGCGGCATTGACTCGGTAGAGATTAGCTCTAGCGATCAAATGACCTCGCAGGGCTTTGATATCTTGTTCCAGACCGATCAGACTGGGGTTTTAGATAGCGACGCGATACCACCCTACATCGACCCTTCGGATTTTACGGTCGCAACGTTTTCAGTCGAGAGAGGCTCGGCGTTTACGGAGTTTCTTCCCGCTTTTGGCGGGAC
>Ga0206883_1060_pt2 | contig 19717 bp, 20 predicted proteins | sample Alteio_BWOrgCont_2_FD_152910 | JGI IMG/M metagenome (GOLD analysis project Ga0206883, IMG submission 152910) | Enriched cells from forest soil in Barre Woods Harvard Forest LTER site, Petersham, Massachusetts, United States -... | ecosystem: Environmental > Terrestrial > Soil > Temperate forest > O... | reverse complement strand
CGCGGTGTGATCGGCATCGCCGGGCCTTACAATTTCCTGCCCATGAGCGATCCGGTTTACGTGGATATGTTTCATGGCACCAACAACACCGCTTCCATGCCGGTCAATCATGTCGATGGACCGCGTCCGCCCATGCTTCTGATCAGCGGCAGCGACGATGACACGGTGGGGCTGGGCAACACCAATGACATGTCGGAAAGACTGAAGCGTTTCGGCAGTGACGTGAATGTCATCTTCTACAAGGGCGTGGGCCATATCGGCGTGATCCTGGCGCTGGTTCCCGGCTTTCGCCGCATCGCGCCCTTGCGGCGGGACATGCTGGATTTCATCCGCGCGCACTGATGGCGAAGAAACACATCCTGCCCGACCGGTTGAAGCCGGGACTCAAGCTGGTGTTCTGCGGCACCGCCGCCGGGCGCCAGTCGGCGTTGCAACAGGCCTATTACGCCCATGGCCAGAACAAATTCTGGAAGACGCTGCATGAGACCGGACTGACGCCAAGCCAGTTCCTGCCGCACGACTATGAGAAATTGTGGGAACTGGGCATCGGGCTCACCGACATCGCCAAACAGGTCTATGGCATGGATCATCAGCTGCCCAAGGACGCGCTGGGGCCCAAGGCGATTGCGGCGCTGGAAGCGCGCATCCGCAAGGTCAAACCGGCGATTCTGGCCTTCACCAGCCTCAATGGCGGGCGCAAGGTGATGGGACCAAAGGCTGTGGCCGGCGAACAGCCGCAGCGCATGGGCGATACACGGGTGTTCATCCTGCCTTCGCCATCGCCGCTGGCGGCCAATCACTGGGACATCAAGCCCTGGCGTAACCTGGCAAAAGCAGTGAAGAAACTGCCTTAAGGCGCACCGTCCGGTGCTAGCCCACGCGCCTTGCCACGGTGAGGCCCGCAATCAGCAGCACCACGAAGATCACCATGAAGATGAAAAACAGCGTCTTGGCGATGGCGATGGAAGCGCCGGCCACGCCGGTGAAGCCCAACAGACCCGCGATCAGGCCGATCACGAGAAAAATCACTGCCCATCTCAACATTGGATGCTCCGATATTTCGAAATCTTGCGAAGACGAAACACGGAATCGGTTGCGACAGTTCCCGCCACTATTTCTCTGGTTGAACGGAACTATTGCGGCGCGGGTTTTTCGCCCGCACGGGTCGTGCCGCGGGTGGCATCATGCAGCAATTGTTCGGCGGGCTTTCCGGGGGATGCGGTGGAAACCGGCTGCTGGCTGACCGGGAAGGGAGCGGCCAAGGTCCAGTTGACGATCTGGGTGACGGCAGCGCCCAGCGCCTGTTGCAGGGCCTGGGTGGCGGCAGCAGCGCTGTTGGCCGTCGCCGTCACCGTCTGGGTGGTGGAATAGCTTCCGACAATGGCGCGGCCATGCGCGGTGGTCAGCTTCACGTTGATGCTGACGGTGACGCTGGGAATGCCATCCGGCTGGCTGTAATGGGCGGCAAAGTCATTGAGCTCGATCGCCAGATTATAGTCGGCATGGAGCGCGTCTTCTTCCCGCGCCACCGCATCTATGCGGCCGGAGGCCTCGAAGCCCTGCAGCAGCGCCTGCTGTGCGATGTCGGGCAGGCGGTCGGGATAGTTGGCCTTGGCATAGTAATCCATGGTGCCGTCGGCCTGGGTCAGCGCGATACGGTCGGTATCGAGCCCGGGCGCAACATAGGGGCGCAGGATGCTGAGCGCCCATTTCACCTTTTCGCCTCCGGCCGGCTGGGCTGCGAATTTCGGCGCCACCATGTACATCGGCGAGGCATCGGGGGGGCCTATAAGGTTGCCGCCGCAGGCCGACAGGGCCAGCGAGGAAAGGCCGATCAGAAACAGTCGCCGCACGAGCATGGAGCGCCTCATTTGGGTTCGTATCCCTTGCGCCGGTCGCCGAACAAAAGCTTGGTCGGCTGCCGGTTAAGCTGGTCGGAGAATTGGGTGAGGTTGGACACCAGCCGGCGCATTTCCCCGATCAGGTCGCCAAGCTGGGCCAGGCCGTCGCCATTGATGAAGGCATCGGCATCGTCGGCCACCTTGCCGTATTTCTGCACCGTCAGGTCCACATGGTCGAGCGTGGGTCTGATGTCCTGGGAGGCCTGGTTGAGATTGACCATCGTCTTGTTGGCGTTGGCGATGGCGGAATCGATATCGGCGCTGCGCCGTGCGATCACCTGGGTGGTCTCATCCAGGTTGGCCAGCACATGGGCGATGGCCCGCCGGTTGTTGTCGCTGAGCAGATCGTTGAGGCGCGAGGCCGCGACATTGAGCTTGGCGACGACCTCGGGCGCGGTCTGCTCCAGCTGGGCGAAGGTGGATTGTTTGGTGCGGATCACGGGATAACGCTGGTCGCCCTGCGCCACCAGGAGTGGCGCGCTGGAGGTGCCGCCGCTGATTTCGACATAGGTGCCGCCGGTCAGGCCCTGGCTTTCGATCGAGGCGGTGCTGTCGTCGCGGATGTTGAGGTTGGGCTGGACCTGCATGGTCACGATCACGCGCTGGGGATCGGTGGGATCGAATTCCAGATTGGTGACGCGGCCGACCTCGATGCCGTTATAGCGGGTGATGGTGCCCTTACCCAAGCCGGTGACCGCGCCTTTGAAATAGGATTGGTAATAGGCGTATTCCTGGCTGTACTGCACACCCGCCAGCCACAGGATCGTCACCACCAGTCCGATGACGCAGGCCAGCACGAAGGCGCCGACCGCGACGTAATTGGCTTTGGTTTCCATCAGTGCGCCTCCTCAGACGCCAGCGCCGCCCGTCCTCGAACGCCGGAGAAATAGTCCTGGATCCAGGGATCCTTGTTCTTGCGCAGCTCGTCCATGGTGCCGATCACCAGTTTCTTGTTCACCAGCACCGCGATCCGGTCAGTGACCGCCCGCAGGGTATCGATGTCATGGGTGACCAGAAAGACGGTCAGGCCCAGAATCTTCTGCAACTGCTTGATCAGCTCGTCGAACTGGTTGGCGGAAATCGGATCCAGACCCGCGGTGGGTTCGTCCAGGAACAGAAGCTCGGGGTCCAGCGCCAGCGCCCGCGCCAGCCCCGAGCGCTTCTTCATGCCGCCCGACAGTTCGGACGGATATTTGGCCCCGGTATCGGGCGGAAGCCCGACCAGGCCGAGCTTCATGGCGGCGATCTCGTCCATCAGTTCCTGGCCCATGCTGGTATATTCGCGCAACGGCACCTGGATATTCTCCGCCACCGTCTGGGAGGAGAACAATGCCCCTTCCTGGAACAGAACGCCCCAGCGCATTTCAAGCCGCTGCATCCCTGCGCCTTCGACCTCGCCGGTCTGCTGCCCGAACACCTCGACGGTGCCCTCCAGGGGATGGATCAGGCCGATGATGGAGCGTAGCAGGACCGATTTGCCGGCGCCGGAGCCGCCCACCACGCCCAGGACCTCGCCGCGATAGACGTCCAGGTCGATGTGATCGTGGATGATCCTGCCGCCGAAGCCGTTGACCAGGCCGCGTACCTTGATGACGACGTCCTTTTTCTTCTCGTCCGCCATCAGATCCCCAGCACCGAGAACATGATGGAAAAAGCCGCGTCCAGCACGATCACCAGGAAGATGCCTTCCACCACCGACCGGGTGGTGAGCATGCCCACGCTGGCGGCGTTACGCTCCACCTGGAAGCCCTCGTAACAGCCCACCAGCGAGATCACGAAAGCGAAGACCGGCGCCTTGATCAGCCCCACCAGCAGGGTGTTGACCGTGATGGCCTCGTTGAGCTGGCGCAGAAAGGCGGGAATGGTGATGCCGAGCTGGAAATAGCACATCATCGCGCCGCCCAGCAGGCCCATGATGTCGGAATAGAAGGTCAAAAGCGGCAGTGCGATCACCAGCCCGATGATGCGGGGCAGGACCAGCGTGTCCACGGTGTTCAGCCCCATGGTCTGCATGGCGTCGATTTCCTCATTGACGCGCATGGTGCCGATCTGGGCGGTAAAGGCCGAACCGGAGCGGCCCGCCACGATGATGGCGGTGATCAGCCCGCCGATCTCGCGCAACACGCCCACGCCCAGAAGATTGATGGTGAAGATCTCCGCGCCGAAGCGCTTGAGCTGGTCCGCGCCCTGATAGGCCAGCACCACGCCGATCAGGAAGGCCAAGAGGCCGACGATGGGCAACGCATTGATGCCGGTCTCTTCCACCTGATGGAACATGGCGGCGATGCGGAATTTGTGCTTGGGCTTGGCGATGGCCTCGCCGGTCTCCACCGTGACGCGTCCCAGATAGCCCAGCATGGAGATGGACTGGCCATAGGCGTGGATGACGGCGCGGCCGATGCGGAAGAGCCGGCCGCGAAAGCCCGGCGGAATGCGCGAGCGGATGGGCTCGGCCTTGCGTTCCTGGTCGAGACTCTTGAGCAGCGGTTCATAGAGTTCGGGCAGGTTGAAGCTGGACACTTTGGCGCCGGCGGCCTCCAGCGCCCTGCGGGTGCGCAGCAGCAGCCAAGCCCCGGCGCTGTCCAGGCGCGAAATCTTGCTGCCGTCGATGGCGATGTCGCCGGTTATTTGATTGGCGCCTCCGGCGCCGGGGCCACCCAACTCCAGACCTGAAAGCTCGCGATCCAGCCGCGCGCTTTCCGCGATAGTCCAGGCGCCGCCGACGGCCAGCTTGCGGCCCTCCCGGTCCAGCTTGAACCAGGCTTCCGGCTCAGCAGCCGAGGCGCTCTCTATGGAGGTCATCGAAAGCTAGGGCCCCTCGCGCCCAAAATGGAGGGCTTATCGGGACAACAATGCTCCGATTAAAGGAAAAGTTCCATGAGTTCCGGGCTCGGTGGAACTATTCTGCCGCGGCATATACGGCCTTGGCGCGATGGGGATGGCGGCGCACGCCCTTCAGCATCAGCCGGACCGCCTCATAATGGATGGCCGCAACCACCTTGAGGGTCATCAGCGGATAGGCGAGCAGCATCTTGAACAGGGTGGCGTCGGTCAGCGGCCGGCGCTCGCCCGCGAAGCTGGCATTGAGGATGGGCCGGCCGGCTTCTTCCTCATGAATGGCGACGGCGATGTTCTCGCCCGGCGGGCGGATGCGGAACTGGTAGCGGCAATCGCGCGACAAAAACGGGGAGACGTAGAAATCCTTGGGACAGCCGTGGCGGACAAGCTTGGTGTCCTCGCCGACCGGCAGCACATAGCAATGGCGTTCCTCATAGGTGTTGTGAATTTCATAGACGATAGCTTTGAGCGCGCCCTGTTCGTCATGACAGAACCACACGCTGAGGGGATTGAAGACATAGCCGAGGATGCGCGGATAACAGAGCACCCGCCGCGCCCCTTTGGCCACGATCCCCGCCTGGGCCAGCAGACCATCCAACCATGCCTTGAGATCATGCGGCGCTTTTGCGTCTACCGGGCCATGGTCGCGGTCCTGGAAGCTGAACAGGCCGCGGCGATTGTATTTGAACAGGCGCAAGCCCCGGTCCAGTTCGGGCAGTTCGTCCAGATCCAAAAGCAGGGCAAAGACGCTGTATTTGAAGCGATGATGCCGGGGTGTCAGCCGCCGGTGCATCACCCAGCCCTCATAGATGGCGGACTTGTTCATACCCCATTTACGCCTTTTGGCGGGGCCCGGATCAAGCTATTGATCCGATGGGCGTCCGCCCGCGTAAAACCCGCTATGTTGGCTCATGCTCAGACGGCTCCCCTTGCTGGCTTTCGCGCCCGCCCCCGGTCCCCGGGCGTGGTTCTGCAGCTTTTTCGCGCCGCTCCCATGACCCGTTCGGCTGAAGTCGCCGAAATGGACGTCCTGCTGGGGCAGGTGGCCGCCCACCAGGACCGCGCCGCCTTTGCCGCCTTGTTTTCCCATTTCGCCCCCCGGATTAAGGCCTATCTGCTCCGGCTGGGGGCGCCGGCGGCGGTGGCCGAGGAACTGGCCCAGGAAGCGCTGCTCAGCGTGTGGCGCAAGGCCCATCTCTTTGATCCCGCCAAGGCCTCCGCCGCCACCTGGCTGTTTACCATCGCCCGCAATCTGCGCATTGACGCCATCCGCCGGGAGCGGCGCCCCGAACTGGACCCGGAAGATTTCATGCCCGAGCCGGATGCCGACGCCGATGCCGGGCTGATGCTGGCCGAGAATGAAGGCCGGCTGCGCATCGCGCTCAAGGAATTGCCGGCCGACCAGATCCAGGTGGTGGAACTGTCCTTTTTCGCCGACAAGCCGCACAGCCAGATCGCGGTTGAGCTTGGCATACCGCTGGGCACGGTGAAATCGCGCCTCAGGCTGGCGATGGCAAGACTGAAGCGGGCGATGGGAGGTGACGCATGATCGCGCATCATCCCGATGACGCCCTGCTGATGGCCTATGCCACCGGCGCGGCCGATGAGGCGACCGGCCTGATCGTCGCCACCCATCTGCATTACTGCGTCATGTGCCGGATGCGGACCCGCGGGATGGAAACCATCGGCGGCAGTCTGCTGGAAGAGCTGGCGCCCCAGCCCTTGGCGGCCGGTGCGCTGGAAGCCACCTTGGCCAAGCTCGACCAGGTGAGACCCTATGAGCGGCCGCGCCGGGCGCCTTCGCGTGACGGCACGCCTGGTGTGCTGCGGGCCTATCTGGGCGGTGATCTGCGCGATGTGCGCTGGCGCCGGATGGGGCCGCGGCTGGCCTATGCCCCCCTGTTCCGCAAGGGCGGTGTGGCGGCGCGGCTGCTGCGCGGCGTGCCCGGGGCCGACAGCGGGCCTCATGCCCATGAGGGTTTGGAATATACGCTGGTGCTGCAAGGCGGTTATACCGATGTGACCGGCAGTTACGCGCCGGGCGACCTGCAGGTGATGGAAGACTGCCAGCGCCACAATCCGGTGGCCGATCCCGGCGAGGACTGCATCAACCTGGCGGTCACTACAGGGCGGCTGAAGTTCGATAGCCTGATCCAGAAGATTGCGGCGCCGCTGTTCGGCTTCTAAAACCCTCACGGGTTCTTGGAAGTCATCAGCATGGAACAAGTCCGTCTCGGCAATACCGGCCTCAAGGTTTCGCCCATCTGCCTGGGCACCATGACTTATGGCGATCCCAAATGGCGCGACTGGGTGCTGGCGGAGGAAGCCTCGCGCCCCTTCGTCAAGCGCGCCCTGGAAGGCGGGATCAATTTCTTCGATACCGCCGACATCTATTCCAATGGCGTGTCGGAAGAGGTGGTGGGACGGGCGCTGAAGGACTTCACCGCCAAGCGCGAAGACTATGTGCTGGCGACCAAGGTGTTCTTTCCGGTCGACGGGCATCATGGCGGGCTGTCGCGCAAGCACATCCTGCATGCGATCGACGATTCCCTGCGCCGGCTAGGCACCGATTATGTGGACCTCTATCAGATTCACCGCTTCGACAATCACACCCCGATCGAGGAGACCATCGAGGCGCTGCATGACGTGGTGAAATCCGGCAAGGCGCGCTATATCGGCGCTTCCTCCATGCATGCCTGGCAGTTCGCTAAATATCTTGCGACCGCCGACAAGATGGGGATGACGAAATTCGTCTCCATGCAGAATTTCTACAATCTGGTTTACCGCGAAGAAGAGCGGGAAATGCTGCCGCTGTGCCATGACCAGGGCATCGGCGTCATTCCCTGGAGCCCGCTGGCGCGCGGCTTCCTGGGCCGTTCGGCGGCGCAGGCGCTGGACAAGGAGACCACCCGCGCCAAAAGCGACAATGTGCTGGACATGAAATTCGGCGACGCCGATGTCGAAGTCCTGCGCCGGGTGGAAGAGACCGGCAAGAAACATGGCAAGACAAACGCCCAGATCGCCACCGCCTGGTTGCTCGCCAAGGGCGTCACCGCGCCGATCATCGGCGCCTCCAAGATGAGCCATCTGGAAGACGCCATCGCCGCGGCCGAGATCAAGCTGACGGCAGATGAAGTGAAATACCTGGACGCGCCGTATCTGCCCAAGGCGGTTGCGGGCAACCTGCGCTAAAGAAAAAGGGCGCCGCGAGGCGCCCTTTTTCGTTCAACCGGAGTGAGGTCCTTACAAGGGCCACCAGTCGAGTTGGTTCTTGTAGGCCGCATCGTCGGCCTTCTGTTCCCAGCCGCCGCCCAGCGCATTGTAGAGCGCGATATAGGCTTCCAGCTTGGCGAGCCTGGTCTGCACCAGCGACTGCTGGGCGGTGAACAGATTCTGCTGGTTGGTGAGCAGCGAGATGATGTCGATGGTGCCTTCGCGATATTGCAGTTCGGAGATGCGGAAGGCTTCGGCGTCCGCCTTGGTCTCGACCTCGATCAGCGCCAGCTGGTCGTCGTTGGACTTGACCGTGCCCAGCGCGGTTTCCACATCCTGGAAGGCGGTGAAGACGGCCTTGCGGTAGCTGGCGATCAGCTGCTGTTCCTCGGCCTTGGCCAGATCGTTGCGGGCATGGATGGCGCCCCCGTCGAAGATGGTCTGGGTGATGCCGGCGCCGAGGCTCCAGATGAAATTGCCCGAATTGAACAGGTTGGACAGGGTGGTGGAGGGGCCATAGCCGGCGGTGCCGGTGAGGTTCAGCGAGGGGAAGTAGGTCGAGCGCGCCGCATTGACGTTGGCGTGGGCGGCATAAAGCTGGGCCTCGGCCTGGGCGACGGCAGGATTGCGCAGCACCAGCTCCGACGGCATGCCCGGCTGCACCGCCGGTGAAACAATGCCGTCAAGGTTCTGCGCCTTGACGTCATACCCTTCCGGCGCGCGGCCGAGCAGGATGGCCAGCGAATAGCGGGACTCCCTTTCGGATTCGATCAGGCCCGGCAGGGTGGATTCCTGCTGCGCCAGAACCGCCTGCTGTTCGGCCAGGTCCAGGTTGGAGGACACGCCGCTGTTCACCTTGGCCTGGGTGATGGCCAGAATGCGCTTGGCGGCGGCGATATTGGCGTTGGCGATGGCGATGCGTTCGCGGAAGGAAAGGATCGAGAAATATTCGTCCGCCACCTGGCTGGAGACGGAGATGCCGGTGACGGCGGCGGCATAGCGCATGGCCCGCAGGTCTTCACGCGAAGACTGCAGCTGGAAAAACTGGGTGCCGAAGAAGCCCTGCTGATAGTTTGCGGTCAGGCCGGCATTGAAGGCGTTGATGGCGCGTCCGCCCACCCGGCTGGTGCCCGTGGCAAAGCCGGGCGTGTTCGAACCGGAACGGGTGACGCCGATGCTGGCGCCCAGGCTCGGGAACAGCGCCGACAGCGCGATGCCGTCATTGGCTTCGGCCTGCAGCACTTCGGCGGCGGCCGCGGCGATATCCAGGTTTTCCTTCTGCGCGGTTTCTTCCAGCGGGGTCAGCTCCTCGGCGCCGAAATTCGCCCACCAGCCGGCCTTGGGCCAGATCGGGGAGCTTTTGTCGCTGGGAGCGGTAAAGGACGGCGGCACGTCGCCCGGGCGATTCATCGCCTGGGGATTGTCGGTGCAGGCGGCCAGGCCAAGGCTGAGTACGCTGGCGCTTACGCCACGGAAAAAGGCGCCACGAAACAAGGACTTCATCGAACTCTCTTTTGCCAAAATGGGGGGCCCTTGGCCCGTGAAGATAAGTCGTATGTCTTAAGGCCCCGATACCCTCTTGCAGGCCCCGCAAATCCCAATATGGCGGGTGCAGGGCGTGAGGCAAGCCCCGGCGCTGTAAAGCTTTGTCGCGCCGGGCAGAAAAGCGGTGTTTTGGGAGAGAATGGGCGGCCGGACTGATGGCTTAACGTGGGGGGCACCTAAGCCGGCCCGGCCGCCCGTGTGGCTGTATATCCTTAAGGTGGAGCGCCGAACGGACACAAAGCCGAGGAGGATTTTCATCCCGACGGGGCCTCAGGTGAAGAGTTAGAGGCTTTCCAAATTGTAACGGAGTGTCGTGTAGCAGGCGCTGTTCAGGTCCGGCGAAACAAATCTTCGGTTCCGTATCCGAGCGTGCAAACGGCAGCGGTTACCGGCGCCGAAAGCATCGCGGGAAACGACCCCGCAAAAGCGATCATCTCACTTGTTACTTTTTCAGGCCGAAGGCCACGACATGGGCGTCATGGGTGACGACAAACACCTTGCCCAGCGCCACCACCGGCTCGCTGAAATGCACCCAATCGGTCAGCGTCTTGCCGCTGGACCACAGCTGCTTGCCGCTTTCGGCATCATAGGCATAGAGCACCATGTTGCTGACCGGGGTCGAGCGCAGCACCGAACTGACGTCATAGGTCATGCGCTTCTCGCCGGGATGGACCATGTTCTGCATCGCCTGGCCGCCGGTCGACAGCGCATAGACCACGCCGTTCGCCACCACCGGCGGGTCGGGCATGATCATGTTGGTGGAGGTCCACAGCGGGGCGGCGGAAATCTTGCCGCCGTCATTCTTGACCTCGAACGCCATCACCGAGCCGTCTTCGCGCGCACCGTTGGTGGTGGGGAAGACCGGCGCGTCCTTGGACGGATGGCCGTAGAGCGGCAGGTACAGATAGCGATGGCCGTTGTTCTCGTAAGTGGCGATGGCGCCCCACACCCCGCGGCTGGGATCGGTGCCGGTCTTTTCGTCATTGCCCAGCTTGGAGGACTGCCACAAGGGCGTCATGTGGTTGGCGCCGCCCAGGTTGGAGGCATCCATGATGCGTAGCACCGCTTCCTTCTGCGAGGCCGCGATCAGGGTCTTGCCGGCGAAATTGAACACCACCGGCGTGGCCGAGCCCGACATGTCGTGCATCAGATTGTCCATCCAGTTGGTCGGCGTGTAGCTGTCCATCAGCCGCGCCGCCTTGGGTGAAACCTTCAGGATGCTTTCGCTGAAATCGCCGGCGGCCGGGTCATAACGGCCGTCGCTGGTCTCCAGCACAATGCCGCCGGGCGCGCGCGCCGCACCGCCGCGGCCCCAGGGCGCTGCGGGACGCGCGCCGCTGACGAACAGATGCACGACCTGCGGATGGGCGAGATCGCTGACATCGGCTGCGTTCACAGCCGAGGCATCCAGCAACGGGCCGTTGCCGGCGCGGCGCAGGCCGGAGATGGCGGCGGCATATTCGAGGCTGGCCTTGTCGCTGACCTCGCCGCAGGCGCGCCCGCTGGTGGAATAAAGCACATTGTCGATCAGGTTCAGGCTCCAGGCCCGCGCAAAGGGCGCGGTCATCGGCACCGGCGCCAGCCGCTCGGCGCCATCGGCCAGGTTCAAGCCGCGCAGCACACCGTCGCCGGTGATGAAGAAGACCACGCCGCGGGCCTTATCAATGGTGGGCGTATCGTTGGGGGTGCCGGGGCAGAGCCATTCCTTGGGCTTCAGGGGCGCTGCAGGATTGGGATAGCTCTTCTGCCACATCACCTGACCGTTGTTGGCATCAACAGCGAACAGCACATTGTTGGCGCCCAGGATGAACAGCATGTCCTTGGGGCCCGACGGCGTGGAGACGCCCGCCACCAGCACCGGCGCGGTCATGGTGGACAGCACATATTTGTCGGTCGGCACCGAAAGCTGGGTGGACCAGAGCTGTTTCAGACGCGAGACGTTCTTCGGTGTCAGCGTGGTTTCGGCGCGGTTCCAGCCGCTGCGCTCCTGGTCATAGCCCCAGGTCAGCCATTCGTTGGTGGCGGGCGGAATGGCGAAGGTGACCGGCGCGGCCGGCTCGATCGCCATACGGCGCGCGATGGCCGGGTCCATGCCTTCGGTCATCCCGGCGGCTTGGCCGGCGGGCGCCTGCGCCAGGCTCGCACCCGCGCACAGCAGAGAAGCCAGGGTGATGGCGGCGAAAGAATAAGAGAATTTCATGAAGACACCTGTTTCCAGCCCGCGCGGTTATTCCGCGATTTTGGGCTGGAAAATCCAGGTTTACGGACAATTTGTCAACGTGATGTTTTAGGCGGTGAATAGTCTTTTAGAGACACGCGGCCGCCAGCAAGCTGATGTTCTCCACGAATTGCAAGCGAACCCAATCGTGATCCGATTGTAGTCTCGATAATCTTCTCTTTCATGCGAATTACGTTGTCGTCCTTTGTAAAATGTACCTGAGCCATTCTGGCTAAACGTGATAGATCTTCTTTACTCAGTTGCTGCGCATCAAGGATCTGTGAGCCAGACTCCCGCGTTTCGCTGCCCTGCAAATCACGAAATATTCGCTCCAGCAAAAGAGGATCCGGTTTCTTGAAGCTAGGTGTTTTCTTCGGATTGTGGAATGTTGGTTTTGCGGGCGGTCTGCGAGATTTTAATTTTAGCTCTTTCGCAAATTGAACTAGCTGCTCGCTATCCATTTCTTCAACTATCGCTGCAATCTGCCGAAGAAATCGCGCCATCTCTGAACCGCTAGACATTCTTTTCTCCAGTCAAATTTTTAACGCCGATGCAAACTCAGTTGTAACGGCCTCTAGTCCGTCCACTACGCTCTGATGGCTATGATTTGAATGCACCGTCAGAACCACAGGTACGCCATATTGGGGAGCGCTAGCAAAGAGGGTGTCATTCCTCTTTATGTAGGAGTCAAAGACAGATAATCCACTTGTTCTTCGTACTTGAGAGATGAATGCAGCTTGGGCTGATATAGGTGCGCCATTGTATTCCTGTATCATTGTGAACACCACGCCAACGATCTTTGGTTTGATAGACTTTTCCGCAGCCCCATCTTGCAACTTCGCATAATCATTATAGTCCTTGATTAGCGCATTAACGCTGCGCATTAGGTAATCTATACCCATCGTAGATAGCGCATCCGGTCGGGTAGGAACCAAAACGTAGTCACTGGCAACGATCGCAGTTTTAGTTACGATATTGAAGTTTGGCGGACAGTCGATTAGGACAACATCATATTTTCGATCTTTGGGAATTGAAGCTAGCCCATCTGCTAAGCGTCGATGGACGGTGATGAAATTTTTCTTCGCTTGGGCAAGGTTTGCGCCTCCCAATTTCGTTGCTAGCTCCAAGTCCACGTTGATCAGCCCGAGATGAGAATAAATTATGTCAACGGTTCCTTTGCCCGATAGCCGCTGAGTAATGCGAGCTGGTGTTTGTATCAGCTGGGACAAAGGAATCGGCGCACCGTTTTCAAAAGCATCGAACCAAGCTTTGATGGTGCCTTCCGCCTCAAAGTTATCTCTCCATTCGTCTGGAGTTATGAACGAGAACGTCAAGCTGGCCTGCGCATCAAGGTCGAGCAATAAAACCTTTTTGCCTCTCCACGCCAATTCCGCAGCTAAATTTGCTGTGAGAGACGTTTTGCCTACGCCGCCCTTATAATTAATTACTGAAACAACTTTCATTGCGATCCTCTCAAAATAAGTTGGCCATGGGAACGCAACAAAATCCGTACCGATATAGCACCGTTTGGCTTATTTACTCGTACTTTCTTCCGTCCTTGTGAAACATGCCCTGATTGCGGATCAGGTGCATGTCCACATCCGGATAGGTGACGACATCGCCGTCCGAACGGTCGCCCACCACCAGCAGCAGAACATCCTTGTCGGTGCGGTTCAGGAACTGGTGCGCGTCGCCGGTGCCGGCGGGAAAACCCGCGCACATGCCCGCGGTCAGCAGCTGCTCGCCGGCGTCGGTGTTCAGCACCACTTCGCCTTCCAGCACCCAGATGAATTCGTCCTGGGTCGAATGGGCGTGACGGTGTGACGATTGCCCGCCCGGCACGATGCGGGTCAACAACACGCCATATTTTGTCAGGCCGGCGTGATCGCCCAGCCTGCGGTTGAAGCGGCGTGTCTGGGCTTCATTGTAGGGCGGGGGATAGAGCGAGACGCTGCTCTCTGGCAGTTCCAGCGGATTGAAGGCGGGCGGCTTAGAGGACACGGATATTTCTCCATCTCACATGTCATGGCCGGCCTCCGAGCCGGCCATCCATCTTGCCGCACGCATGGATGGCGCGTCCACGCTGTCGCTAGACGCCAAGCCCGGCCATGACAAGGGAGCAATGCGTCTGGCGCCTTCCGGCCGCTCGCCCAAGCTCGCGGCGTTCGGCACTCAAATCGGTCCACTGGACCGATTTGCCCGCTGTCGCGGTCGTGCCTCACCCACTCGCAAACGGATTATCGTGAAAATCATTCACCGGCCGAAGCGGCACCGGCATGGCCGGGCGCGCGCCGATGTAAAGCTCCAGGATCATCTGGTTGGTGCTCTTGTCCCATTCGATCTGCGGCGCCACCCCGCCGGGCTTGCGGAAGGTCTTGCCGTCGAAATCGAAGGTCCGGGGCGTGACCTCGCTCCAGCCATTGGTCAGGTCGGCTGCAAGCTGGGCGCGCAGGGCATCGATCTGGTCGCTGCTGCCCGCCGCATTGGTGATGTCGGGGGCGCTGATCTTCACCCCGCCGCCCGGCAATATTTCCACCCGCGCCGCCACCAGGTCGCCGCCCGCCTCATAGCCGCCTTCCCATTTGCCCACCGGCGGGGTGGGCTTGCCGCAGCCGGCCAACGCCGCCGCCAGGACAACGAACAACAACAGGGCCTTGTTCATCACACGACTCAGGGATTGCGCGGCCGCATGCTAGCATCGCGGCAAAGAAGACGCATACGGGGAAGCCATGCCTGCCTGGAAGATCGCGTTCGGAGAGTTGATCTCCGAAGGCCTGGCCGTGTTCATCATCATCGTGATCGGCTGTTCGGCCGCCTGCATGTACACGCTTTACGATCCCAGCCCCTATCAGACCGCCTATTGGGGCGTGTGCATCACCTGGGGTCTGTCGGTCACCATCGCCATCTATGTCACCGGCGCGGTCTCCGGGACCCACGCCAATCCGGCGGTCACCCTGGCGCTGGCGCTGTACCGGAACTTTCCCAAGGCCAAGGTGCTGCCTTACTGCGCCGCCCAGGTGGTGGGCGGGTTCGCAGGCGCGGGCGTGGTCTATCTGCTCTATGGCCCGGTGATCGATCATTACAACGCCTTGCACCATCTGACCCGCGCCGATGGCGGTGCGGCGGGCGTGTTCTTCACCCATCCGGGCCTCGCCGTCAGTGTGATGCACGCTTTTGTCGATGAGATTGTGCTGACCGCGATCCTGGTGCTGGGGATTTTCGCCGTCACCGAGGAATTCAACACCGTCGCGCCCCAGGCCAATTCCGGGGCGCTGATCATCGGACTGTTGGTGGCGGCCATTGGGGCCAGCGCCGGGTACCTGGAAGCCTGGGCGATCAACCCCGCGCGCGACCTGGGGCCGCGGCTGTTTGCCTGGATGGCGGGCTGGGGCGATGCCGCCCTGCCATCGCCCGGCAACTATTGGTGGGTGCCGATTGCGGGGCCGCTGATCGGTGGCGTGGTGGGCGGCGGATTGTACCAGACCTTGATCCGGCCGTTCCTGCCGGCCTGGCATAAGGCACGCCCCTGAAATAATGGGAAATTCCGGCCGCGCACAAATAACAGGCGTGCGCCTGTCCAAATGACATGGCGGGCGTGACCAAGCTTTCCTTGCCCCGGAAAGCCCCGGTTGTTATCCCCGTCCCGCCGTTTTTCGAAAGAGTCGCTTCATGCCGCTGCCCAAAGGTTTTCTGGCCGAGTCGCTTGGCCGCATCCAGCCGTCGCCCACCATCGCCGTCACCAGCAAGGCGCGCGAGCTGAAGGCGGCCGGCCGCGACGTGATCGGGCTGGGCGCGGGCGAGCCCGACTTCGACACCCCCGACAACATCAAGGAAGCCGGGATCAAGGCGATCCGCGACGGCCAGACCAAATATACCGCGGTGGAAGGCATTCCCGAACTGCGCGCGGCGATCGCCGCCAAGTTCAAGCGCGAGAACAATCTCGACTATAAGCCGGCCCAGACGTTCGTTGCCCCTGGCGGCAAGACCATCATCTACAACGCGCTGCTGGCGACCTTGAACCCCGGCGACGAAGTGATCGTGCCCGCACCTTACTGGGTCAGCTATCCCGACATCGCGCTCTTGGGCGGTGGCAAACCCGTGATCATCGAATGCTCGCTGGAGCAGGGCTTCCGCCTGACCGCGGAGGCGCTGGAAAAGGCGATCACGCCCAAGACCAAGTGGCTGATCTTCAACCAGCCGTCCAACCCCACCGGCGCCTGCTATACCCGCGAACAGCTCAAGGCCCTGACCGATGTGCTGATGAAGCATCCCAATGTCTGGGTGCTGACCGACGACATGTATGAGCATCTGGTCTATGGCGGCTTTAAGTACACCACCATCCTGGAAGTCGAGCCGGGCCTGTACGACCGCACCTTGACCATGAACGGCGTGTCCAAGGCCTATGCCATGACCGGCTGGCGCATTGGCTATTGCGCGGGTCCGGAAGACCTGATCAAGGCGATGGCCAAGCTGCAGAGCCAGTCGGCCACCAATGCCACCTCCATTTCGCAATGGGCGGCGGTGGAAGCCTTGAATGGGCCGCAGGACTTCATCCCGAAATTCCAGAAGATTTTCGAGGAGCGCCGCGACCTGGTGGTCTCCATGCTCAACCAGGCCACCGGCATTGAATGTCCCAAGCCCGAAGGCGCCTTCTATGTCTATCCCTCGATCAAGAAGCTGATCGGCAAGAAGACGCCGGGCGGCAAGGCGATCGCCACCGACGGCGATTTCGCCAGCGAGCTTCTGGAAGCGACCGGCGTTGCGGTGGTGCATGGTGCGGCCTTCGGCCTGTCACCTTTCTTTCGCATCTCCTACGCCACATCGAACAAGGCGCTGGAGGAGGCGTGCAAGCGCATCCAGACCTTCTGCAACAGTCTGAACTAAGCTAAGCCATTAGGATTCCACGCACTTAGTGCGGTTGCTGCCGTCATAATAAATACAGTCTTAACCATGTCCACCTATCGTGGCGGCATGCGTTTTGGCCCGGTTCTTCTGGCCATGCTTCTGGCTGCGGCACAGGAGACAAGGGCCTTCGCGCTGCCCGATGATCTCGCGATCACCGGCTATGGCGACGTGCGCGCCGTGATCGCGCCGGATCCGCAAAGCTGGCTGGATGGCGGCCTCGGCAAATTCCGTTATGGCGGCGGGCAGAAATTCGGCACCGAAGCGATGCTGCAGGCCGATCTCACGATGGATGACGGCCTCCATGCGGTGGGCCTGTTTCGTGCCGAGCCCGAGACCCGCAGTGTGGCCGACGCGCTGGAGATGTATCTGCGCTATGCCCCGGCCGCTGCCGGCGATGTCTCCTGGTCGGTGAAGGCGGGCGCCTTTTTTCCCACCATCAGTCTTGAGAATGACGATCTTGGCTGGACCAGCCCCTATACCTTGACGCCTTCGGCGATCAACAGCTGGATCGGCGAGGAGCTGCGCACCATCGGCAGCGAAGCCACCTTGCGCTGGAACACCGGCAGCATCGGCACCCTGTCGCTGATCGGTGCGCTTTATTGCTGCAATGACCAGGCAGGCACTCTGATCGCGGACCGTGGCTGGGCGATGGACGACAATCCCACCGGCCTGTTCGAGCGGGTGCGGATTCCGGATGAGACGCGGCGGCTGTTTCATGTGCCGGTGCCGGGCAACACCGGCATGTTCGACGAGATCGATGGAAATGTCGGCTGGTACGCCGGTGCCCAATGGCAGATACCGGAGATCGCCAAGCTTACCGTCACCCGTTACGACAATCAGGCCGATCCCAATGCCGTCTCGCTTCGCGACCAGGCCTGGGCCACAAGCTTCTGGAGTTTTGGCGCGCGCACGCAAGTGGGGCCGGTAACGCTGATTGCCCAACAGCTCAGCGGCAACAGCAAACTGGAGTTCACCGGCGGCAATGATGCTATCAAGTTCCAGTCCGGTTTCCTGCTCGCCAGCACGGATTGGGGCGACTGGCGTTTCAGCGCGCGTGAAGACCTGTTCCAGACCCGCCGCGTCGGCGCCGTCAATGCCGACTTCAACGAAGACGGCAACGCCACCACGGGCGCGATCTCCTGGAGCGGCATGGACGATCTGCGCCTGACGGCGGAAATCATCCGCATGGCCAGCCGGCGCGGCGAATATGTTCCCGCCGGGCTCGCGCCAAGCCAGGACAATACCCAGGTCCAGTTCGACGCGCGGTTCTTCTTTTAGTTCTCGTCATAGGCCGCCGGAGGGGATTGTATTGTATGATAATAGGCATACAATCTCACAATGCTTGACGGGTTTGCGGTCCAGAACAACGGCATCCCCATCTATGTCCAGCTGCGCGAGCAGATCCTGGCCCTGGTCGGGCGTGGGACCTTGAAGCCCGGCAGTCAGCTTCCCACCATGCGCGAGGTCGCGGTGGCGCTGAAGATCGATCTCAACACCGTGCAGCGCGCCTATGCCGAGTTGGAGCGCGACGGCGTGCTTGCCAAGCTTCGCGGCGTGGGCACCTTTGTCACCGAGACGCTCCCTGCGCCGCGCAATGCGCGCCGTGAGACGGAAGCGTTCGCCGCCCGCATCGCCGCCCTCGCCAAGGGGCAGGGCATTGACCTGGACGAACTGGCCGCGGCGCTGGCGAAACTGGCGGGCCGCGCCGGATGAACCAGTTGGCCATCCCGCTGATCTTTTTCGGCATCATGATCGTGCTTTGGGCGCGCTCTATCGCGCGCAAGAAATCCACGCCGCCGCCTGCAGGCATCTGGAACCGGCCAGATGCCAACCAACAACGCAATCCAACCGACACATCCCCCACGTACAATCCCAAAACGGAGGTTCACATGAATCCCATCAGCGCCGTCATCTTCATCATCTTCATCGGCGGGGCGGTATTGTCGCGCCTGGCCAACATGCCCATCAGCGTCACCGTGGTTCTGGCGGTGATCGGCGTCTTCCTGGGTTATTCGGTCAAGATGGCGCAGCAGTGGGAGCGGGCGGTGATCCTGCGCCTGGGCAAGCTGCATGCGGTGAAGGGGCCGGGCCTTTTCATCCTGATCCCGATCTTCGATGCGGTAACGACCTGGATAGACCAGCGTATCCGCACCACAGAGGTCAATGCCGAGCAGGCGCTGACCAAGGACACCGTGCCGGTGAATGTGGACGCCATCGTGTTCTGGATGGTGCATGATGCCGAGCGCGCCGCGCTGGAAATCACCGATTATGTCAGCGCGGTGCAGCGCGTGGCGCAGACCTCCTTGCGCGAAATGATCGGCTCATCGGTCCTGTCGGAACTGTTGTCGGATCGCAAGACCGCCGATGCCGAACTGAAGCAGGTGATCGGGGCCAAGACGGCCGAATGGGGTGTCACCGTCAATTCGGTGGAAATCCGCGACGTCGCCATTCCCGACAATCTGCAGGACGCCATGAGCCGCCAGGCCCAGGCCGAGCGCGAGAAACAGGCCCGCGTCATCCTGGGTTCGGCGGAAGAGGAAGTGGCGCAGAAGTTCGTCAATGCCGCCAGGCTTTATGCGTCCAGTCCGGAGGCGCTGCAGTTGCGCGCCATGAACATCATCTATGAAACCACCAAGGAACGCGGCGCCACCATCCTGATGCCGACCTCCATGGTGGATGCGATGAATCCGGGCGCGGCCGCCTTTGCCCTCAACATGGCCAGGATCGACTCGGCCAAGCCCGATCCTGTTCCGGCCACGTCCTCGGTGCCGCAGGTGCCGAAAGCCTAGACGACGCGTTCCGCCGTGCCGTCCAGCGCCATCAGATAGAATTCGCTTCCCAGATCGGGATGGGTCTTGGCCAGTTTGGCCTTGACCTGTTCCATCACGCTTTTGTGCTGGGCGGTCTCGGCCGCGTGTTCGCCCTGATAGTCCTTGCCATAAGCAACCTTGTAGGCGCCGCAGTCGCGGTGATCGACCACGATCACCTTCTTGATGTGATGCAGCGTCTTGGCGATGCCGATGTGATCCCAGAAGGCGGCGTTGGACGAAGGAAACTTGTCGGACACCGCCGCCAGCGAGGCGCCCGCCAGAGACAC
>Ga0206883_1061_pt1 | contig 20020 bp, 23 predicted proteins | sample Alteio_BWOrgCont_2_FD_152910 | JGI IMG/M metagenome (GOLD analysis project Ga0206883, IMG submission 152910) | Enriched cells from forest soil in Barre Woods Harvard Forest LTER site, Petersham, Massachusetts, United States -... | ecosystem: Environmental > Terrestrial > Soil > Temperate forest > O... | reverse complement strand
CGACATCAACTCATCGTTCCGAGCCGGATCGTCGGCGGGATTGAGCGCCGCCAAGAAGCCGCCGCGCCCGATTTGTTCGAGCGCACGCCGCAGCTCGGGCTGAAAGACGATTGGCAGCGTAACGGCGATCGCGATCACGACATACTGCATGACGGTCGAGAGCAGCAGCAAGTGCAGCACCTTCGCCGACGCCAGCAACGTCACGGGAACGAACAGGCCGACCATGATCTGGACGGCGCGCGTCCCGCGGATCAATAACAGGAAATAATAGATGAGGACTGCCGTGACCGCGACGTCAAGCAGATCGAGGAGTCCGACGGGAAACGTCCCGAGAGCCGGCAGGCTCAAACTGCTCACCTGATATCAAGCTCCGGAACGCGATGCTCGATGATCCGGTCTTCGTTGAGATCCGGCTCTTGAATTGCTTGCGCGACCAGGCGTGCCAATTGACTGTCGTCGAGCGTGCGCACGTCAGCCGTTTGCGCCCCCGTAAAGCGGCGGCGCTCGATCTCGACGAGATGGCGCACGAGGTCCGGCGGTGTAATAGCCGGGTCGACGCGAACGACAAGCGCGCCGGTTCTCTGCTCGCAGCTTTTCACGCCCACGGGTTTCCCCGGACCAACGAGCGCGAGCATGACCGCAGCGCTTTCGCGCGGATCATCAAACTGGAACACGAGTTGGGAGAGAGTATCCAAAGCGATAGCAATCTTCCGCATAGCGATCACAAGCTCATGCGTGCGCGCGTCGTTAGTGTCGGTCGAAATAGTGCTTGGGTCGTGCAAGACAACGAAGAGACCCCGCGTCTTGCATCGCTGCGCCGCAAAGACGAACACATGCAGTCGATGCTGTTGCCCGGCGATCTCGTCGACGTCCGTCCGCACGAAGACGGAACGGTCGTCGTCGATCGCACCCTACCGAGAACGTTCGAACTCGAGCGCCGCACGGTTAAAGGCCGCACCAAAAGCATGGCCGCGAATGTCGACACCATTGCGATCGTGGCTGCGATGGTCGATCCCCCGATTCGTCTTTCAATGGTCGATCAGCTAATTGCGTTTGCAGAGCTCCAAGAACGGTCGGCTCTCGTCTTGCTCACGAAAGTCGACCTCACCGACGGCACTGATGCAGCGCGCATCCTTGAATTGTATCGGACGCTCGGATATCGCGCATTGGAATTGCAACCAAAACTCAATGCGGGGATTGAAATTTTACGTTCGACGCTCGGGGACGCGCACGGATTGCTGGTCGGACAATCCGGGGTCGGGAAAAGCTCGATTTACCGCGCGCTCGGGGGCGCAACCGAAGTCGGCGAGGTGTCGCGGTTCGGGCGCGGCCGTCAGACGACGACCGCGGCTCGGCTGCTTCGCTTGGGCTCCGGTTTCTTGATCGACAGCCCTGGGGTCGGGGCGTTCGAGCTGGGCGACGTCACCTCGGCTGAGATGACGCAGGCCTTCGTTGAATTTGAGCCGCTGGCGGCCGACTGCCGCTTCCGAGACTGCGCGCACATGGCCGAGCCGGGCTGCGCCGTGCGGCGGGCCGTGGACGACGGACGGGTCGCCAAGAGCCGCTACGAGAGCTACCGGCTCATCCTCGACCGGGCCGACCCCTTGTCGAACTATAGCTAAAACCGGTATGCTGGCCGACGTGCCTAACATCAAATCTGCCGCGAAGTGGGTCCGGCAATCGACGAAACGTCGCGTTCGTAATCTCGACACCAAGACGCGCCTGAAGACGCTGTACAAGAAGGGTCTGGATCAGCAGCCCGACAGTCCGGTCGCTCGCGAGGTCGCTTCCGAATTCGACAAGGCCGCGAAACGCGGCAGCATCCACAAGAACAAAGCTTCGCGCAAGAAGTCGCGTCTCGCGAAGGCGCAAGCCGTTGCGGCAAAAGCCGCCGCTGCGCCCGCTAAAACGGCAAAGCGCACGACCAAGAAAACCAGCTCGAAGAAGTAAGCGCTACTTAACGAGCACGTAAGTACCCGGAGCCGAAGCTAGCTCCGGGTATTTTGTGTTTTGCGGCGGCGCAATTTCTTCGCCTGATTGCGCGCCAAGCCACTCGTACCAATCCGGCCACCACGAACCTTCGCGCAGCATCGCGCCTTCGCGCCAGACTTCGGGATCACTCGGCGTTGCGTCGGATGCCCAGTACTGCGCCTTCTTGTTGCCGGGCGGATTCACGACGCCGGCGATGTGCCCCGAGTTTGCGAGGCGGAACGTCGAGGGACCTGACGTGAGCTGCGTGAGCGCGTACACCGAGCGCCACGGTGCGATGTGATCTTCGCGCGTCGCAACAACGTACAGTGGGACGTCGATCTTGCCGAGATCGATGCCGATGCCGTCGATCTCGAGCTTGTTGGGAACGATCAGATCGTTCTGCATGTACATGTGGCGCAGATAATAGCTGTGCATCGTCGCCGGCATGCGCGTCGCGTCATTGTTCCAATACAGGAGGTCGAACGCGGGCGCGTCTTTGCCGAGCAGATAGCGATTGACGGCCGGCGTCCAGATCAAATCGTTGGAGCGCAGCATGTTGAACGTATCCGCCATCTCGCGGCCCTCGAGGTAACCGCGTTCGTTCATCTTCTTCTCGATGAATTCGAGCGCGTCGTCGCCGAGGAAATTGACGATTTCGCCCGGCTCGCGGAAGTCAACGAGCGAGGCCATAAAGGTCGCGGCGCAGATATTCGGATCTTTCTTCGACGCCGGCTTCGCCGCCATGTATGCCAGGAGCATCGAAAGCAGCGTCCCACCCAGGCAGTAGCCGTTCATCGTCACGTCGCGCGTCCCAGCGATTTCGCCGGCGACGCGTGCCGCTTCGAGTCCGCCGCGCAAGATATAGTCGCGCATCGTAACGTCGGCCATCGAGGCATCCGGGTTGCGCCAGGAGATCACGAAGGTTTGGAAGCCCGCGTTCGTGGCATGCCCGACGAAGCTGTTCTTCTGCTGTAAATCGAGGATGTAGTATTTGTTGATCCAGGGCGGTGCAATGATGAGCGGTCGCTCGCGGACCTTCTCGGTCGTCGCGTCGTACTGAATCAGCTCCATCATGTCGTTGCGGAAAACGACTTTGCCCTTCGTCGTCCCCACGTTTTTGCCAACCTCGAACGCATCGGTGTCGACCAGTGCGACACGGCCTTCGTTATTGGTCAGATCTTCTGCCGCGTTCTTCCAGCCCTTGACCAGATTCTCGCCACCCGAGCGCAGCGTCTCTTCGATCACGTCGGGATTGAGAAACGCCATGTTCGAGGGGCTCATCATGTCGCAAAACTGTTTGGCAAAAAACTTTGCGCGGCGCTTCGTGCGCTCGTCGACGTCGGCCGCGTCGATCGCACTAAGAAATGCTTGCGTCACCAGTAGATACGCTTGCTTGAGCGTATCGAGGGCCGGATTCTCCGACCATGCTGCGTTTGCAAAACGGCGGTCGCCGGATTCGGGTGAGACGACCGGAGCTTCGCCGTTCGTGCCTGTGACGGCGTGTTCGGCGTTGCGCGTCCAAAGGTCGATCCAGAGCTTCGCAAAGTGCGCCTGCGACTCGGCGAGGCGATCGGGCTCTTTGAGCATCGCCTGCCAGACATCGAGGGTGGCCTTGCCGACCCCGAACGGATCCATAGGATTCACGCTTCGTACAACCCCGCTTCAGTCAAATGCGATCCACACACGCGTCGCACGATCCTTGTGCGCCAGTGGAAGGATGCGATTACGGACGATCCCACGCATCAATTCGAGGCTTGGCGCCTTAACCCCGACGCGCCAGCGCCATTCTTCATTCAAACGTGCGATCGGAAGCGGTGCCGGACCCAAAATCTCGCCCGCACGCTCCTGACGCAAGATGGCAGCATAGCCGTGGATGGCCGCCTCGACCGCTTTTCGCGAACGCCCGGCAACACCGACGTAAGCAAGCTCGCCGAAGGGTGGATACGCGAGTGCCTTGCGGTCTTCGAGTTCTTCGCGCGCGAATGCATCGAAATCGGCCCGCGCACCAAGCACAATCGCCGGATGCTCCGGTGAGTAGGTTTGAACGATCGCAATCCCTGGACGTGAACGTCCGCTGCGACCGCACACCTGCGCGATGAGATCGAAGGTTCGTTCCGCAGCACGATAATCCGGAGCATGCAATCCAAGATCTGCAGCAACGACGCCGACGAGCGTGACGCTCGGAAAGTCCAGACCCTTCGCGACCATTTGCGTTCCGACCAAAACGTCGGCGTCGGTTTCAAAGTCGGACAGGATACGCGCATGGTCGCCGACACGCGTTGTCGTGTCGGAGTCCATCCGGACCACGCGCGCATCCGGCCAGAGATTCTTCACCTCTTCTACCACTTTTTCCGTCCCGATTCCAAATTCTCTGAAGGCAGAATTTTTGCAACGCGGACAGACGGCTGGCAATGCAAGCTGTAGGTCGCAATGGTGGCACCGTAAGAGACCTTCGCTCCGGTGCACAACGAGCGACGTCGAGCAACGCGTGCATTCCGGCACGAAGCCGCACCCGCGACACAAGATAAATCCGGCCGAGCCGCGACGATTAACGAATAAAATAGTTTTCTCGCCGCTTGCCAGCCGTGCGGCAATCGCTTCCGCGAGCAAACTCGAGAAGACACGCCGGTTTCCGCCTGAGAATTCGGTCGTCATATCGACGACGTGGACATCGGGCATCGCAGCGGCGGTCGCGCGCGTCGTCAAGCGCACCAGATTGATCTCGCCGCGTAAGGCGCGTTCATAGGAGGTAAGCGGCGGCGTCGCGGTACCGAGAATCAAGAGTCCATTCGCGAGGCGCATACGCTCGCGCGCGACCGCCAGCGCATCGTAGCGCGGCGTCGTCTCTTGCCGATACGTGCTCTCGTGGGCTTCGTCGACGACGATCAGCCGCACGTCCTCGAGCGGGGCGAAGACGGCCGAACGCGCCCCCACGACGACGCTGATCTCTCCACGCGCCGCGGCTTGCCAGGCGTCGTAGCGTTCGCGCTGCGAGAGCGCCGAGTGCAGCACCGCGACGCGGTCGCCGAAGACGGCCTCAAAGCGCCGCGCCGTTTGCGGCGTCAGCGAGATCTCGGGGACGAGCACGATCGCACGGCCGCCGGCTTCGACGACGTCGGCGATCGCCTCCAAATAAACGAGCGTCTTGCCGCTGCCGGTGACCCCATAGAGCAACAGCTCATCGAAGGACGACCTTGCGAGCTTCTCGCGAATCTTCGCAAGCGCGACGCGCTGATCGCTCGACGGCGTCAATGACGAGCGCACGATGCCGAGCGAACCGCGCGATTCGCGTGCCGATTGTTGGATCTCGCGAATTGCACCCGAGGCGATCGTGCGCGCGATGACGGCGTGTGAGTATCCTTCTAAGAGCGCATCGGAACGGCGCAAGGATCCCGCCTCCCCAACCGAGCGAACGAGCGCGGCAGCTTTTCGACCGGAAATCTCACCGTCACCCGGAACGAGCAACGCCGTCATACGTTCCGTCATGCGCGGGCCGCTCATGGTGCGCACGCGCGTCAGATCGCCGCTGCGCACCAAGCTCCCGAGATGCCGCAGCAAGGCCGAACGTTCGGCGGCGCGGCGCGCATCCGGATGACGCAGCAGCGCCTCGAGCGAAAAGCCGTCGCGCATATCGCCCCAAATCAGCCGCAGCAATCGCTCCGGTACGCTCGCGTATCGCGCCGGCGTCGGTGTGGGCGCGACGACTTGAATCTTCTCCTCGACGCGTGGGATCGCGCCGGCAAGAACGACGGCTCCAAGCGCTTCACCAAGAGTGCAGACCGCGCGATCGGCGATGAATCGCGCGAGCGCTAAGCCCGTCTCATCGAACGCACGCGGTGCATCGGCAATACTTCCAACCGCGCGAAGCGCAGCGTCGTCTTTTACAAGCGGCTTCGAGACGACGTACGCGTAGACTTGTCGCGTGCCGAGCGGGACGCGGACAACATCGCCGATGCGCGGAGACAAACCATCGGGAAGCGCATACGTAAGGGGCGTGTCAAAACGCGCGGTTCGAAGATGAACGAGCACGTCGACCGCCAGACCGGGCGACACGCCCAGCGCTTGCGCCGGTCTTTAGGAGCTCTCCTTCAACAAACGGACGCCCGTCACAGGTCGTCCTATAAGACCGGCTGTGGCCACCGAAGGTCGCTCATACATTTCGCAACAGCAGAGCACGCTTAGTTCTAGTAGGACGCAGCTGCAAGGGGACAGCGCCACATTTACACTGGCGCTTAATTGAAGCCGCATCCCGCACGAAATAGAAAAGCCTCGAGAAATCGAGGCTTTTTCTTTGCGCATAGTAGGCATACTGCGCATGTTACGCACTATGGGCGCTTATTCTGGGGTATGAATTAGGGTGCGTTTGAGCGTCCTCAATGTGGCGCTCCCGCGCAGCATATGAGAGCAAACATAGATATCGCTTCAGGGCTTACAAGGGATGAGGCGGCGGGGCATGTTCGCCTAGGACAAACGCTCCAGGCAGTGACCAAAACTTTCCATCCGAAAATGAAGCTGACGATAGCACGCAAGGCACAGGCCCATTCCTCATTGTGGCACGATGTGGAGTAGGAACCGATCGTTTCGTGAAGACTTCCCGTGCATGCGCTGGCATGGTTTTGTAAATGTCGATCCAGCTCCAAGATTTATACATTATCTCCGGGGTCAAAGCTGAATGCAGAAGGAAACTCGGCAGGATCCACGGCTTCACGAATACTCGAGTCGAAGCAATTGTTCTAGACCCGCTATTAACAATCATTATTCGATAGACGACAGAAACCCGATGATCGCCGACCGGAACGAATGCCGCGGTGCATTGCACATCGGCCTCCAATGATGATACTCTCCACGGGTTCATGTCAGTTCGTGCGCAAGCAGCGAATTGAGTCACCGTCAGCAGCGCGAAGAGAGCTCGTATTATCGGTTGAACTCCCAGTAGCAATCCATCTCCCTCAAACCGCGCATTTTGAAACAGGCGCTTAAGCGATAGTTCAGGTTTCATGTTCGAAGCGTAGCGAGTCGGATAAGCCACGCCCCCACCGGGCTCGCCACGACCAATGCGCAGAGCGAGACCGCCTTCTTAAGTGTGCGGTTTCCAGTCGTCTGATGAAACAACCCGAGGATGTCCCAAAAAGGCAGGATGAGTGCTGCTAACGCAAATGGCGCGAATCTCAGCCAAGCAGATCTCGAATCAATGAGCATTGCTGCGCAAACGAGCAGGCCGGCTGCGAAAAACGATGCGATCAATGGTAACCGCCTAGCAGTAATTGGATCGACCGCGTTGGTTTGTCGTCCTTTCTCGAGAACGCCAAAGCCAAGCACTGCACTAACTACGATGAATATCAATATCCAATCGCGAGGTAGAAAAGCGACCTGTGGAAGGCTCGGATTCGCACTGCTTTGGCGAAGCGCAAGATAAAGGCGCGTCAGACGCCCCTCATCAGAGTCACGAAGCAATATGTATCGGTATGCAACAAAGCTGTCAGCACTCGAGCTCGATGGCTGGACATTCAGTTGGCGAAGTTCGACGATTGGAACACCGGCGTTCTGAATCAGACGAAGCGACGACTTTAATCGTAAGTCCAGGTCACGTGTTGCCTCAGCGGTCGATCCCCCGCTTCCCACGACCTCGACCAACATTTTTAAAGATGGTCGTCGATCAAGATGAATCCAGATCGCTGTCGCGACAGCGAGAATGAGCACCAACGCGGCTCCGGTCCTAAAGAGGCACATTAGGTGACTTTCTGCCCAGCAACACCGCCGAGACGACCAATGTAAATCCCCGTCCCACAGGCAACATCAAGAACGGAGGCTTGCGATCCGTGGAAACTTGCAATGAGCTCGGGCATGTAATCCGTCTCCGCAGCGTAATCTTTCCCGAGCGCGCGTTGGTAGAATAAAGATGCGCCCGGTTCCGATAATCACCACTTGAAATGTGAGTCATAACGAAAATACTTCGATCCAGCTCAGCGTAATTATAGGTTGTTAGAAGCCGGTTGCGTTGAGTGCTGCGACCTCATCGACGCTGAGATCGGTCTTTCCAGCCCCGACGAGCCGGCTTACGAAGGCTTCGTCGACCCCGAGCGAGCGTAGCGCAATAACGTTTTCTGCCGTAAGATCGTGCACTCCGGCAGAACGCAAGGCGGTGACAAGCTCCGGTGAAGCTTTGGACCACCCTAATAGAGTGACTTCGTCGAACGACGCGTCCGGAAATGCTGCGCGAAATGCGCGAACATCCTCCAGGCTCGTCTCACGCATTCTAAGGCTATAGAGGTCCATGAAAGCGACCGATTTGTATCCCGCGTCGACGATACCGCGGACATAAGGGACCGTTAGGCCAAACATCGCCGCGCGCACTTGATCGAACAGCGAGCAGCGCAAGCCGAGCGCTTGCACTTCTGCGCTCCAATCTGTGTTCGGGTGAAAACGGAACGTGCCTTTAGCGACTCCGCCTCCTGCTTCGCCTGAACACGTAAACGTGCCGGCGTCACGACGCACGTCGAAAGCTACCGCGGTCTTCGATCCGTTCAGTTGATCGGACGTTATGCCGAGAGACTCTAGGTCGGTCGGTCCGGAGCAGTTTGAAAAGTGGTAATGTAGGGCGAATGACGGCGTCTCATTGCGGACCCTTATCGTCCAATTACCCCTGTAGCAAATTTCGGCTGGCATGGGATTTGTCAATCGCACATCACGTCGTCTCTCTCCGACCTAGTGTAATCATGAGCGGGATGAGTAGATTCGCGCTAAGCAAACCGAATATGCCAAAAACAAGAGCAGCGTACGCCACAGAGTTGTTCCAAACAAGAAACGCTACGGCGACGATCGAGACGCCCACCGCTATGACCGCCGCTAGCAATAGCTCTCCCAAGTCGCGCAGTCGAGTTATAAGGGCGGTATGATCAACGGTAGAATCCTGGATCCCCATCGCCCGAAAGCCTCGGAAGCTCCAATAGCCTGATACTGCAAACAGAAAAAGCCCCTCGGTCGCTACGAAAAGAAAAATGCGATGAGGATGATTCATCAGCAACGATAGGAGCACGCCCAAGACGACCAGCGCAGGGCCCAAAACAAAGGGGCGATAGGCGATTACGAAGTCTCTAATATTTCTTGGCGAGGACGCAGCGATCATACAGCCTCACGGTGAAATTCCGGGGCCCTTCCCAATTCCTTACCAAACATGACATCCACTTCGCCCTGCCTAAGTTGTTCTATCGTCAGAACGATCGGCGCCGCGTCGGGATCGCGCGGAATGGAACTTCGCAAGAAGTGTCGACAGATACGGTGATTCATCGAGCCTCCTTTCGGATCTCCATAAACTTGCAATTAGCATCTCCAAAATTGAGACGGCGTCATCTACGTAAACGCCTAACCGCACTCTACAACCTCGCCGCAGAGTGCCACCCTTCCGGCACGTTCATGCTGAACGTTATTCCCCCAAGCGCTTTAGCATGAACGGAACGGGGTTAAGATCGCACTATGGCTCGTCGTACATTCTTCAGTTTTCACTATCGTCCAGATTGTTGGCGCGCAGCCCAAATACGGAACAGTTGGGTAACGAAAGATAAGGACAATCGTCAGAGCGCTGGCTTTTTCGATTCCGCAGAATGGGAGGAGGTAAAGAGAAAACAAGACTCTGAGATTGAGAAGTGGATTGACCGGCAACTGGACGGAACATCGGTAACCGCAGTGTTAGTGGGGTCGAATACAGCCCACCGAAAATGGATCGATTACGAGATTAGGAGTAGCTACAACCGCGGTAATGGCCTACTAGCCATATACGTCCACAATCAAAAGAACAGCCAAGGCCAGATCAGCTCTCAGGGAATCAACCCCTTCTCCTACTGGTCCATAACGCAAAATGGCTCAAAGCGCTATTTCACCGAAATGTTCCAGAGTTATGATTGGGTCGCAAATGACGGCTATAACAATATAGCCGACTGGATTGAATCTGCGGCGCGAGCAAGAGGTAAATAATCGGTTCCATGCCTGACGTTCCGGTGAAAGATTTTTGGAACTCGGAAGGCGTTCAAGCGCATCTGACGATCACGCAGTCGGTCATTCAACGAATGGCGACAAATAGCGCCTCGTCCAAGGCGTGGTGCGTCGCACTGGTGTCTGCCATCTTGGTAGTGGTTGCCGATAAGAAACAGCCTGACCTAGCATTAATCGCGCTCTTGCCGATTGCTCTATTCTTCGTACTCGATGGCTACTATCTAGCCCTAGAGAAAGCGTTTATCGCAGCCTATAATGATTTTATCGATAAGCTGCATCAGAGAAAAATCGACGCTTCTGATCTATATGCGATAGCTCCAAAGGGGAGCCTAATTTGGTCGTTCCTTCGTGCGCTAGGGTCGTTCTCGATCTGGCCATTCTATTGCACGCTTTTCGCCCTTGTTCTCGTGACGAGAACGATCGTCCTCAAGTAAGCGTTCCATTAGAGGCAACGGTTACCGAAAAGCCGCTTGCAGACTAACAGTGAATGATGCCGTCGGAAGCACTCCGATGGCAACAGTTGTGAGCGAGTTCTTATGAACAGGTTCTTACGTTGGATTTTCGTCGGCTCCGGCGGGATCCGCTCTGGCTGGCGCCTGTTGATCTACGCCACGATCATCGCTGTCATCTACGAGGTGGCCACTCCAGTCATCCGCTATCTTCCAGCCGGGATGGACGGGAGCACTCTTCGTCCTTGGCTGGGCTTGTCCGACATGACAGGTCTCGTCATCGTACTTTTTGCGGCATGGTTGATGTCGCGCATCGAGCATCGGCCGCTCTTCATCTATGGCCTTCCTTTCCGTGAGGCGTTCCGCGGGAAATTCTGGATCGGCTTTCTCTTCGGCATCGTAGCGATCACTGCGATACTGCTATGCCTCCACGCTGCGGGCGTGTACCGTATCAACGCAGTAGCGACGACCGGTATCGACGCTTTAGAAGCGGCGGTCTTGTGGGGGTTGATCTTTGTGTGCGCCGGCCTTTTCGAGGAGTTCACGTTTCGCGGCTATGTCCAGTTTACGCTGACGACTGGCACGGGCTTCTGGATCGCCTCAGCTATCACGTCGCTTCTCTTTGGCTTCCTACACATAGGCAACCATGGGGAGAACGCACTCGGCATCATCTCAGTGGTATGCTTCGCGCTCTTCCACTGCGTCACGCTGCGGCAAACCGGCAATCTGTGGATGAGCGTCGGCTTTCACGCTACCTGGGACTGGTCCGAATCGTTCCTCTACGGCGTGCCTGACAGTGGAACGACAACGTGGCATCCGCTGTTCACGACGACACTTAAGGGCCCGGTGTGGCTAACCGGTGGGAACGACGGCCCGGAGGCGAGTGTCCTCGCGCTGCTCGCGGTGTTGATTATGACGCTGCTGGTCCTGCGGCTCTACCCAACGCCGCAGTACCGCACTAAAGCGGAATTCGCGCCGATGGCCAGCCGTTCATAAATGCGGCGCGCTACGGACTACGGCTTTAACGCACGCCAGGACGTACCATCAGCGAAGTCGACTGTGCTTGGCCATATAACGAGCTGCGCGACGCCCGTCGGCGCACTCGAGCTTTGATCTATCGCCGACAGTAAGAACGTGCTGTTATTCAGCGTCGCGCCGTCGTCTGCGCGACAAATCGCCGGATTTGTCGCCCTCGGACCTGTTCGACCGATTGCTTGACCGACGGCAACGGTCTGTGTAGCGTCCAGTGGGTCGTAACTGCCGATGACCGCCCCATTTTCGTCGTAGTGGGCGACAAAGAATTGCACGTGGCGAACATCCTTCCCCGACGCATTCCGAAATGCGAGGCAATCCGAGACGCTCTTTCCGCCCGTCGCGTAGACGTTCATGATCTCGACGCCCGAAGCTGCAATCTGAAAAGCAGATCCCGGGAACTCCCCGTTCTGAATCGCACCGGAACTATTCGATCCGGTTGCGATCTGGCCCGCAAACCCGGGAATCGGTGAGGAGTTTTTCCACGTCGTCCCGCCGTCAAATTTGACACTTTGAACCCACGCGACCATCCGCGCGATGCGTGTTATCCTGCTATCGACCGTGCGACGCGAATAGAGTTGATCTACCTTGACGTTGATGCCTGACTCGTACCAATAGCAATTCGGCGACGTCGCGGGGTGACCGCCCCGAAAACCTGGGGGGACGCGCTCTTCCTGTGTATCGCCAGCTTGAACTCGTGCACTGTCATTCAAACTGTCGACGCTTCCGACAATAGCATCGTTTTCGTCGAGGTAGGCGATCATGAAGTTGACACGTGCCACGTCCTTGGCTGAAGCGTTCTTGAAGACGACGCAGGATGCAACCCCGTACGACGAGCGCGCGTCGCGATGCGCGAATACGTCAACGATGTCGATGTTCGATGAAGCGTCTTGGATCGCAATTCCGTCAAACTGGGCTCGCCGCGGTCGAGCTTCAACGGCAGATACCGTTGAAGCGACGATAAGAAGTATTGCGAGGACGAATGCAATCCATCGAGCGTTGTGAGTTCCAGCGATCGTGATCGAGTTAATCCGCCTCATCAGTTGCAATCTAGCTCACGAACCTTGAGAGTGGCTGGGATGTACACCCGAACTCTTAGCGTTCGTTCTACTTCGTGCCGTTTGTCTAACGTTGGATTCGTATAAGGCGGGACATGTCGTTCTACTACGCCCATACCATCACGTTAGAGCTAGCTTTGCGCCAGATACAACATCAAGTGTCGACACCACGAGCTGTGACGGTGCTAGGTCGGCATTCTAACGTTACGGCAAAGGCGCCGCCAGTGAGCGCTTGGAACGGCGATACACGTCGCCCACACCCAATAGCGGATTCCCCGCTATGCGACGGCGTGAGAACTCGCCTGGCTGCGACCGTGGCGAGTTCCTCCGTTTGCTGGCCAGCTATGCTCATGACGGGAACGTCACAAGGTATTGCTCGGACATGTGCCGCCGACGGATATTGTTGTCTGTCAATGGCATAAATTCGCCGCGCTCAACACTAACGACCCCTTCATCGTACGCGAGACCCCTAAGTCTAACTTGAACGTCGCCAGCAGTCGCTTCGAGGCGATCCCGAAAAGGGCCCGAATCGCCGAATGCCGGTAAGCCGCTTACGCCCAGTATCGTCAATAATAAGAAAATTCGGCAACCGAGACATCCCATAGAGATATTTTGTATCGCTAATCGTGTCTCGCCTTCCAGTGCATTGCAAATGCTCATACCGTGTGGAAGCTAAGTGTCGACAAACACTTGGCGCTGCTAGCGCCACATTTGCTCATGCGCCTACAATTTTGGCTGTCCCAATCGGATGGATCGTGAGTACATTTGAATGAAGTGTCCACACTTGGGTTTTCGTGCGCAAACAAAACGAGCGCGCAAGCAAGAAGTGACGTCAAAGCGCGAGGAGCCTTGACGCATTCACGACAAGCGTAGCGAAACTGCGCCCTTATACCGAGGTGCTATGAGCTTTTCTAAGCGTATCGTCCTAGGCGCTATTCTCGCGGCTTCAATGTGCGCTGAATCTTTTGCGCAAGGTGCGCCGAATGGACCGCCACCGAGTGTTGCGGTGTACGGCTTTAGCGCGGCCGGCATTGCGCCGTGGTGGGGTTCAAACGTTGATCCTGGCGGAGCGCTCGCGGATCTTCTAACCGATCGGCTCGTCAATCTTGGAACGTTTTCCGTTATCGATCGCTCGCATCTGCAGACCGTTCTTAAAGAGCAGGATCTCGGTGCATCTGGCGACGTAACACCAGCGACTGAAACGCAGCTCGGGCGGATGCTCGGCGTGAAATATCTTCTGGTCGGTCGCATTATTCAATTCGAAAAAACCGGCGGCCAAAACGGGCTCGGAGGAATTCTTCCTGGCCTCGGTGCCGTCAGTTCGTCGAAGGTGACATTGCACGTGTCGATGCAGGTGATTGAAGCGTCGAGCGGTCGCATTGTGCAAGCGATCGATCAAGAAGATAGCAACACCGCGACGTCATTCGCCGTCGGCGGACTCGTGCCGGGCGCCGGCGCGGGCTACTCGAGCCAGCAATTTCAAGGCTCGGTGATGGGAAAGCTCATCACGACCGTTGCGGACAACCTCTCAAAGAAAGTTGATCCGACGAAGATGGCATCGGTAGTCGCATCAGCACCTGCGGTCACGGGGCACGTTGTCGCAGTCACGCCCGATGGCGATGTCGTGCTTAATGCCGGAAGTGAAAAAGGGATGTCCGTCGGTATGACGCTCACCGTCATCCAGGTCAAGCAATATCTTGATCCGGATTCAAAGAAGATGATCTCGACGGAGATTCCTCATGGTTCGATTCAGGTGACGTCGGTATCGAAGGACTCGGCGATCGCAAAGAAGATGAGCGGCACGGTGAAGGCTTCGGATGCCTTCCGATCTGAATGAGCACGCGCGTGAATCGTCGCGCCATTCTCATAGGCGCAGCCGCAGCAATTGCGCTTGGCCGGCCGGCGTTGGCGCTTCCCGCACGCATCGCGGTACTCGTGCGACCCAGTCAGGGCGCCAACATCGGTGACATCGACCGCTTCATCGCCCAGCTTAACGGCGGGATCCTCGCAACGAATCGCTACACGCTCGTCGATCGAAACCGTCTCGGCGCCGTGCTCCAAGAGCAAGGGTTTAGCAACTCGGCCTACGCTGATCCGGCAACCGCGGCGAAGCTTGGCAAGATCGTCGGCGCCTCCCACGTGCTATCGGCAAGCCTCGAGGTTGATGTCGAGGAAAATCGCGGGGCATTTGTAACCACCGTCAGCTTCGACGCTAGCTCCGACTACGAGTTGATCGAGGTTTCGACGGCGCGCATTGGAGCCGGCGGGAGCGCCGATGGTTCAGCTGAGGCGAAAGCGCCCAGCGGCGGCTCGCCAACCGCGCTCAGCAAGACCCGTCGCGCGGCGATCGACGCCTGCGCGGAAGATCTTCTCGGTAAGGCATTCGCCGGGTGAACCGGCGCGCAGCTCTCGTGATGGCCGGTGCCTTTGTCGCTCACCCTGTTGCAGCGGCCTCTGCGTCGACTATCGTCGCGGTGGCGTGCAATGACCCTGAGCTTTCCGAAGACGCGGAGGATTTTCTCGCCGGCGCGCTCAGCGACCGTCACGTCACAACTTTCGATCCTTCTGCCATTGACGTGACATATCACGAGCAAGCGCGTCTTCAAGTCTCGCGATTTCTGAATTCTGCCAGCGTCGATTACTCGGCGCTCTCATGGGTTACAGTGCGCTACCACGCACAGCGCCTTATGGCCGTTAACGTACGATTCACAGCGAACGCCCTGCCCTACGGCGCATTCACGGTTTATAACGTCAGGGCACGTTGCTCGTATCGCTGTTTTAACGTGCTTTCGAAGACGATCGTGGCAGCGGGATCCGGGCTAGGAACGGGCCGTGCGGAGGATGTCACACAGGCGCAAGAGGACGCAATGCATGCGGGTCTTCTGGAAATCGCTCGCGTTTCAGCGGCTAGACTCGCGTAGGGTTCGTAATTCGAAAGGCAACGGTCATGGACAACGACATCGAATCTAGCGTAGCGCAGAAGGCGAGTCTGTCAGATCATCAACTCGCCATTCTTTCCTCGGAAGCTCAGAAGCGCTCTAAGAGCGTTGCCGTAGCCTATATTCTGTGGCTATTCTTGGGCGGTCTTGGCGGGCATAGATACTACCTCGGGAAGGTTGGATCCGGCCTATGTATGGCTGCGCTGCTCGTCATCGGACTAATCACGGCCGCTATCATAATCGGTCTCTTCTTCTTGGCAGCGCTCGCCATATGGGAGATCGTCGATGCGTTTCTCATTCCTCGAATGACCAGAGAAGTGAATGCAATGATCGAGAATCGAATCATGTTAGCGGTCAGATCATCGAGCCTACCTAGCCAACGATGAATACGCTCTTCTAGTTGCGTCAGGAAGTCCGGTCTCCGAACCATCGCAACCGCTCTTGCAGTGCTTTTGGCACTTTATTTTTTTTACGGACTGCTCGCACGTTCAAGACGCTTCAGCTCTGGATAATCTTTGGAAGACCAGGACCTGTACCGAAGCAGCCTAGATTGGCCTTCCTTTGTCGAGCGCGTGCAACGGCGGTGCAACGGCGGATAGAGCGTCGCGGTGCCCTGGCATCGTCGCAATCCCGCATTCGAGAGCATCTGCGTACCCTCGATGCGCCAGTCTATGGTCGTACAGATTCATCGTCTGCATAGCGAAGTCGCTTCGAATAAACGCCATATAGAATCAGCGTTACGACAACCACTACGGCCAGCAGTGGTATAAAATAAGATGCCTCGGGCCTGACGTCCACCTGAGTGCCGATGAAACTCAAAATGACGACCCCGCCGCCGAGAACCACCATAACCCACTCCCAAATAGAAAGGCGCGGCCGTCGGAGCTTCGGGTAATCGATCATTTCGGCCCGATTGAAGTCCACATGCATCGCACCCAAGAAGATCGATGACATTATCGAGACCATCCAGTAAGGATCGGGCAGACGCCAAAGCAAGGATACTATTACGAGGGGCACGGCGGTCAAACTAAACGGGACGGAAGGAAACACTCCGCTTTCACGGGGTCGACTCCCTATCAGACTAAATCCCTCGAAGAACACGAACAGGTTCAGCAGCGGCACAAAAAGCAGCAGATACGTCCAGCGTGAACTAATCCGCATTCCTAGCCGCCTTTCACTGAGGCGTTTGCAGTAGCCCCACCAAAAGAACGTGTAAACTCCGAACGTTACAAAATCGAGCAACACTACTTGAAAGGGGGTTCGATGGAAGCCATATTCGATCGCGGGCTGTGCCGCGGGTGCGGTACCAGCATCAGAGCGAGGAGCTGGCTCCTCGGTTGGAGCAGGTCTTTGTTGTGGCGGCTCGGGACCCTCGACCGTCGATTGGGTTCCACAATTGGTACAGAAAGGCGTTGATATTTCAACGCCACATTGCCCACAATATGGCATTCTAGGCTCCTCCACGCTGGCACGCGCGTTATCCCCGAGACCAGCTCTCTTCTATTCGATGGACCACGTATAGCTAGAGCAGTAAATCCGCATCTTGTTTTGCGGTGTCCATGACCGCTTTTCCCACATGTCCACTCCTTTGGAGAACTTGCTCTTTTCTTGAAGTTTGTCGTAGACATCGCCGGTTATCCATGTGCGTTTCAGACCATCGCGAAGCGCGCTCAACTTCGCCGCAAGATTCGGAGCGCGACCCACCCAAACCAAGTCGCTGTTATTCCGCACACCTCCCCGCACCGCCCACACGGTACTCGTATCGATTCCCGTCCCGTAATTCAGGTCGTAGCCTTGCAGCTTTGAACCGTAAGCATTCATCAATTGTGGTTTAACGATATTGCTGAATGCCCAGTTGATTTTGAGCGCACATCGAGTAGCGCGAGAATTCTTGTCGTCTCCGATGAACACTGCCATAACACGATCCCCGTCAAAGCTTCGAATTTCGCCCTTCTCGGACAGTAGCACGCGCGTCGTGCTGCTCAAAAACGCTTGGAATACCTCGGCGGCGAGGAACGCATCTTGTCGCGCAAGACTCGTAGAGTCGGCTAGATCGGCATAGAGAAACGTGGCATCCAACAGGACCGCGTCATGGATAAACTTTATGCTGTCGTCCGTATCGGGAACATCTTTGCCATCGCGCTTTTCCCATTTGGTCTTTATGATGTCAGCGACGTTTTGCTCGAGCTCATTCTTGAGACCCATTTAATCTTTACTCCGAGATCGCAAGCGGTGCGCCTAAGATCTCACTCGGCAAATCACATTTGGTCGTTCTTTATTCATTGGGAACCTCTTGGCTGTACACCGTGCATGGCTCGTCCACGCCTCGAATAGGCTCATCCTTGTGCTCGACGAAACCCGCCTGATGCTCGCGAGAAAGCCTCGCGTAGAACGCCGATGTGCATATGATGTCGCCACCCAAATTCTTTGTAAGAGACTCAAGGCGTGATGCGATATTGACCGTATCGCCAAGAATGGTGTATTGTCGGCGCTCGGCCGATCCAACATTGCCCATAAAGACGTCGCCGACATGAATGCCAATCCCCGTCCGGACGGCGTCGCCGCCGAGAGTTGCTAGACGCGAAGCGTCTACAATGCCCTTCGCCGCCTCGAGGATGCGATCACAACTCACGATTGGGATGCCGGGATAACCCCAGAACGACATCGTTCCATCGCCGATGAACGCTGAAACGAAGCCATCTGCAGAGTGGACCTCATCTACAATCATACTCACGTACCGATCGACGTCATCGGCAAGAAACATCGGGTTCATGGTGTGGGCAGCGCCGGTGAAGCCGCGGATGTCCGTAAACATTACGACTGCGTCATGACGGAATTGCGGTCGACCAAAGTCTTCTTCGTCCTCAAGAAGACGGTCGCGGTGGCGCCGGCCAACCTGCTCCCCAAATGATGCAAAAAGTCGCTCCCTCTCTGCGTAGCGGACGTAACGGTCGTTGGTTGCCTGCCGTAGCTTATGCGAAAGCGAGGAAAGCGCGTTCCGCGCGAACCGATTATTTAGGAGGAGACGGTTCATCGTCTCAGGCGGAATCTCGATAGCTCGCACGTCACCGTCGGCGATGATGTCGGCGCTGTGCGGAAGGTCATCGATAAAAGCTTGCTCACCAACGACTTCGCCGGGTCCGCGGACCGTCAGAGCGATCCCCTTCACCTCGATGCGAACGCGACCGCTTAGAATCGCGTAGGATGTCCTTCTTTGGCCTTCGCGTTCAAGTAGCCGATCTCGGTCAATGAAGTGCCGCACTGTCATAGGCCCCGCAGCCTCGAGATCGAGCCGATCCAGACCCGCGAATATCGGGACAACTGCGATGTCTTCGTCCCGCATGCTCATGATACTCAGAATCCTAAGGACGGAGCTCGTCTTCTTTGACGCTCCGATTGATTCCGACCGCCTACAGCGTGCGCGAGTAGCCAGGTCCGAATGTTGGCGCGTTTTACGGCTTCGAGATTCACATTACGCGCGGACTTTGAGAGTAGCGGCCAATAGAACAAAGGTAGCAACCACCAATACCCATGTCGCTATTTCGAGTCGGCGACTGATCCTAGCAATGGATTTCGAGACTGCCTCAGCGTCCTTGGTGGCGTCAACTAATTGCTGTGTAAATACTTCTAAGTTGTTTGTGCTCTTGGCAATGGATTCCGAGGCACTACGAGCCTTGTCCGTGACCTCAATTAGTTGCTGCGTAAATGCCTGGAGATTACTTATGCTGCTCGCAATTCCACTCAGCCACATTTGCTCCATATATAAACCTTCTACTGCGACCTTCGAGTGCGCCTGCCAGACAAGCTCCGCTAGCTCGCGCGTACCATGGTAGTGGCCCTAAGCTGATAGTCTTCCAGTTCTAGGTTCGCCGCCGTTTCGGGACGATCGCTCCAGTGCGAATTCTAAGTAATCGCCGGCAACCAGATCCGGATTTTCTAAATCAACTCCCAAGTATGCATGTCGCATGACCTGGTACCGATGCCTGTGTCCCACGTACAGATACCGCAACGAGGTATCTCTATTGGCCTGAATGCCAACTCTACTCTTAAGGCGCGAAAATAGTCGACATTCCAAAGCGTGATAATAGCGCTCTTCGGGACCGTCTAGAACGATGCGATATCGGAGCAAGCGAAACGTCTTCATGCCGATGGTAGTGCCCGCACGGCACTGAGCAAGACCCGCTGCATCTGGGGCAATCTGTCGACAGAAGCACTTGGAGAAGGCGGCCGTTGACGGTCGGCGCACGTTGTACGTGGCGCCCGGCGCCGGGAGCGTGATCATGATCGTACGACTCGCCGCCTGTTTCGCTATTGCCGCGTGGCTAGCGATTGTACCACCGACCCCGGTCGCGAGTCCGGCCGCAACGATGTCGCTGCACTTGTTCGTGACGGAGGCAGCGGCGCAAAAGCACTGCCCGAAAGACGAAGTCGTCTGGCTCAATACGAGTAGCGGTGTCTATCACGAGAAAGGCATGCGCTGGTACGGAAATACGAAACACGGTGCTTACGTCTGCCGGAAGGAGGCAGACGCGGCCGGTGATCGTGATACGAGAAACGGGCAGTAACGTTGAAGAAGTTTCTT
>Ga0206883_1059_pt1 | contig 20278 bp, 22 predicted proteins | sample Alteio_BWOrgCont_2_FD_152910 | JGI IMG/M metagenome (GOLD analysis project Ga0206883, IMG submission 152910) | Enriched cells from forest soil in Barre Woods Harvard Forest LTER site, Petersham, Massachusetts, United States -... | ecosystem: Environmental > Terrestrial > Soil > Temperate forest > O... | reverse complement strand
GGTAGGCCTTTTCCCCGTCCACCGTCTTGAGACGCTGATGCACAGGGAAAACCTTATGGCCTTTTTGCTTGAGTAGCACTAAAGCCTGGTGGGAAAAACGTTCAGGCTTATCAGAGGCGCCGATGATAGCAACGTTCATCTAATCCTTTTAGTGGTGGCAGCCGCCCGTCCCATGCACATGGCCATGGGCTAACTCTTCGGTGGTCGCTGCCCTTTTCTCCACGATCTCAACCGCAAAGGTTAAGTCTTGACCTGCTAAGGGATGATTACCATCAAGGGTGATCTCATCCCCATTAATAGCCGTGATGGTGACAGGCATAAAACTTTCTCCCTGGCCTACCTCAAACATGTCACCCACCTTAATCTCACGATGGGGTAAACGAGAACGCTCGACCTTATAAATCAAATGCTCATCATGGCTACCATAGGCGTCCTTGGCGGGGATAGTCACGGTTTTCTTTTCCTTAGGCTGCATGGCCAGTAAAATGGTCTCAAGGCCTGGGATGATTTGGCCTAAGCCGCTAATAAAAACCAAAGGTTTACCTTGGGCCGAAGCATCGATCACCTCACCGCCTTTGGCCGTCAATACATAATCAAAAGAAATCACCTGATTGTTCATAATTTTCCTTAATCTAAACGGTTTAAAGTTGACTCATTATAACCATAGGGGTAAATTCGTCAAGCACGGCTCCTTACTTACAAAAGTTCGAAAAAATTGTGCCTTTGAATCTTGCGCCCAGACGCCTGATGATTTAAGATGAAGTCATGGATCGTTTCGACCGGGGTGCTAACAGCGTACTAGCAGGATTGTCCTGCAATGTATTTCTGGCAGCCATTAAAATCATCACAGGCTTTCTGGGTAATTCCTATGCCTTGATGGCCGATGGCATTGAATCCACCCTCGATATTTTTTCGTCAATGGTTGTTTTAGGGGGCATTAAAATCAGCGCCATGCCCGCTGACGAAAATCATCCCTACGGACACGGGAAGGCAGAGTCTTTGGCCGCGATGGCGGTCTCCCTGATCATTCTCATGGCTGGCCTTGGGGTGGCCGTCAAAAGCAGCTTTGAAATCATGCGGCCGCATCACGCGCCCGCTTTATTTACCCTCATTGTTTTAGTTATTGCCATCATCATTAAAGAAATCTTATTTCGATTTTTATTCTCCATCGGCAAATCAGTCAATAGCCTTTCGCTCAAGGCCGAAGCCTGGCATCAACGCTCAGATGCTTTGACCTCTGTGGCAGCCTTGATTGGTATATCCATCGCGATCATTGGCGGCAAGGGCTACGAAAGCGCTGATGATTGGGCAGCCCTGGCGGCCAGTGGTATCATCATTTTTAATGGCAGTCAGATGCTCAGGGCCGCTATCAAAGAAATCATGGACCATGCCCCTGATCCAGAAACTGAAGAAACTATCCGCAGTATCGCTGGCCGCGTGCCGGGAGTATCCGCCATCGAAAAGTGTCGGATGCGCAAAAGCGGGCTTAATTTATTTGTGGACCTTCATGTGGAAGTCAACGGCGATATGCCGGTGCGTGACGCGCATCTGATAGGCCATCAGGTCAAGGACGTGCTCATGGCCACCAACCTTGGCATTGCCGACGTGCTCGTACACATCGAACCTGCCAAAGCCACCCGCGGCTATTAGGTCATCCGTTTCGAAAAACGCCGGATGCTAAAGACAATGACCAAGACGGCCATGATAATCAAAGGTAGGATCTGGTCAAGCAAATCAACAAGTCCTAAGCCTTTGAGAATAATCCCTCGGACAATCTTTAAAAAATACGTCATGGGAATAAAATAGCCTATATCACGAATCCATACAGGCATAGCTTCCCGCGGAAAAATAAAACCCGACAACAAAATCGAAGGCATGGCCAAAAACATGACCAATTGGGTGGCCTGCTGCTGATTATCCGCCACTGTCGAGGCCCATAACCCTATCCCCAAACAGACAATCAAGAAAATCATGGTCACAAAAAATAGAGTGATCACACTACCATGAATGGGTACCGCAAAAAGAAAGTGCATCACCGAAATAATGCTGCTGGCCATAATGACGCCAATGCCAATATAGGGAATGATTTTGCCTAAAATCAATTCATAGGGTTTGATGGGTGTCACCAGGAGCTGTTCAATATTGCCCCGTTCTTTCTCGCGCACAATCGCTGTGGCCGTAATCACCGGCACCATAAATTGCAAAACTAGGCCAATCAAGCCAGGCAGCATGAAATAAGTACTTTTTAAATCGGGGTTGTACCAAAGCCTGGGCCTAAAATCAATAGGCAGGACCTGTACGGGGATCAGTCCTTCGGTTTGCATAAAGGTGTTCACAATCGCCTGACTGGAATTAAGCGCCACCGTCGCGGGCGTTGAATCGGTACCATCAATAATGAGCTGTACTTGAGCGCCCTTTTTCTTAAGCAAATCACCGGTAAAATTAGGTGGGATAATAAGCCCTGACTGCGCCTGGCCTTTATCTAAGGCTTTATAAACCTCCTGAATAGAAACGGCTTGCTTTTTAACCGTGAAATACTCGCTTTCGGTAAAAGATTCAACCAAGCGGCGACTTAAATAGGTCCGGTCCTGATCATAGACATAGGTGGCCAAATGTTTAACGTCCGTGTTAATACCGTAGCCATAAATCAACAGCTGCATCACCGGCATGACAATAAGCATGGTCAAGGTACGACGGTCACGCGAAACCTGGATAAATTCCTTATAAGCAATGGCCCATATATTACGCATCTGCTTTAACTCCTTTGGAATCCAAGTCGGAAAAGACATCTTCCAGCGAAGCTGAAATTGGTTTAATGGAAATAATTTTAATGCATTCATGAGCAGCCGCTTCTCGCACGCGTTGTTGCACGGCATTTTGGTCGGTGACATTCAAATTTAAAGTCGTGCCATAGGCTGTTAATCCCCGCACCCCTTCAAGTTTCGTAAAAACATGCGAGCCCTTCATCAAAGGCTCACACTTGACCTCCAAAATCTGACCTATCAGTTCTTCTTTTAATTGCGCCGGACGTCCGATCTTTAAAATCTTGCCAGCACTAATAAAAGCAATCGTGTTACAGCGTTCCGCTTCTTCCATGTAATGTGTTGTCACAAAAAGCGAGGTGCCACCTTCAGCCAATTGGTACAATAATTCCCAAATGGCCCGGCGGGACAAAGGGTCTAAACCCGCGGTGGGCTCATCCAAAAAAATAATTTTAGGCTGATGCAAGATAGCATTGGCAATGGCGAGCTTTTGCTTCCAGCCGCCGGAGAGCTGCTCAGCCAGGCGTTTTTGAAAACGCACGAGGCCTGTTAAATCCAAAACTGCTTTGATGCGCTCAGAAAGGGCATTGCCTTGAAGACCGTAGATCTGCCCAAAAAAGAATAAATTTTCCTCAACCGTCAAGTCCGCATAAAGGCTAAAACGTTGCGACACATAGCCGATCACGGTTTTGATCTGCTCCGGTTGGGTCTGCACATCAAAACCACCCACCTTGCCGTTACCGCTCGTGGGTGCCAGAATGCCACAGAGCATACGGATCGTGGTACTTTTGCCTGCCCCATTGGCTCCGAGAAATCCAAAAATGGAACCATAAGGAATTTCAAAAGAAATTTCATCCACGGCCGTGAATTTACCGAACCTTCGGGTTAACTTATCCGTGCTGATGGCAATATCCGGCATTATTTAAACCTCACGTCGGCAAAAACCCCGGCATGGAGATTAGCATCGGGTTGATCCACGGTGATTTTGACCGCGATGGTCTGGGTGGCACGCTCGTCAGGGGTTTGCACATTGCGGGGCGTGAATTCTGCTTTATCGGAAATAAAGGTCACATGCCCGTTATAAGGGCTTTGGGCCCCGTCAACCAGGATGGCCGCCGGCTGATTAAGACTTAACTGATGCACCAAATTCTCTGGCACATAAACTTTGACCCACTGGTCTTGAGGATCGCCAATCACCACAACACCACCCCCTTGAGGGACAACCTCACCAGTTTCAACATCTTTAACCAACACCACCCCATTGATAGGAGAGACAATTTCCTGGTCCTGCAAGGTCAGCTGGGCATATTCCAACGACTGCTGATTGGCCCCGCCATTTTGATAAAGCACCTGGCTACGCTCATAATCTTTTTTACTCTGCGCATAACGGTCGAGGGTGGCCAGAAGATCACCTTTTTTAACAAGACTGCCTTCATCCACGTTAAGGCTGGTCAGCCTTCCCGCCACGGGAAATCCCAACACATGCTCGGTCAATTCCATGGTGCCTGAGAAGGTCATATTTCTGATATCTTTGGGTTGGCTGCAACCTGTCATGACAAGCGTCATGATCATCATCATTAAAAGTCTCACGTCTCATCTCCCTGTTTGATTAAATCCCGCAAGCGCCCCTCGGCATGGAGCAAATCGATATACGCCAAAATCCAAGTGACTTGGGCTTCATTATAATCATCTTCAGCTGAGGCCAAATCCGCCTTGGCTTGCAATACCGCCAAAGCAGTGCCTGTGCCAATGTCCTTAGCATGCTGGGCAATCATCCATGATTTTTCCGCGGTTTGCTGCTGTTGGGCCTTGGCTGTTCTTAAATCATCGGCTTCGGTAATTTCCACCTGCGCCTTGGCAATATTGACCTGTTCCTGCTGACTGGCATCTTGCAGACTTTCTTGGGCTTCTTTGACTTCACCATTCGCCTCTTTGAGATTAGCCTGTTGCGAGCCTCCATCCCAAATGGGCACCGAGGCCTGCAATCCCACAAAATAAGTATTGCTGCCTTGCTGGGGGGATTCCCCGGCACGGCCATAATTGGCAGTGCCAGATATCTTAGGCAAAAAATCAGCATAGGCTTCTTTTTTATTAGCCTCTTTCGCAGCTAGTTGGGACGTAGCCTCCATCACATCCGCATTAGGGACATCATTGAAGGCAGCCTTGGCCTGTATTTGCAGGGCTTGGATAAAATCGTTATCATCGTCGAGAATCAAAGGCTTGTTCAAGGGCAATTGCAATGCCGCCTCCAGGTCCAAAAAAGCGTTCTGGGCCTGAAGCTTAGCTTCAGATAAGAGATATTTAGTCTGATCCAAATCTGCTTTGCCTTTACTGGAATCAAGCTGAGTGCCAGTGCCCTGGTTCAAATTGGTTTCATTTAAGGCGTAGGCCATTTGATCCCGATCTAAAATAGCCTCTAATAGTTGGACAGTCTGGGCCTTGCGCTTAGCATCAAGAAATAGGTTTGCGACCAAGGCCAGGATATCTTCACGTGTTTTTTGTAAATCTGCTTCAGAGAGCTTCTCTCCTTTTCTGGCCGCTTCAAACCGTTCAAAGGCCGCGGGGTCAAACAGCGACATCGTCACCTGACCACGCGCATCAAAGGTGTTGTATGGGCCTATGTGCGGTCCAAAACCAGGAATAGGAAAAACAATGCCTTCCGAACGTAGGTCCGTTGTCTGGCGGCTACCGTTGACCGTCCCATCCAAATGCGGCAATAAATCTGCACGTGACTGGGCGATGCTGGCAATAGCTTGCTCAAGACGGGCATTGGCCATCAAAACTTGAAGATTGATCGTGTCCACACTTTGCAAGGCCTCTTTTAAGGTAAGATGAATACTCTCATCCTGCGCCAATGCTACGGACACCACTCCTGTAAACAACCCCATCAAAATAAAAACTCTTCTCATACTCTATCCACGCGAATGTTTAACACGCGTCCTTCTTTAAAAATTTTAATAGCTTAAAACCTGGATGAATACCCGGTGCGAGCCCCTGTTCTTCGGCGATTTTATGGAGTAATTGAGACAGGATTTGCTGTTCCTTATGATTCAAGCTACGGCACAAATTATCCTGATGCTCTTGGGCCAAACGCCAAATAATCTGTAATACTTTTTGGCCACGGGGTGTCAAATGCAAGGCGCTTCGGCGCCGATCAGAAGCACTGGCGGTCCTTTCAATAAGACCTTTATGCTGCAGATCATCCAGCAATAAAACAAGACGACTCGGAAAAATCCAAAGCATTTTGGCCAGTTTTTGCTGGCTGATCCCAACTTCCTGATTAATGATCCGCAGAATACCCGCATGTGCCGGGGTCAGATGATGGGGCTTAAGCTTTTCAGCAAACTTGACAGCCGCTTGAGCGCCAACCTGTGAAAGCATAAAGGCAAGCGTTAATTGTGGAGGAATGCTTGAACGGGAATTGGACATAGTTAATTCAATGAATAATTAATAATATTAACTATCTGCATTGTAAACATATCCAGATATCTTGGCAAGGATATTTTAAAGGGGAGAATAGCTTATGATTGTCCTGCGGCCAATTGGGACAAGAGCGGGGAGCTCATAGCAGGCTTGATGGAGAGGATAACCGGCACAAGGCCATTGATATGGATACGCTCAAAATCCTGCTGGGCCACAGGCAGTGGCACACCATGGCCGTCGCGCTTGATGAAAAAGTGTAAATTAGCAGCATTGAGGTCGATACCACCCTTGGTCGCTGCCATGGCCTGGTTTGACGGAAGGATATTATTAGTAGGGAAACTATTGATCGAAACTAAATTAGTCCCTGAATCCTGATTTAAAGAAGTGTTTTGCTTTTGAGATTTCGCTTGCTGAAATAACTTATAACCATCCACCACCAGAACTGCGAGTAAAGCTGCAACGATTGTCCCTTCAACCAATTTGCCTGTTTTTAAACTGAGCATCGCATGGTTCCTCTTTGCCGACACAATTTCCATTTTGACATCCAAGATTTCATCACCACTCATGGACACGACAATATTTTTTGTTCCGGTGAGTTTGATCGGCCGTGCGGAGAATCTCGGAGATTGTTGCTCATACTCATCTACCCAAACTCCCGGTAAACGCCTCCCTTGCTCATTCCAATTATTCAAAATGTCTGTTACATCTATATCAGCTTCTTTTGATCCATAAGTTATTTTATTTTCAGGAATCAAAACACCATTAACACTTATATTCCGGCCCCTAAAGGCAGCGGCATTCGTTGATTTTAATTTCACTTCTAAACCAAGCCTGCTAAAAGTTGGTTGTATTTTTATTTCAAAAGGATACAGGGTCTGTTTCATGGGACCATGCGTTACTGTTAAAGAAGCCATTTCCTTAGTTGAAACTGACTCCCATTGCAAGGCCATCCGTTCCGGGCTAGCGGTCATCGCCGCGTTGGTCACTTGTAATTTAACTTTCCATTCCGTATCCTGGGCCGAGAAATCGGATGCTGCCATTTCTATATGCTGTTTACCTCCTAACAAAAAGAAATAATCTAACGCATCCTGTATTTGATTAAACCTTGCGTGGGTAATATGAAGTTCTTTTAATTCTTCTGAACTGATTTCAATGGGGCCGTTATTATTTCTAGTAAATAGATCCTGAACAAGCCCTACAAACCTTTCTAAGTCTGTGGAATAAATAGGATCCTTGATTTTGGCCCTATATTCGTCCAGATTAAAAAATACGGGGCTCTTTTCTGTTGGCATGCGTTCGATTCTCAACATGGACAAGGTCGCAATAGCACTGGGGGATGGATTCCACCTTTCATGATCCCTTAAATTGTATCTAATTCGGGAAGGCTTACCGTCATCATCAATCATCTCCAAAAAGTTTCCATTAAAACTCATCTGCCATAAAAGCCCGAAGGGATCGACAAAGATTGTCCCGGATGGCAAAAGGGAAGCCCATTGCCATGTTTCACGACGCATACCTTCTGTTAATGTAGTCTCCAAATATGATTTTCCTGGTCTTAGGTCAGCGAACGCTTTAATTTCTGCCTCGTAGCGAGGCCCTCGGTCAGTCATTATCTCTGTCATCACCTGAGAATTAACAGCAGGCTTGACCGTCGTCATTGCCGCGCTAGCTAATTCCTCATCCGATACCAACATGGCTTCATTCATACTCTCTTCTGGCGTCAATGCTGTTTCTCGATGCATAATGTCTTTAGCTGTGCCTGCGTATGTATTAAATAAGTCCTCTGCCCCACCTGAAAAATACTTTCTGGGAATCACCTCATTGGTGTATTTGTCGGCGTCTTCCTTAATAAAATTAAACACGCCTTTTTTAAAAGCTTTAAGGTACTGCTGGTAGATAAGCCGATTGGTTTGAGGATTCTGGTCAATGCCCCTAACCTTATTTTTATTCATGTAAATCTGTCCCAATAATGATTCCCTGAGCGCCCGTTTATACCAGGCGGCTAGAACCATGCCACTAAACACCTGGCGTAAGGGTGCAAAATTCTTACCTTCATTAACTTCCTTTTCCAGTTCAGGCAGGATAATTTCCTTGATCACTTGCGAGCCGATGGTATGGGTATTGTCGAGTTTAGATGGAACAGTGCTTATGCCATTATGTTTTTGCAGGGACAGGTAATCCTCTTCCAACATCACCTTCAAATGATTTTTGACACAATACGCCATATTGCCTTTTTCATAAATCACGGCATCATCCGGTACGATCCAGACTTTATTAAAGGTATTGACTGGCACCTGAGTTGTCCCATATTCCTTGTAAGCACGCTCATACACCTTATCCCAAAATTCGCGTCCCAAATTGTCTTGCGGATAAATCAGACTCGAGGTGATTTGCTTAAGCAAATAATCCTGAGCCAAAAGGTCACGGCCCATTTCGGTCTTGCCAAAATCATCCCTAATAATTCGGTCTTTTTCATACGGCGAAAGGTTCACCCACTGATCATTATCCGGCACAGCTAATGAGGCCAAAAAATATTTCATGAGCTTGGTGTATTCCTGCTTTTTTTGATTACTGTCCAAAGGCTGGTCACCCTTATAGATGATAAAATCAAATTTCAGGGCATTTTCAGGATGGATGATAATGCCTTTTAAAATGGCAGGAGTAAATTCAGGGCTTAAATGGACCATGATCCCTGGCAAAGGCATACGCGGCATGGGATCAACCATTTGGGCATAAATGGGAGTTGTCATGCAAGTGCCGACAAATGCCATTAAAACGACAATGGAAATGCATTGACGCATTCTCATAAATACATTTTTATTTAAATATAGGACTTTGGGGGACATGCTTTTTCTCCTAAATCTCCACATTTCAAGTGTGCCACACCGAGAGTGATTGTCAAGGCCCTGGGAAGGGTTTTAAGAAAACGTTTTCCCTAGATTCCCTGTTGCTTGCTTGGTAAAGGGTGGGTTATAATATATCATTGTGCTTTTGTTAAGAAAGATCATTTTCTATATTTTTGCCCTCAGCTATTTGGTCATCTGCCCTTTGATTGTGGCGCGCATGCTGGGCTTTGTCATCAATCCACAAACTCACCACTTTGAAAAAACCGGACTAATTTATATTTCCACCATTCCTTCTGATGCCACTGTTTATATCGATGGCCGTCTGGCCCATCAAAAAACACCCGCGGTCCTAAGGGATCTGACGCCCGGAGAGCATTTTATCCGTATCGAATTGGAAGACTATAACGACTGGGAAGAAAATGTGCCTATCATCGCGAGAAAAGCTACTGTCCTGGCTAATACTTTAATGATTCCTGAGATCTGGCCCATCAAAGCAATTTCTACCCAATCCTACCAAAATATTGTAGCGGCGGATGACGGTAGATTGGTTGTCACCAATGCTATCCTCAAAGATATTGGCCTTTATGACACTAATTCTCAAGACCCCATCCAGAATCTCTTCTCCGCTAATTCCATTTATGCGAATGGACGTCTCATCCATTTGTACAGGGCCACGCGCAGCCCATTTATCCTGTTGGAAGTACGGCTAAAAGACAAAACTAAATTCCTTTGGGTTAATGTTGGCCAAAAACCGCCGCTCATTGAGGATGTCAGCGATCTTTTTCCCGAAAATCCTGATCGCATTCTCTGGAACAATGCGGACAATGATAATCTCTACGCTTTCTATCCGCCCAATATCTACCGCATCAATGTTAAAGACAAGGCTATTTACCCGCAGGAGCCACAAAAACTGCCTAATAATCTAAATGAGCATCTTACCATCAATCAAAATATGTTTCTTATTAACGACAAAAATGATCTTCTGGCACGGGAGAATCGGTGGATATACCTCTACCCCAAAACTAATCTCGGCAGCCCTCAAGTTTATAACATAGCTAAAAGCAGACCTTTGACCAACCTGTATTTTTCGGACAATACAGGAGAACTTTTTTATCTGGATGAATCAGGCATTCTTTCAGCCGTACAAGTTTTGCCCTATCATCCCATTTTAGATATCCCGATCCCCGACGCCTTAAGGATCAAAATGACATCCAAAGAGTCCAAATGAAATTTCATTACTCCAAAGAAAATTTAAAACCGCGTCAGGCCAAACTGCAACGCTTGCTGGAAATATTGCCTGGCGCCTGCAGTTGGATCAGCCTGCTTGGCCTTATTTTCCTTTCGGTCTTTTTTCCGTTTACTGCCGCCATTTTAATTGTGGCTTTTTACCTGCAGTGGATCTTGAGGATTTTATATTCCACCATCTTTCTTATCCTCTCGTACTTGCACCTGAACATTGAGAAAAATACCGACTGGATCAAACGCATCCGCGGCATTGATCGATTGCCTGAATATCTCAAAGAGATCTCCTCTAGAAAATTTGGACGCCACTGGCGTCAGCGCTTCTCTCACCAAATCCATCTAGACCAATTAAATGATCTGCTTGGCAGTAAGCATCTACCACCAGCTTCCTATGATATTTACCATCTGGTGATTTTCCCAGTAGTCAAAGAAGGCCGTGAAATCCTGGAACCAGCCATTGAAGCCATCAGCCGTCAACATTTCCCCTTAAAACAAATAGTGGTGGTTTTTGCCCTGGAAGAACGTGCTGCCCCTGAAATCCATGCAGCGGTTTATGCTTTAGAAAAAAAATATAAGGACAATTTCTTTGCCTTTATCACTGTCATCCATCCGGCGGGCTTACTAGGAGAAGCCCGGGTTAAAGGCGCTAACAGCACCTGTGCGGCCCGGCATGCTGCGGCTTTCTTCCAAAGCAAGAACATTCCTTTCGAAAATGTGGTGATCTCCTGTTTTGATGCGGATACCGTAGTGAGCCCCAACTATTTTTCTTGCCTTACCTATCACTTCATGATTTCACCTGACCGCCAGCATGCCAGTTTCCAGCCCATTCCTGTGTACCATAATAATATTTGGAATGTGCCTGGATTTGCCCGCGTGGTGGAAATGGGTTCTTCATTTTTTCAATTAATTGAAGCCACTGACCCAGAGAAGCTTGTCACCTTCTCCTCTCATAGCATGAGCTTCAAGGCCTTGGTTGACGTAGATTACTGGCCGGTCGACATGATCTCTGATGATTCAGCGATTTTCTGGAAAGCCTATATCCATTATGATGGGAAATACCGCGTCATTCCCATGTATGTCACGCTCTCCATGGATGTGGCTAGCGCCGAGGGTTGGTGGAAGACCTTTCAAAGCGTCTATAAACAAAAACAACGCTGGGCCTGGGGGGTTGAAAATTTTCCCATTGTCATGCGGGCTTTTCTTAAGGCCAAAAAAATCCCTCTTGGTCAACGGCTACGCTTGGGATTTAAACTTTTTGAGGGGCATCTGTCATGGGCCACCTCTGGTATCATCCTATCCATCATCGGCTGGCTTCCGGTGATCTTTGCCCGCCGGGAATTCGCATCATCAGTGGTCTATTATAATGTGCCGGATATCGCGGGCACTATCTTCTCCCTGGCTTCCTTAGCGGTCTTTGTAAGCATCACGCTTTCTTTGTCCCTATTGCCCAAAACAAAAATCCGTTACCGCTGGCTGATTAAAATAGGCCATGCCTTGGAATGGCTCATGGTGCCCTTTATCTTGGTATTCTTCAGCGCCTTGCCAGCCCTTCATGCCCAGACACGATTGATGACAGCCAGATATCTAGAATTCTGGGTCACTGACAAACACCGCAGCAATAAAAAATAAATCACTTGTTCCTTTTAGCAATATATTCTGCCAAACGTCCCAAGGTTTGCTCAGCGCCCTCAATGGCACGGTATTCCTTGACCACCATATCGCGCTCAGTAGCCGTCTCAAAGATCATACGGATGGTGATCCTAGTTTGATTTCCTTCGGCCTCAAAGGTCCAGGTCGAGTGAAAATGCACGCCGGCTCCTTTTTTCCCCCCGGCATTAGAAAACACAATGCGTGTGGGTTTAACAACCTCGATAAAAATAGCTTTATTCGGGTAATCAGTGCCGTCTGGCCCGTGCATGGTATGTTCCCAAACACCTCCTGGCCTTACATCCATTTGTTGGGTAGTGGTGGTAAAGCCATGCGGCCCCCACCATTGCCCTACTTGTTTGGGATCAGTCCAGGCTTCCCAAACCCTCTCGCGGGTGGCATCCACCAGACGGGAAATGACAATTTCACGATCGCCCGATCCTTCTAATAATTTCTTTAACGAACCCGTAATAAAGGTCCAGCCCTGTAAAAAATTATTCCGGGCGAAATCATCCGTAGGCGGGAAGCTTTCCAGGCCTGCATGGGTGAGCACTAACTTGGTTTCATCCCCTTGGGCCCAAAGTTCGATAGTCACTAAAGAGTCCCCTTGATGGCCTTCGTAGCGCCAGCTATAAGAAATCTTTTTATTCACGATGACTTCTCTTATTTGACAATGATGAATATATTTGACCCCGTCCTTTTGTCCGATAAAACTAAATTCAAAACCCTTCTGCGGTTTAAATTCTTTCAAATCAAAAAACCATTGTTTAATGCCCTCGAGCGTCGTGATGGCCTCCCAGACTTGGGCAATGGGAGCGTGAATGGTCTGCTCAATGGTGAGCGGTTGGTCCGCTTTACTTTTTGTCATCATGCCTCTCTCCTTGGTTCGATTGTTTCTTTAAATATTCATCCAAGCGCTCCAGGCTTGCCTGCCAAAAACGCCGGTGTTCTTCAATCCATGCGTGGGCTTTTTCCAAACTCTTTTCTTCAATATGAATGTGATGCTCACGCCCCTTGATGCTACGCTTGACAAAGCCAGCTTCTTCTAAAATACGTATATGTTTGGATACCGCTGGAAACGATACATCAAAACGCCGGGCCAATTCTGAGGCGCGCCGTGGTTTTTTGGACACCAACTCCAGAATCTGGCGGCGGTTATTATCTGCTAACGCATAAAAAGTGTGGCTAAGATCATCTTTGTAATATTTAACCATATGGTTAAATATTAAAACAAAAAATGATTTTTGTCAAGTGAACGACAAAAACCATTTTTTAAAGAGGATTACTATTGTGGGAATTACTGACCTAATTGAGGCACGATCGCCACCGCGACTTTTTCAAAATCGCGGATCACCGTCAACTTAAAACTATGACCAATGGCCCCTATGCTCAATAAACGGTGCAAATCATCAATGCAGGAAATAACTTCTTCATCCATACCGATAATGACATCGCCCACCCTTAAGCCAAAACGCTGTGCAGGGCTGCCCTGTTCAATCCCCACAATACTCACACCGGATTCAACAGGCGTTTTCCCCATATGCACCATACCTTTAGGCAAGGGCACATTTTGAGCGCTGATACCGATGAATCCACGACGAATTTTTCCTGCACGCATCAATTCCGCAGCAATAAATTTAGCGGTCTTCGAGGGAATAGCCAGGCATATGCCTTGCGCTGGTAGGATCATCGCGGTGTTCACTCCTATGACCTCGGCATTGCTGTTCAGCAACGGCCCGCCGGAATTACCCGGATTCAAGGCTGCGTCCGTCTGAATAACTTCCTCGATTAAACGACCAGACTGCGAACGCATGGAACGGCCTAAAGCACTAACGACCCCTGCGGTCAAGGTGCATTGGAAACTGTAGGGATTACCGATGGCAATGGCAATCTGTCCCACCCGCAGGCGACTGGAATCACCTAAGCTCAGGTAATTTAAATCCTGTAAGCCGACACGGATAACCGCTAAATCGGTATGTGGATCATCGCCAATCAATTGCGCTTCAAGGCGCCTGCCGTCAACAAAACAAACTTCAATCCGCGTGGCCCCGTGCACCACGTGGCTGTTAGTGATGATGTAGCCATCTGGTGTAAATACAAAACCAGAACCACTGCCTTGCTCCTGGCGTTTGACGATGATATTCACGACCGCCGAAGAGGCTTTTTGAAAAACCCCACTGACAGTCTGGGAATAACTATCTAATAACCGTTCATCTGAATGCCGTATTTCCATAAACCGCTCCTTCCTATTTATTTTTCTTAATATCTGCAATGATCTCCTGCAAACTAATATCGCTCAATGCACTTTCTATTAATCGTTGGGTTTTGGCCGATACCTTTTCCATGGATGGTCTTATATGACAGCTGACCGGACAAATCTTTTCTAAGGGATAATCATGAATGGCAAAAAGCTTCAAAGGCCCCACGGCCTTATAAATATCCTGCAAGGAAATAGCTGTGGCAGGCCTTGCTAATTGGCAGCAGCCATTTTTACCAGCCGTGGCATGGACCAATCCTGCTTTGGAAAGTTTAGCCAGAATTCTACGGACGAAACTCGGACTAGCATTGACACTGTGAGCTATTTGGGTAGAGGTCGATGCCTCTCCTGCTGTAAAACCTAACCGCGCCATCATATGCACCGCGATGGAAAACTGTATATTGGCGCTCGGCATATTGTTACTATACCAGTAACAATTAAAAAAAGCAAATAATTTGGAGTTAACATTTAATTCTAACTTCATATTTAATTAATCTTCAAACATCTACACTGAAATCCAGAAAGGGGAAATATTATGAGAAAACTTCTCTATGGTGTGATTTGTGTCGTAGCCTTAAGCTCTTTACAGGGGTGTTTTTGGCATACAACGGAAGTAGAACATGATAGCACCACACCCTCTGGCACCGTGGTGGTACCAGCAGGTTCAACGGTCACGACCACAACCCAACCATAAGCGCTCCATCCGCTCATGGCTGGTAGGAGGACTATTTCTTCTTTTTAGTTTTTAGCGGAGACTCCGTCTGCAGAAAGTTCCAGGTGTACATTTGGTCACTGGTCAGAACCTTCTTCAGCGCTTGGGCCTCCTGCACTTTTAACTGCTTCTCTTCATCCAGATAGTTTTGGATGATGGGCCGAACAGCCTGGGCCTGCTGATCGGTTAATTCCAGCTGAAATTTCATTTTAGCCACCATACCATCCGCGGTCAGCGGCTGGTCTGAGGTTTGATCCTTACCCTTGGCAATGGCAACAGATGAAAATAAGAAAACCCCTAAAGCTAAGCCCAGATATATTCTTTTGCAGATCATTGGCTTTCCTTAAAAAATTATTGAGTCAATTCTACTCTAAATCATAACCCCTAGTAATTTATAATACAAGCCAAAACCCTGGTCGTTAAAAACAACGACCAGGGTTTTATTAATAAGAATCTGTCTATTTTTTTGCTAATTGATTATCGACTGAGATGGCTCCTGCACCAACCAGCAGTAAAAATATCAAACACAGGAGCATCGTGAAATCCAAGCGGGACTCATGCACCGCTGGCCAAAAACCTTTACTGGCAAACATCCCTACCTTAGTCGAAATAATAGCCACCGTAATATTAATGATCAGTGGAATGGTTGCAAGCCTAGTCAATAGGCCAATTATTAATAAAGCCCCACCAATAATTTCTGCCCCAGCAGAAACGTGAATCATCACATGCGGGAAAGGAATACCTATTTTAATAAACCGTCCAATCCCTAAGGTGTCAGGGTATAAATACTTCTGAATACCTTCAACAAAAAACACATATCCTGTGATAAAACGAACCAATACTGTTGACATCGGTGCGGTTGATTCTCCAAAAATAAAGTCGATCATGGTATTCTCCTTAGAGTTTAGTTAAATTTTTTGAGCTGCTTCCTTAATATCATCTGTTAAATCTTCGAGTTCTTCGGCCCCATCGCTTCCGTAACTTTTAAGCACTTCCACCTCCCGCAAGGCCGCCTGCACGTAGCATTCCCCCAAATATTCCCTGGCTTCGGGGAATTTAGGACGAAGCTCAAGAGCCTTTTTATAATTAGCCAAGGCCTCGTCAATCAGTCCTATTTTGCGCTGCGTGTGCGCTAGCATGTTGAGGATATCTGGATTATTGGGGTTTTGCCTTAAAGCTTCTTCGAAAAGCGGTAAGGCCTTTTGAAAATCTTCAGCTTGGCTCGCAGCCACCCCTTGATCATATAAGGACACTGTCTGCTTTGTTATTGTCTTATCATTGTCCTCCATTGCAGCAGGGGTGGTTTCATCTGCCCAAACCATCCTGCTCATACAACCCACCCATAAAAGTAGAATTAAAGCCATTCGGTTCATAACACCTCCTTATTTGTTTGCGACTCTACAAGGAGTATAAACTTTGACAATGACAGGAAGATGACCACAAGATTACATTTTGGTAATGTAGGGAATGACTATGAAAGAGGGAGCTTGATGGTGAATCTACTGCCTTTACCTAAGGCACTGTCGATGGTAACAGTGCCATCTAGAGAGGTGATAATCGATTGGACGTAACTTAACCCTAGACCATTACCTGGCAGTGAACGGCTGGATTCAACCCGATAGAATTTCTCAAAAACGCGCTTTTGCTGATCTGGGGCAATGCCAATACCAGTGTCTTGGATGACCATGATGGCCTTGGCACCTTCCTTGCTCACTTCAACCAAAATACAACCACCCTCAGGTGTAAATTTAACAGCATTATCCAGCAAATTGGAAATCACCCGCTGCAGTCGGGACGCCTCAGCAAGAACGATCAATGGCTCCTGTGGTATTTTTAGATCCAATTTGATATTTTTATCCTGGGCTACTGGTTCAAAGAGCTCACAACCCTGGCGCACCAGCGCAACGATATCAATGGGTATTTTTGAGGATTTCTTTAAACCTGCATCCGCTTCAGCAATTTCGAGCATGGTATTGATCATCACCACTAAATGATCGCATTCCTCGACGATAATGCCCACGGACTCCTGATCCACGTTTTTATTCTTGGCCAAGGTGGTTTCCGCCAAGCCCCGGATACGGGTCACCGGTGTGCGCAGATCATGGGCGATATTATTGGTAACATCCCTTAAGCCCTGCATCAAAGCTTCAATACGGACCATGGCTTTTTGAGCCTCAAGCCAGGCCAAAAAAACAGCGCATATTAATAATACAACCACAGCACCCCCAAAGACTTTTTTATAAACATCCGCCAGCTCTTCTTCGTCCTGCATGGTCTTGCCGATTTGAATGATGTATTGGCCGTGATCAATGTCACGAGAAATAATACGGATGCGATAATTACGGTCATGGGGCTTCAGTGTACGGTAGATGATCTGATCACCAACGGCCATATCCGCCCACTGACTCATTTGAGGAAAATTCAGACAAGGCCATCTTAAAGGATCAGAGGTTTCCACGACATTTAAATTAGGGGTCAATAACCTATAAAATATCCGATTTTTCCCCTCCTGCTCAATGCTCTCACGGATATCGGCTTTGATTTTCTCTACATCTAGTTGGTTAAATTCCTGGTCAATCTTTGAGGTCTCTGCCAAAAGCCCACGGTCAACCACATGCAAGAGGTCAGCGATAAGAATTTGATAACTGATAAAAAAGATAATAACGAGTGAAGCAATGAAGAGGGCCGCATACCACATGGTCAAACGGAAGGAAAAAGACCGGAAAATATTACCCCTTGTCTTCGATGACATAACCAAAACCCCGGATGGTATGGAGTAATTTCTTACTAAAGGAACGGTCTATTTTGTCCCTTAGACGGCAGACACGGGTTTCAATGACATTGGTCTGAGGATCGAAATTATAATCCCAGACATGTTCGATGATCATGGTCTTGGAAACCACACGGCCCGCATTACGCATCAGGTATTCCAGCAGCTGGAATTCACCAGCCTGCAGGAGAATTTCCTTGCCCTGACGGAAAACTTTACGCTTAAGCACATCTAGGCTCAAATCCGCAACCTCAAGAACCGCTGTCTCGACATTAGCGGAAGACCTGCGCAGCATGGCCTGTATACGGGCCAGTAATTCCGAAAAGGCAAAGGGCTTAACCAAATAATCATCACCCCCGCTTTGCAAACCCTTAACACGGTCATCCACGGAATTTTTAGCGCTTAAAATAATGACAGGGGTAGTGATTTTCTTTTGGCGCAGACGGTTGATAAGATTTAAACCGTCGAGTTTGGGGAGCATGACATCAACGATGGCAAGGTCATAATTTTCGACTTGAGCAAAATGCAAGCCCTCCTCGCCATCAGCAGCATGATTGATACTATAACCTGCTTGTTTTAAGCCTTTGATGATAAAGGAAGAAGTGCGCTCATCATCTTCAACCAACAGGATTTTCATAATTAAGGCTGCCAGCCAGATATTTGTAGTTACGCGGCTATTCTATCTGCCAACCTCCACCCGACGCAACATAAATGTGCACCAAATCTTTTCTTAAGGTCGCATCGGAATCAGCCAGGGCTGATTGAGCTTCAAGCAAATTACCTTGGGCCACTAACACATCCAAAAGACCAATAAATCCACTTTTATACTGACGTTGAGCTAGATCCGTGGCCCGCTGATTTTCTTGGACAGATGCCCTTAACAATTGATTGCGCACCATCTCATTTTTGTAACCGGTGAGGGCATTTTCCATATCTTCCAAAGCTTCCAATACCGTCTGCTGATAATTCAAGAATGCCTCATGCTCTTGAGCACGAGCCACGTGAATCTGGGCTTCAATCCTACCAAAATCCATCACAGGCTGAACAACCGTCAATCCGATGCTCCAGGGATACACGGGCGCCATTTTACTAACCCCCTCAATACCAAAAAAACTCAATAATGAAATATCCGGGAAAAACTGCTTTTGAGCGTAAGATTTATTAGAAATACTCGAGGCAAAATTACGTTCAGCCGCCTTCACATCCGGACGATTGGCCAAAACTGTCGCTGGTGCGGCCACGATAATGCCCTGATCCAAAGGCTGCATACTCATTGATGTGTCAATTTCATTATCACGGCTACCAGGGACAGCACCCAACAGCACATTGATCCTGTTTAGGGTCATGTCATAAGCGCTGCGTAAGGTTGGTAATTTCGATTCCGTGGTCGAAACCTGGGCCGCAGCGCGCTCAACATCAAAATCACTGGCCATGGCGCCTTTTTGCTGGGCCTTGATCAAATCCAAGGTCTTTTGTTGATTAGCCAAATTCTCCTGTGTGATCTTGATCTGTAGTTTGTCATTCTGCAAATCAAAATAATCATCCCCTAACTCTGAAAGTAATCCTACCAAAACCCCCTGCTGCATGGCATCCGCATATTGGGCCATTTCCTTGGCCTGAGCCAAAAGGGGTAAATTACGACCAAAAATATCAATTTCCCACGAAGCTTGAAGTTCAGCCGTAGACACATTGAGAGGTTTGTAAAAAGTCGCTAACCCATTATTACTGCGGCTGCCAGTACCCACAAAAGAAATATCAGGCATTTGATCGGCGTTGCCATAAGCAAGATTAGCCAAGGCTTCCTGCACACGGGCACGGGCAATCCCTAAGGTTTTATTATTCTGAACACTCTCCTTGATCAATTGATCGAGCACAGGGTCTTTGAAATGCTTCCACCAATCTTGCTCCACTTGAGCATTATTATCAGGGATGATCATGGCTTCCAATTTTTTGGAAGCCATATCCTTTGAAGAATGCAAACGACTCCAGAAGGAAGGCGGATTGATCTGGGATGATTGATAGGGCAAGGCATGCGCGCAAGAACTTAGAACCGCAACAGCCATCCAAAGGTATAAAAATTTGATCTTCATTTCTTAAATCCTTTTTCCAGGCCGCGTAAAAGCACATAAAACACAGGAGTTAAGAATATTCCAAAAAATGTAACGCCAAGCATTCCAGAAAACACCGCAATCCCCATGGCATGACGCATCTCAGAACCTGCCCCGTGGGAGGTCACCAACGGCAAAACACCCATGATAAAAGCAAAGGAGGTCATTAAAATCGGTCGCAGACGAAGACGGGCTGCTTCAATGGCTGCAGCCACGGTCTCTTTACCATGCTTTTCCAATTGATGGGCGAATTCAACGATCAAAATAGCATTCTTACACGCCATTCGCTACAACAGTTTTCTTTCTGCTGATATTAATGGCGGTCCGGCAGCAGGTTACTCTTCAGGTCAAGCCCAGGAAGCTATTACCAAAATCCTCGATGAAAATTTACCTATAGGCATGAATTATGAATGGACGGATTTGGTCTACCAGCAGATTCTAGCAGGCAATACCACCTTGATCATTCTGCCTTTATGTATTTTATTGGTATTTTTAGTGCTTTCGGCACAAT
>Ga0206883_1058_pt1 | contig 20427 bp, 13 predicted proteins | sample Alteio_BWOrgCont_2_FD_152910 | JGI IMG/M metagenome (GOLD analysis project Ga0206883, IMG submission 152910) | Enriched cells from forest soil in Barre Woods Harvard Forest LTER site, Petersham, Massachusetts, United States -... | ecosystem: Environmental > Terrestrial > Soil > Temperate forest > O... | reverse complement strand
TTAATATGGTCACTCCGGATTTAAGCAGGTTGGCCAGTTGTTTACTGAAAATGTACAGCTCCTTGTCCCTGATCTTGACTTCCTGGATATTGCTGTATAAAACACCCTCGGCATTGCTTTCTTCGATAGATACCGGTATCAACCCTAATTGATGGATGATCTCCAATGCATCTTCTTCATTTTGAGCAATAAGCTGCCCGGTGATCGCACTAATGGCGTCTTTTTTGGCTTTGTATATATACGAAGGCATGCTGAAATTATAACACGATTGCTGAGTCTATTTACTTAAAATAGCAGAAATTTGCGGTGAATTGATAGCGGGTTTGATCTCAAGGATCACGGGGATAATGCCGTCGATATAGATATTTTCCGGGTCCTGCTGGGAGAAGGGCAGACCATCGATCAGATCTTTAAGTCCAAAGGTGAAGCTTATTTCAGAGACCTGGAAGTGAGTATCATTAAGGAGATTTCCCTGCGTCAGGGTATTATCATTGATTGCGGTGGCGGGGTTGTGCTGCGCAAAGAAAACTTGCAACATCTAAAGCACCATGGTATCGTATTTTATCTACAGGCATCCCCGGAAGTGATCTACCAACGCATCAAGAATGAAAAACACCGGCCCCTGTTACAAGTGCCCGACCCCCTCGGGTGTATTAAAGAGTTATACAACCAAAGACTCCCCCTGTACAGCCAGGCTGATTTTACCATTGACGCGAGTGATGCGTCCATCGAAAGCCCGGTTGTCGAAATCCTCAAGAAAATATAGTACACACCAACTATAGGGGGGCTATCATGACCGAACAGGAAGCTTTGCTTGTTTTAAACGCTGTGCCTGAATTAGGGGCCATCCGGATCCGTAAATTGATGACATTCTTCGGCAGTGCTTTGGAGGTCCTGCACTCATCCGTTGAAGAATTAACCCAATGCGGTTTGATCTCTCCGAGCATAGCTGAAAATATATTCTACTTTTCTAAAGACAAATTCCTGCAAGACGAATATAATTTGATTCAACGTAAAGGAATTACTGTTCTTACAGCTGCTGATGATGGTTTTCCCTGTTCTTTAAGGGCTTTTGAAGATGCACCGGTGGTTTTGTATGTTAAAGGCGAGATGGATTGCCTTGGTCAAATGTCGCTTGCTCTGGTAGGCTCAAGGGCAGCGAGCTATTATGGCTGCAGATCGGCCAAGACCTTTGCCCAGGCCTTTGTTCAAGCAGGAATGATGGTGGTATCTGGATTGGCAAGGGGCATTGATACGGCAGCCCATCAGGGCAGCCTTGAAGCGGGAGGCAAAACAATTGCCGTCATCGGCTGCGGTTTTAATTATATCTACCCCAAGGAGAACCACCCTTTAATGGAGACAATAAGCCGTCATGGCGCAGTGGTTTCTGAATTTGCCTGTACCATGCCGCCTTTAAAACAGAATTTTCCCTGGCGCAACAGGATCATCAGTGCCTTGAGTCGGGCTACAGTCGTCATTGAAGCTGGGAAAAAAAGCGGTGCTTTGATCACTGCTGATTATGCTTTGAGTCAAAATAAGGATGTTTTTGTTTTACCGTCAAATATTGATAATGAAACAGCCTTGGGAAGCAATCAATTGATACAGGATGGGGCAAGGGTGGCTTTAAACCCGGATGATGTTTTATCACAGGTCAAATATGACCATACCCCATTAAGTTCTTCTGACAACAGACCCGTGTTATTATTGAGCGATGAACAATCAAGGGTTTACCCTTACATCACGAATCAACCGGTACATATCAATGAATTGGTCAGGCGGTCAGGATTGAATATCAGCAGTCTTATGAACATTACCTTAAGTCTGGAATTAAAACGCACGATCCGGCAATTGCCGGGTCAATACTATGTAAGGAATGAGAATGGCTAAGATTTTAGTTATTGTTGAGTCTCCGGCTAAGGTCAAAACGATCAATAAGATCTTGGGGACAAAATATAAGGTCACCGCGTCCATGGGCCATTTGATCGATCTGCCTAAATCTACGATAGGCGTGGATGTGGACAACGATTTTGCGGCTAAATTCATTGTGGTCCGGGACAAGATGAAAACCATGGCTAAATTGAAGAAAGAAGCCAAGGATGTGGAGGAGATTGTTATTGCCACTGACCCTGACCGTGAAGGAGAAGCTATTGGTTGGAATTTGATCCAGCATATTGCTAAAGACAAGAAGGTCAGCCGGGTGGTTTTTCATGAGATCACCAAGGATGCGGTCAAAAAAGCATTTCTGCACCCACGCGAATTCAATCACAAGCTGGTAGACGCCCAAAATGCCCGTCGGGTTTTAGACCGTATTGTAGGTTATCAGATCAGTCCTTTGCTGTGGAAAAAGGTCGGTTCCCGCCTTAGTGCAGGCCGGGTGCAATCAGTTGCCTTACGGTTGGTCGTTGACCGTGAGGAAGCGATAAGGATATTTGTCCCTCAAGAGTATTGGCAGATCGCCGTTGACCTGCAAAAAAAAGGCGTCAAAGATATTTTAACCGCCAATCTGGAAAAAATGGATGGGGAGAAGGTCGATCTTAAAGCAGAGCCTGTGACCCAAGCTGTTGTCGAAGAAATAAAAAAATCGTCCTTTAAAATATCCGCCATTAATACCCGACAGGTCAAGCGCAATGCCCCGGCACCTTTCATCACCAGTACCCTGCAGCAAGAGGCTTTTGGTAAACTGGGATTTAATACTTCTAAGACGATGATGATCGCCCAACAGCTTTATGAAGGCGTTGAGATCGGTGATGAAGAGCCTGAAGGTTTGATCACCTACATGCGTACGGATTCTGTGAATATCGCAGCTGAAGCCATAGAAAAAGTAAGGGCATTGATCAAAAAGGATCATGGCAAGGAATATTTGCCTGAACAGCCGAATAAATTCAAATCCAAGAAAAGCGCCCAAGAAGCCCATGAGGCGATACGGCCCAGCGATGTTTACCGCAAACCTGAAGATGTTAAACAATACTTGAGCGATGAGCAGTATCGTTTGTATGATCTTATTTGGAAAAGATTTATCAGCTGCCAGATGATGCCGGCCATTTTTGAACAAACTAAAATTGAAATTTTAGCGGGACGATTCCAGTTCGGTGCGTCTGGTTCCATTTTGGCTTTTCCGGGATATTTGACGACCTATATGGACAATGAGGAACAGGACGTTAAGCTTGATCCGTCGCTATATGCAGAGGGTGATGTGCTTAATCTTCTGGAGGTCAAACCCAGCCAGCATTTTACAAAGCCGCCGGCACGGTTTTCAGAGGCAAGCTTGGTCAAGGCCCTGGAAGAGCAGGGCATAGGACGGCCTTCCACCTATGCTTCCATTATCCATACCCTGGTTTACCGTAATTATGTGCTTCGTGACCGCGGCTATTTTACCGCGACCGAACTTGGTATCCGTATATGCAATTTGCTCATGGAGTATTTTAAAAAGATCATGGACATTGGCTTTACCGCAAAAATGGAAGAGGAATTAGACTCCATTGAGGATGGTACGAATGTTTATGCCAAGGTGCTGGGAGATTTCTGGGGACCTTTTAAAGAAGAATTGGATTTTGCCATGGCCAATATCCAAAAGACAGAAATGACGATCGAAAAGCCGTGCCCTGATTGCGGTAAACCCATGGTGGTCAAGTGGGGGCGCCGTGGACGTTTCATCAGCTGTACGGGTTTTCCTGATTGCAAACACGCGGAAGCTTTTACTACAGGTGTTAAATGTCCGGCAGAGGGATGTACCGGCGAGTTAGTTGAACGACGTTCCCACCGGGGAGCTACCTTTTACGGCTGCAGCCGTTATCCGGATTGCAAATTCATCGCCAATAAACTTCCGGTAGCCAATGTCGCACCCAGTGAAGCGAAGTAATTTTTTTCAAAAATAAGAATTTGGCCAAACAATGAAAAAATATTTGGATAAATTCTTTACCTATCTCGAAGTAGAAAAAAATTATTCCAATCATACCTCTCTTAATTACCGTATTGATTTGGAAGAATTCGCCCTTTTTTTAGACAAAGCCCCTGTTGAAGCCGTCAAATATCCAGATTTGCGCCGATTCTTGGCACAGTTAAAAGGTCGAAATTTAAAGCCCCGTACCTTAGCGCGCAAGCTTTCAAGTTTACGTTCTTTTTTTAAATTCTTGCAGCGTGAAGGTGTCATTCAAACCAACCCTGCCAAACTTTTGCTGACCCCGAAATTAGATAAACCGTTGCCGCATTTCATGAGTGAAGAAGAAACTATTCAATTGATCGAGTCGCCTAAAATCGGCAAGATCAATTCCCCCCGTGATAAGGCTATTTTTGAGATCCTTTATTCAACCGGCATCAGGGTCTCTGAATTAGTGGGTCTAAATGTGGAAGATGTTGATTTTATCGGCAATATCATTAAAGTCATGGGCAAGGGCAAAAAAGAACGCATGGTCCCTATTGGAGATCAGGCACTAAATGCCTTAAAAGAATATCTGGATGGGCGTAAGGCGGATAGCAAGTTTGTTTTTGGCAGCAGAAATGGCAAACATCTGACTGACCGCAATGTGCGCTATATCATTGATAAATATATCCTGCAGCAAGCCATGGCCCAGCATGTTACTCCGCACATGTTCCGCCATTCTTTTGCGACACATCTTCTAAATAAGGGGGCAGATTTGCGTTCTGTGCAGGAACTGTTGGGCCATGTTAATTTGTCCACCACACAGATCTACACCCATCTGACAACCGAAAAGCTTAAAAAAGTCTACGACCAATCCCACCCACGGGCTTAATTATTAATAAATTTTACTTAAATTTATAGTGGTTTTCATTCTTTCGACGATAAATCTCTAAGAAAGCGCTATCTCAAAAAGCTCCTAAATTCCCCTCAAAGACCAATAGACCGTATATACTTTAGATTAGGGAGATAAGTTTTTTACTAAAGTATATGAAAACCCCGTTAGCTGTCCTAACTTTAGTCAGCTTCTTGTTAAGTTCAAGTTTTGGCCCATTGCCATTAGCTAGAGCTGATGAGTTTCGTTTGCCGGTTCCTGGAGTAATGGTCCATTTAAGCCCGCCGCTTGATCCTCCAATACTTAAAGGCATCAAGGTCCATCCTGATAATCCTTTCCGTTTTGATTTTATTCTCGACAAAGGGGAGAGCCAATTAGCTGATCAAGCTCTTAAAGATGAATCCAGTAAACTGATCAAATATTTCCTTGCCAGCCTGACTATTCCTGAGAATGACCTGTGGGTAAACCTAAGCCCCTATGAAAAAGACCGGATCATCCCTCAAAGTTTTGGGCTCACTGAAATGGGACGGGACCTTCTCGCGGAAGATTACATGCTCAAGCAAATAACGGCCTCTTTGATCTATCCTGAGGATGAAGTAGGTAAGAAATTCTGGAAGCGCATTTATGAAGAAGCCCAGAAAAAATTCGGTACAACCAATATTCCGGTGAACACATTCAATAAAGTCTGGATAGTACCGGAAAAAGCCGTGGTCTACGAAAATGCCAAAGCCGGTACAGCCTATGTGGTGGAGGCTAAGTTAAAGGTCATGCTGGAGCAGGACTATTTAGCTTTGAAAAAGAACCAACGCCAAGATCCCTTACAACCCACGAGTGCACTCGGCTCTCAAATTGTCCGCGAGATAGTCATCCCTGAATTGACCAAAGAAGTCAATGAAGACAAGAATTTCTCCAAATTACGCCAAGTCTACAATTCCTTGATACTTGCTGCCTGGTATAAAAAGAAGATCAAAGACAGTATATTAGCCCAAGTCTTTGATGATAAGCAGAAAGTAGCCGGGATTGGGTATAACAATACCATCAATATCGAAGCCATCTACCAACGTTACCTTCAAGCGTTCAAAAAAGGTGTTTATAACTATATCAAAGAAGATCAAGATCCCATCACACAGCAAATTATCCCAAGGAAATATTTTTCCGGGGGAATGGAATTAAGCTTTGATACCAATAAAGCAATGACCATTCAATCCAAACTTGGACGAATGCCTTTGCAAAAAGGGTTGCTTCAAGTTTCGTTATTTGTCAGGGCATCTGATTATGTGGATCCGGCGATGCTCGGTAATTTGGTTTCAAAAGCCATTGGTTTTATGGGATTTTCTCCTGCAGTTAATAACCCTCAAGTTCTAACGAATCAACCGGAATCCATAGAAGTTCCCAAAGGCTATCATCTTATTGGCGGCAGGGAGGACCCTGATTTATCTAAATCCCTTAAAAGTGCGGTTGGGATAGGGCAGGTTCTGATCAAGGAAGACGTTTACTCGCCGGTTCAGGATGATCATCTGACCACAAGATTCTTAGACACTATCGTTTTATATATGCAAAGAATGATGGATCGATCCAGGTTTCAATCCAGGCCAATGAGGATTTTAGACATAGGAACAGGGAGTGGTTTGGGTGCGATGGCTGCTTTTCATTTGGCAAAACAAATGGGGCTTCAGGTACATTTAGATGCTGTTGATATTACTGATGATGCCATTGAAACTGCCAGGCATAATTTTGCGCTAATTGAGCATGAGAAAAAGGCGGGGGATGAGGTTAATGTTTTTAAGATCAAAGATGATGGGTCTTTAAATGAACTGAAGAGTCAATATGACTTAATTCTCTTTAATGGTCCTGATCCTGTCCTCAATTTTGATAGCAAAGCGGATGAAGTCAGTGTGGACCAAAATATTTTTAAAAAGATTTTGGAAATAATTAACGGCCGATTATTAGATAAATTGGGTGTTGCTCTTACAGGAGGATTTCGAAAATTAATCATTGGAACAGGCGTTATTCCTGAGCAATTGCTTTGGAAGCCAATAGAGGCCGGTACATTAAGCGAAGCCGGTGTATTTTTAGGTGGAAAACGTGATGAAAGACAGTTCTTCTTGATGGCACATACGAATGCAGCAATGACATCAAATATTAGAAACAGCGTTCAATTATATAAGAATGACCAAGCTTTGAAAGTTGCAGTGAAACAAAAAAAGGTAAGCTTAGTTTCTTTGGCCCCTTTAGAGAACGAACTCGATCAATTCGATAGGCAAGCACGATCTTATCCCAGGATAGAACATGCCGCTTCAACATATTTTGAAGCGAAACAGCGCTTGGGGGCACACTTGGTCTATACGCTGTTTCAGGCCATTGATTCAGTTTTGAAGAAAATAAATAAAGGGAAAGTTTATTATATATACCCATTTCCCGGTCCGGATATTATTCCCAATATTTTCAGCCCAACATCTCGAATAAATAAGCATCCAGAAGATTTTCAAAAAGGTGTGGCAAGGATGGAAAATTTATTGGGAGATATTCCTGGTATCGGTCCTATACTTCAAAAGAATCATGGGATCGTTGATCGTGAAAGTGATGCGTATTTAGCATCTGATTATAATGCTGCTTTCAGCGGATCACCGGATGGGAAAAGGGTCCTTATAATAAAAGGTTTTGGGTGGGGAGATTGGGAAAGAAGTCCTGAGAATTTATCATTATTGCAAGAACTTCTTGGCCGATTGTCTGTAGGAGATAAGGTTTTGATACTTGATTACAAACAAAGAAAAGCTTATGAAGATCTGATCAAAGATAGTGGCTTCAAGGAAGTGCCTGGTTTTAAGAAAAGATATGATTTGATCGGCTCTACAGATCGGACCAATGATGTCCAAGATAGGACTATTTGGTGTGATGATAAACGCTTGAATTTACCCAACACATTTGTTTTATTGGAAAAGACAGAGGAAGCAGCATTGAAGCAAAGAAGTAATGTTCAACCATCAGAGTTTGTAGCATCTTCTCCGGTCAGGCTTCCTGTAATTAGAGAATATGATCCTGATTCAGGTCTTCAAGTGGCAGGGCTTACCTCTGACTTTGCTATGTTATCAGGGCAGGGATTTGTTATGTCTCCCCAAACATTCTTTAAAGGGGAAGATCGTATGGAACCGCTTATTAAAGAATCATTATCTACCTTTGATTTTAAGAATTTCGAAAAGCCCCATAATGCTGTAGATATTAACGCACCCTTTGACCCTAAAGAATTGATATCGGCATCACTGCCTAATGTTACTCATCTTGCTATTAAGATATCCGGTTCAGAGATCATTGTTCCTGTAGAATTTGAGCCGATCAGGGATATCATTCAAAATATTGTTGACCATGTCAAAGCCAATGATCCCAATTTTGAAAACAGGTATATTTATTTAACGGTATTGCATTCTGATCTCCAGGCGGGGGAAGCGCAGGTCCATGCTGGAAAAATACCGCGGGTCCATTCCGATGGGATCCAAAGGGGCCCGGAATATACTGCGCCGGATTATACGTATATTGCAAGTGCCAGCGATGGGGAGGACAATTTAGGGACGGTTATTTATACTCATCCATTTCATTTGCAGGATGTGGAGAGGGATTATAATACCAGGAATATTGATCCCAATAATCGGGATTACACCCTGGCGATGACCGAGCAAGCTAAGTCTCAAGAGCAAATTGATGGTTCATATCGATTGAAGGAAGGGACAATTGCTTTGTTTAATGCCTATGTCGTTCATCAAGCGCCGGTCGCTGAAGTACCGGCCAATCGCGTGGTGGTACGCCTTAGAATAGGCTCGAGTGACGCGTTCATAGGCCGGTCAGACACCACCCCCAGCCCTTTTGATTTTAAATTATTCCCCTTACACAAACACTTTCAAACAGCAAGTGCAAATAATCGGGCGATGTTAAGTATATCTGAACCGCAATTGAAAAAGGATAATGTTTACGCCAATTTTATGCGCAGTTTAGTAGTGGATTATTCAACAAAAGAAAGCCAAGAAAGATTAAGATTGCTGCATGAATTAGGTCCGCAGATTGAGGAAATAGTCCAGAACGAATTAAAAAATAAAACCATAAAGATTGCTGTCATTCCACGGGGCAGCACACTAAAAGGATATGCCGGTAAAGAAAGTGATGTGGAGTATACCATCTGTATACTTTCAGGGGCAGGGGGCTTAAGAACCGTTTTGGAACCTGAGCAAGAGCACAACATCTTTAAGGCGGTGAATGATTTGATCGCTCTGAAAGGGTATGCGCCGGAAAGATTCTTGGAGCATAATTTTATACATATTTCAAATTATTCGGACATTGATAATATTTTCTTTGGATTTTTCTTGGAAGTTTTTGCTGAGGAGATCTCCTATATTTTCCTTCCTTCTGTTTATGGCGACAATGATCTTATCGATCAAGTGCGCAAGGATATTTTGTCCGGGATTTCCAAGAAAAAAGATGCTTTGAAGCGGTGGGCAGCATTGAAAGAATATCTTAAAGAGAAGGACGCTGTGAGTATCAACGCAGGGCTTGTTGAAGAAAAAGAACATTTAAGAAAGTTCTTAATGGATAATTCCATAGATCCAGATTCACAAAAAGCAATAGATGATTTTAACGCAAAGCGTCAAATTCCAGGTTTGAGGGAAATGCTAAAGTCATATGATCTAAATCAAGCCATGACAGTGCAGCTCTTTGACCCAACCAGGATGAATTATAATCCCTTAACTCAAGAATTATCCATTGGTATTGATAAGTTAAAACCGCTGGCGTTTGAAAATGGTGAAAATAATTTAATATTCGATTATCAGGGCAAATATGCGATCAGGGTTAGTCAAGAGCCGCAGTCAAATCAAAAAAGACCTTGGGAAAGCAAGGTAAATAGTTTTAGGGCCCTTTCCAGTCCGGATATTGCGATCAGTCCAGCTGTTTATCAATGGGGCTATGTCAATAATGACCCTCGAGGTTATGGTTTTATGGTTGTTGACAAGATCATCGGGCAATCCTTGGACGCCATGGAAGTCTCAATGCGCAAGGAACTGGGTGATGTTCCACTGAAAGACCGAACAGATATGATGACCCATGTCTTAGGTACAATGATTAAAAACGACATCTTTGTAAGCGATTCAAAACCTGAACAATACATGATCGGATATAGCGCCAATGATCCAAACAAGACGATCAAGGTTTGGCTAGTGGACGCGGAACTTGCTAAATTAAATGAAAATAATAGCCCGAGTTATTTAGCCGGACTTTATTATCATACTTTTGGAAAGCCACCGGTTGCGTATAAGGCGGTTGATGTTGCTACAGTATTGGATTATTTGGAGCCAATGCTTTCAGCAGATGACCGGTACTTAATAGATATAAGAAGGGAATCTGGGATCCAGGAAAATGATATTGCTTTTTTCCATCAGGGAAAGGTTGGATCAAGCGATTCAGCAATGTTAGAAAAGGGTGGTATCGACCTGACCCCTGCCAATATGCATTTACAGACACAAAACGCAGGTGAAGGGATCAGGTTCCATCTTGATCCTGCCATGCTGGCGCAATTACGCAACGCCCCGGGTTTTGTGCCAGTGATCATCAATATCCAGCCGCTTAAAAGTCTCCAGCAGTTTTTGGGACTAAATCAGGATGCTGTAAATACGTCGTAGGTAATCAATTTTTATATGTAAATTATATAGTCAAAGGGTATAATACATAAATGTTTATACTTTATGATTGTGTCTTTTTGCTTTATGCGCTTCTTTATCTTCCTTATTTGCTTTTGACCAAACGCGGGTATGCAGGCTTTGGTATGCGGTTTGGGCTTTTTACACCATTGCTCAAGGATCAACTAAGAGTGAAGGCCAATATTTGGGTCCACGCGGTCAGTGTGGGCGAAGTGATGCTCCTTGACGGGTTTATTGATCAGTTAAGAAAGAAATACCCGGCCTATCAGATCGTTGCCACGGTGACGACTAAAACCGGATATGAGTTGGCTTGCCAGCGTTTGAAGGGCAAGGCCTTAGTCATTCCTTCTCCCATTGATTTTAGTTTTGCAGCAGGAACCTTCGTATCCTTGATAGATCCTAAAATGTATATCGCTGTTGAAACTGAAATTTGGCCTAATCTTTATAGAAAGTTATTCCTTAAAAAAATTCCTTTGGTGGTGATCAATGGCCGCATATCAGATAACTCTTTTGGCCGTTACAAAGCTATCCGTTTTTTACTTAAAGGTGTTTTAAACCAGGTCTCTGTTTGGTGCATGCAAAGCCAACAAGATGCCCAAAGGATCATGGCGTTAGGGGCCCAATCCTCACGCGTTAAGGTGACGGGCAATATAAAGTTTGATGAATATTCCTTGTCTTCAGATCTGTCGTCTCTTAATTTAACAAATAATAAAGATGAGCGTTGGTGGGTGGCAGGCAGTACACATCCGGGGGAAGAAGAGATAGTCTTGGATGTTTATGAAAAGATCGTCAAAGATGATCCCCCATGGCGATTGGTGATCGCGCCCCGTCATATTGAACGGGCTTCTAAAATTAAAGAATTTATCATCGGTCGCGGTCTTAAGGATGTCATCGTTATTGATACTATCGGACAGCTCCGTTCTTTATATTCCCAAGCTTCCTTGGTATTTGTCGGAAAAAGTTTATGCGTTGGTGGAGGGCATAATATCATTGAGCCTGCCCTATATGGTAAGGCCATTGTCATTGGTCCCAAAACCGGGAATTTTAAAGACATTGTTGCTTGTTTTAAGCAAGGCAATGCTATTGTGCAGGTGGAAGATGCCCATAGCTTTGAAATGGCTGTTAAAGAATTATGTGCTGATCCCTCTAAACGTGAAATTCTAGGAAAAGCAGCCAAAGCAGTTATTGCTGCTAATCAGGGAGCTACCAAACGTAGTTTGGAACATCTGTCGGAGTTTTTAAAATGAAACAATACCTGCTTTCAGTGATGAAAGGCCAGAAGAGCAGTTTCACAGCTCAACTGATAATGTATTTATTGCTGCCCTGGTCTTTACTTTATGGCCTTGGTGTTTTTTGCCATCGTCTTTATTATCTTTTAAAAGGAGCTTACAAGGCCCCTAAACCTGTTATCAGCATAGGCAATATAACCGTGGGGGGGAGTCGGTAAGACACCGGTCGTGATATGGTTGGCAAGGCATTTGCAGGACAAAGGGTTTAAATCGATCATTTTGATCCGTGGGCATATGCCCAAGAGCTCAGACAGCAGTGATGAGGCGGATATGCTTAATGAACAGATCCCTTATATACCCGTCATAACCGGGGCTGATCGTATTAAAAGTATCATTGCGTCTAAAGGGACCCTGCCGGTAGATGTATACATTTGTGATGATGCTTTTCAACATTGGCCGCTCCATCGTGATCTAAATATAGTGGCCATTGATGCGGTAAACCCCTTTGGTAACGGATATCTTTTACCGGCGGGGGTCTTGCGCGAACCGATATCTTCATTAAAAAGGGCGGATGTGTTGATATTGACCAAGATCGATGGTTCAAATAACATTCAAGCTTTGATCATGAAAATTAAGAGTATAAATCCAAAGGTTTTGATCGTGGAAAGCCGGTATAAAAGCACAGGCGTGGTGGATGTATTTGAGTCAAAGGTATTGCCCGAATTCTATTTAAAAGATATCAATGTGGTTGGTTTTTGCGCCATTGGTGACCCGCTTTCATTTGAGTCGAGTTTAAGGAATTCAGGGGCAAAGATAATAAAGCAATTCACCTACATGGACCATCATGTTTACAAGAGGGATGATATTGAGCGGATGGTTGCCTTCTGCCGTTCCCAATGCATTCCAGTGCTTGTGACAACGCATAAAGATGCGGTTAAATTACGTGTTTTTAAAGATCTGTTCGAAGGTTTTCGTTTGGTTTATATCCCTATTCAATTAGAGATCACCAAAGGTTCTGATGAACTCATTCAAAAAGTCGTTTCTATTTGCCGGAATTAAAATAGCTGCTTTTCTTTTTATGCTTTTGCCTTTAGGTATAAGCCTTTGGATAGGCCGCTGCCTGGGGTGGGTCGGATACCATCTTTTATCCAGAAAAAGGAAGGTCGTCTATGCTAATTTAAAAGCAATATTTGCTTCAACGCATTCTCCTTCCCAGCTGCGCATCATGTCCAGGGAAGTTTTTATTAATTTTCTTCAAAGTGCTGTTGAATTCCTAAGTTTGCCTAAATTTAAACGCGTAGGGTTTGAAAAATTTGTTGATTTGCAGGGTAAGGAAAATATTGATATTGCTTTAGAGCGCGGAAAAGGAGTGATCCTTTTGGCCATCCATTCGGGGAGTTGGGAATTAGCCAGTGTGGTGGGAGGAGTAACAAAGGGGCCGTATCATGTGGTGGCTAACGACCAGTCCAAGTTACCTCAATTAGATAAGATGCTTAATGAATACCGTACCATTGCCGGAGCGCATGTGATAACGGCCGGGGTCGCCACCAAGGAGATCATCAGGGCCATGAAGGATAATGAAGTAGTTTCCCTGGTTTTAGACCAAGGGGGCAGGACAGGACAGACGGTGCCTTTTTTTGGCAAGTCAGCATCTATGTCCACGGGTGCCATGCGTCTGGCATTAAAGTATGAATGCGCCGTGTGTCCAGTTTGGATCGAACGCTATGGTAATGGCAAGCATGTATTAAAAGTTTCACCCGAAATGACATTGACCCGGACAGGGGATATGGAAAAAGACATCATCGCTAATATTGCTAAAGCAGCTAAACATTTCGAGTCTTTGCTCAGGGAGCATCCTGCTGAGTATGTATGGTTTTATAAGGTGTTTAAATATTCTAACCAGTCAAAGATCATTATCCTTGATGATGGAAGAACAGGTCATTTGCGCCAATCCCAGGCCCTGGCCTATCATTTGCGGGATGTGTTGAGAAAAAAAGGTAAATGGGCTGATCAAAATACTGTAGCATTGCAGTGGCGTACACCTTGGGCTGCTTCCTTATTTTCTTTTTATGTATTTTTTGCCCAGTATTCAGATTTTCTGAAAAGAGAAGATTGCTTGAAGTTTTTTTTAACGGACACCTCTTTTAACGATATGATGAGATATAAGGCGGATTATGTGATCTCCTGCGGTTCCCAGGCATCAGGGGTAAGTTTTATTTTAAGCCAAAATCATCTCGCCAAATCTGTTTCTATCTTGACACCGGGCCTTTTATCCAAAGAGCGTTTTGACGCGGTGGTTTTGCCGGACCATGACCTGCCTAAACCCCTGCGACGGTCACGTTTGATCACCACCAAGGTTTCCCTTAATTTGATCAATGCTGCCTATTTAAAGGACCAAAGCGAAGGCCTTATTAAGCACTTTTCGCATTTGAAAGGTAATGTCCGGAAAAAATTCGGGGTATTGATCGGCGGCAACGCTAAAGGGGTTGATTTTAATGAAACTCAAATAAGCCAGCTGCTTGACCAGATAAAAGACGCCGCTTTACATTACAATGCTGATATCTTATTGACCACATCCCGGCGGACACCAGGGAACATTGAACAGGTTATTGCCAAGCAGCTTAAGAATTTTGAACGTTGTCCGTTGTGCCTTATTGCCAATCAGCGCAATGTGCCTGAAGCCGTGGGGGGGATATTAGGATTATCAGACCTGGTCATCGTTTCAGGTGAAAGCATTTCCATGGTTTCGGAAGCCGTAAGTTCCGGCAGGCGTACGATCGTGTTCTCACCGCATGGTCCCTATGGTGACAAAGGGCGGGATAAATATGAAGATTTTGTGTTGAAATTAAATGAGCGAGGGTATTTAATGATAACCTCAGTGGATGATCTTAAGTCCAAGATCGCCCAATTATTAAACCATAAAATAGCACTGAAGATATTGGATGATCAAAGTAATATCCAAAGCGGCTTAGAGGCAATAGCGTGAACATTCTGCAAATACTTCCAGAGTTGAATGTCGGCGGAGTCGAAACAGGGACAGTGGACCTGGCCAAATACCTGGTGGCCCAGGGGCATAAGTCAGTGGTCGTCTCTAATGGCGGGGCTTTGGTTGCAGCGCTGCAATCAGAAGGGTCCAAGCATTACACCCTGCCGGTGCATAAGAAGAATCTATTTACGATGTGGCATTCTGTGGGAAAGCTCGTGGACATTATTCAAAAGGAAAAGATCGACATTGTGCACGCCCGCTCAAGGGTGCCTGCCTGGATCGCGTTTTTTGCCTGCAGGCGGACCGAGGCGCATTTCTTGACTACCTGCCATGGTTATTACTCTTCCCATTTTTTTAGTAAGGTGATGGGATGGGGGAAAATAATCATCGCTATCAGCGAGGTCGTCGGCCGTCACATGGTCCAGGATTTTGCCACACCTGCGGAAAATATCAGGGTCATTGCCCGCAGTGTCGATCTTGAGAAGTTCAATTTGCCTCGCGTACCTAAAGCGGACAAAAAAGCTTTTACCGTCGTCATGATCGGCCGCATCACCCCCTTGAAAGGTCATCCCTATTTCTTAAAAGCGATGGCCCGGGTGATCCATCAATTACCTTCCGTGAAGGTCCAGATCATCGGTGACGCGCCCGTTAAGAAAGAATCGTACAAGGATGAGCTGCTATTATTGACCAAGCGGCTGGGTATTTCAGGTCAGGTGGAATTCATGGGCAATCGCCGGGATATTCCTGAGCTTTTGAGCAAGGCTGATTGCCTTGTCCTATCAACGATAACCCAGGAAGCTTTTGGCCGCGTGATCATTGAAGCGCAAGCAGCCGGTGTCCCTGTGGTAGCTACACGGGTGGGGGGCGTAACGGAGATTATTGAACATGAAAAAACAGGGCTTTTGGTTCTCCCTAAGGACATTGAAGCCATGTCAGATGCGGTGCTGCGGATCTTGAAGAACCCCGCTTTCAGTGCCGGCCTTGTCATTGCCGCTAAGAAGAAAATAGATGAACGCTATACCTTGGAGCGCATGGCAGAGGCCACCATCGCTGTTTATAAAGAGCTCATGCATGCGACAAAGATCTTGATCATCAAAATGACCGCTGTAGGGGATATTGTCCTCTCGACAGCGGCGTTTAAAGCCATCCGTTATAAGTTTCCCAATGCGCAAATTTGCTGTTTGACTTCTCCACAGACAAGCGCCATTGTGGAATCCTGTCCCCATATCAATGAAGTCATTACTTTTGACCCCATGCTTAAGAATTTGAAAGCCATTTGGTCCATGAGCAGGAAACTGCGCCGGTATCATTTTGATAAGGTCATCGACCTGCAAAATAACAGGGCGAGCCATTTATTGTCTTTTTTGACACTCCCTAAAGAATCATATGGTTATAATAATGGTAAATTTGGCTTTTTATTGTCAAAAAGGATCAAGAATAATATCCGCAATATCCCTCCTGTAGAGCATCAATTCCGTATATTGAAAATGCTGGGCATTGATTATGCCCCAGACCTTAAATTAGAGTTGTTCCCCTCTGTCAAAGATGACGTTTATGTGCAGGGATTATTAGATAGTGAATGGTTAACTGACGGCCAGGTCTTTGTGGGTTTAAATATATCGGCGTCCAGCCAATGGCCAACTAAAAATTGGCCCCTGGAACATATGGTCAAGTTATGCGATATCCTGGGGCATAAGAACATCCGGGTCATTTTGACAGGAGAAAATAAAGACAAGGTTTTAAGCAGGAAAATAATTTCCAATTCCCGCGGTAAACCTGCAAGCTTTGTCGGGAAGACAAGCATTCTCCAGTTAGCTGCCTTAATTAAACGTTGCCAGGTTTATATTTCACCCGACTCAGCGCCATTACATGTTGCTGCCGGCATGAAGGTCCCGATCATCGCTTATTTTGGGCCTACCGATGCGCGCCGGCATATGCCGCCTGCTGATAAAAGCGTGATCTTGCATAAACCTATGAAATGTTCCCCTTGTTATTCAGGTGTTTGTAAGATCAAGACCCATGCGTGCATGAATGAGATCTTGCCTGAAGAAGTAGCCCGAAAGGTCATGCAATTTATCAAATGAACATCCTTTTTTTGACAACACATGCGAATACTGGCGGCATTACGAGTTATATTTTGACTTTGGGCCAGGGGTTGGTTAAGGCGGGTCATAAAGTGTGGGTGGTTTCCAGCGGGGGGGATTGTGTGCCCCGGATGGAAGCGGTTGGAATGAAACATGTCAAGATCAATATTCGCACCAAATCAGAGGTCCATCCAAAATTATGGTCATGTATTGGGCCGCTCAATGAATTGATCCAAAAAGAAGGGATCGATATTATTCACACCCAAACGCGGGTGACACAAGTGCTTGGTTTTTTCTTAAGCCGTGCGCGTGGCGTCAATATGGTCACGACCTGTCATGGTTTTTTTAGGCCGCGCTGGTTCAGGAAAATATTCCCTTGTTGGGGTTGTGCCGTTATTGCCATCAGCAAACCGGTCGCCGAGCATTTAAAGATGGATTTCAATGTTCCCCCAGCGAAGGTCCATTTGATACCCAATGGTATTGATCTTGACCGTTTTGTAAAGGTCACGGGTGAGACACGCTCTTCGGCCAGGCAAAAACTTAATATGGGCGATGCGCCGCTTTTGGGGGTCATCGCACGCTTGTCGGATGTAAAAGGCATCGATGTTCTGATAAGGGCAATGCCTTTGATCCTTAAACAAGTACTCTCTGTAAAGTTATTGGTTGCGGGCCAGGGCCCGGAAGAAGCTGATTTAAAGGAATTGACTCAAGATTTATCATTAACGGACCAAGTGCATTTTAAGAATACCATTGATCAAACCCAGGACCTGTTGCCTGCCTTTGATGTTTTTGTCATGCCTTCATTGATGGAAGGGTTAGGATTGTCTGTCATGGAAGCCCAGGCCTGCGGGATCCCCGTAGTCGCCTCCAGAGTGGGAGGGTTGGTCGATCTGATCGAGGATGGTAAAAGCGGGTTTTTAGTTCCCGTCAACGATCCCGCAACCCTGGCTGACCGTATTATCAAGCTCATTCAAGATCCCGCCAAAGCTAAAATGATGGCAGATCAGGCAAGATCGAATATAGAAAAATGTTTTACGGCAGAGCTTATGCTTAAACAAACCCTGAGAATTTATGAACAATATTCTTGTCGTTAATATTAATTGGCTGGGGGATGCGGTCTTTTCAACTCCTGTTTTCAAGGCTTTAAAGAAAACATATCCTCAAGCACGGCTTACCTGTTTATGCGTGCCCAGGGTCAAGGAAGTCCTGCAGTATTGCCCTTATGTGGATAAAATAATCATTTATGATGAACGGGGCAAACACCGTTTCCCATGGCGGAAATGGAAATTGATCAGGTATTTGAAAAAAGAGAAATTCGATGCAAGTTTCTTATTGCACCGTTCCATGACTCGGTCTTTGATGGTTTATTTGGCGGGGATACCGTTGCGTATAGGGTATGGTAAATTTAAATGGTTGTTGACCGATCCTATAGATATGAAGCAGGAAGACATCCACCGTTGTGATCATTATTTAAAGGTTTTAGAAGGCTATGGGATCAAGGTCCATGACCGATTATGCGAATTGCGATTGAAGGTTGAAGATATGCAAAACCTGGATGCCAAATTGAGCAGGGCAGGCATAGCTCCTCAAGATAGTTATGTGGTATTAAACACTGGAGGGAATTGGGATCTTAAGCGCTGGAGTACAGATTCATTTGCGGCCCTGGCTAAACGCTTTGACCAGGAATTTGCTTTGAAGGTTGTTTTCTCCGGAGCAGGCAAGGACAGGGAAGATTGTCAGCGTATTGCCAATACGGCTGACATAAGGGCGGTAGTTCTGGCCGGTGAAACCAGCTTGGGAGAATCTTTGGCGTTATTTAAAAGATCTTTGGCCGTTATCTCCGCTGATTCGGGCCCCTTGCATTTGGCGCATAGCGTGGGTGCCAATGTCATTGGTATTTTTGGCCCAACCCGTCCAGAGATCACCGGGCCTCGCGGCAGCGGACGCTTTCAGATCTTATTTAAGGATGTAGGATGCAATAAGGCGCCTTGTTACCATTTGGCGTGCAGTAATAACCTTTGTATGCAATCAGTGACGGTGGATGATGTCGCCCAAGCTTTTAAAAAGATCCAGGCCTGAACGGATTTTGGTCGTCAGCCAGACGAATATCGGGGATGTGGTCCTGACATGCCCTGTCCTGGACATTCTCCGTCATGATTTTCCAGAAGCCCGGATCGATGTCGTTGTTGGGCCTAAAGCAGTTTCGTTATTTGAAGATAATCCTAATTTCGGCATCAAGGTTTTTGAAAAACAGGCTCCCCTTAGGAACAAGGTCACATGGTTCATCGATTTATGCAAAGGTCATTATGATTGTGTGGTCGATCTGCGCCGGACAGCATTGGCATTGTTCTTAATGCCCAGGTACGCCACACCGCTGTTATTTGGCAGGTCGATTACCGGGCATAAGAGGGACATGCATTTGGGCCGTTTACGTCAACTATATGATTTTGACAGGCCTTCACAGGATAAGTTTGCTATTGTAACTACAAAAAATGATGAACAATTTTTTCAATGGGCAATTGCTCCTGAGCTTGAAGGTCAGGATTTTATCGTTATAGCTCCAGGTGCGGCGGATTCTGCCAAGCGGTGGCATGCTCAAGGTTTTGCGGCGGTGGCAGACCATCTGTCAGCATCCTATAAAGTAGTTTTTGTGGGGGATGCCAAGGATGTTAATATTGTTAATGAAATCCAGAAAAGCATGAAAAAATCATCTCTGTCATTAGCCGGGAAAATCAATTTGCGCCAGTTGGCGTATGTTTTAAAGAAATGTTCGTTGGCTATTACCCATGATAGCGGTGTCATGCACCTGGCATGCTATTTTAATGTGCCTATAATAGTTTTGTGGGGGCCTACAGATATCAATAAGTATGCTCCCTGGAGCCAAAGATCGGTCGTTGTCAGGCGTAATGACAAATGTGACCGTTGCCGTGACCCCAAGAGCGATAAGCTGCATGATTGCATGTCTTTTATTGAAGTCAATGATGTCAATAATGCCTTTACAGAGATCCATAGATGAAAACCCTTAAGATTTTTAATAATATTTTGATCATACGCACTGACCGTATCGGGGACGTGGTGCTGACAACTCCTGCCATCAAAGCTGTATCTCAATCCTATCCGGCTTCCAGGATATCTGTTCTTGTTACCCCGGTGACCTGTGATTTAATCAATGGTAATCCTTATGTAGGCGAAGTCTTGGTGGATGATCGAGCGGGAAGGCATAGGGGTCTGTTTGGATTTTTGCGTTTGGTCCATGAGATCCGTTCAAAGAATTTTGATCTTGTTATTATTTTTCATACTAAGCGCAGGTACAATTTAATTTGTGCCATGGCAGGGATACCGTGCCGTTTAGGCTATAAGAATAATAAGTTCGGTTTTTTGCTTAACAGGCCTTTACAAGATATAAGGCCTTTAGGGGAAAAACATGAAGCAGAATACTGTATGGAAGTTTTAAAAGCCCTTGGCATTGAGAATAATGATCTGGATATTCTTGTGCCTTTGCAAAAAGAAGCAGAAGAGTGGAGCTATCAATGGATGGAGGAGAATGGTTTAAAACCTAATGGGTTTATCACCATTCATCCTGGATCCTCAGATCCGGTCAAATGTTGGCCTGCGGCTAATTTTGCCATGTTAATGGATCGCCTTGCAGAGCGTTACCCGTTGAAAATAGTTTTGATCGGCGCTCCCCAGACAATG
>Ga0206883_1054_pt1 | contig 20914 bp, 17 predicted proteins | sample Alteio_BWOrgCont_2_FD_152910 | JGI IMG/M metagenome (GOLD analysis project Ga0206883, IMG submission 152910) | Enriched cells from forest soil in Barre Woods Harvard Forest LTER site, Petersham, Massachusetts, United States -... | ecosystem: Environmental > Terrestrial > Soil > Temperate forest > O... | reverse complement strand
TTGTCGAACTCCTAATGGAGTTGAAAAGGACTAGATCGAACCTTAAGATTGTGCTCTGCGGTTCGGAGGGGGATAGGGAAGAAACAGATTTTATTTCCAGACGAATATTAGGAGCCGTGGACTTAACCGGAAGAACTACCCTGCCTCAGCTATTTTGTCTTGCAGGAAAAGCAAGGTCCATTCTTTGTAACGACTCTGCCATTATGCACATTGGCGTGGCCCGTGGAACCCCCGTTGTGGCACCTTTTGGGCCGACTTCTTTGAAGCGATTTTTGCCGGAGTGGGCTCGCATTTATAGTGTGCAAAGTAAAATCGCCTGTTCTCCCTGTTACGTGGGAGGCCATTTTCCCGGCTGTACTATTGGTTTCCAATGCATGAGGGACATCGGTGTGGCACAAGTAAGGATCTTGCTCGAATCGGCTTTGGATTCCCGGAGCTAGAAAGTCAATGTTGAACAACTCCGAGTATGGCTAAATGGAGTCGTTATGCCTTTTGCCAAGCCTTCCAAGAAGGCCATCTCGAATTCCCAGAAAAGTTTGTCTAAGGAGATGCGGGCGCCGAATGGCCTTATAAGGCAGCATGCAGATCAGAAAGCCAAGGTACAGTACCTTTTGCCGAAAACGAGCCCGATGTAATACGATGTGAGTCTGATTACGAATTCGATAGTACTCCATGGGAGTGCGCGTTTGACTTGTTGAAGCGCTGACTTTGTGAAGGATAACGATAGAAGGACAATATCGAATTCGGATATTTTGTTTTTTTAACCGCAGACAAAAATCGAAATCTTCTCGATACATGAAATAACGATCATCAAAAACACCTGTCTGTTTGAGAACCGAGGCCGGTATGATCATGAGACATCCGGACACGAAATCAATGGTTCCCTTAAAATCCATGTCAAAAATTTCCGTCACATGGCATATCAGCGGGTTGATTCGGCCAATATTAAACGAAGGTTGGCCGGTGACGAGATCCAGGACTTTGCCTGCTAGAACATCGCTAGGGAAGGCTTCAACGGATTTCAAAACCTCCGCCGTGAAATTTTTGGCAACGAGAGTGTCGTTATTGAGTAAAAGAATATGAGTGAAATTTTCTTCCAAGGCGGCTCGTATTCCAAGGTTCACCCCTCCTGTGAAACCGAGATTTTGGCCGGGATCCTGATAGGAGAAAGAGGCACCCGTCTTTTGCAGAAACTCTTTAAGAACATCTCCAGATCCGTCTCGAGAATAATTATTAATGAGAAAGACTTTGAAGCGCCGCATCCCCGCTTCCTCAATAGATTTGAGGCAGGCTAAAGTATCCAAGGGGTTGCGATAATTAATCAAGATGCAGGCAATTTGCACGACACTATCTCTCAAGTTTGGTGTGGACCTTTGTAGGCAACGAAAAACCGGACTGACGCCCAAAAAATAGGGCGATGCGCTCTTTTAACCATCCACGGCGAAGCAAACTTTTGAACTTTCGAGAACTTATGCGAGAGTTCCCGAGAATGACGTGCCTCTTCCCCAACATGGATTTGATCCCCTTCAAGCTGTCCCAGTTTGCCCGAAAGTATTTTCCGACACAGCGAAAACGTACGGCGTGGAAAAATCTGAGAATTTTGATAACTAGGTAACGTGGCAAAGTATCTGCCAAAGAAGGCCACGGATAATTTTTTAGTAACAGCCATAGGAAATTGCGTTCCACGTAATAAAAGCTTACAGGACTTTGTACCCCTCCTAACGTCGCAGAACCCTTATGAAAGACTTTTACGGATGGAAGAAAGAGGATGGATTCGCCCCTATGCTGGGCTCGCAGGGAAAGGTCAACATCCTCTAGCAAGAGGAAGAAGTCTTCGTCAAATCCTTTAAGTTGTTCGAGAAGTTCTCTGGTATAAACAGCCGCTCCCGCACACGCGGAAGTAACGAAGCGCTCTTCCAAGAAATTTGACACGGGAAAGCCTCGAAAAGAAAATGTAACGCCCGTCGTATACAGGGTATCCCCAGCGGAATCCACGAGTTCCGGATTATTAAAGTTGAGCATAAAGCAAGCAAATACATGGATTTGTGGATGCAGGAAAATGGCATAGGCCAAGTTTTCCAAGGCCCGAGGCTCTAAGCGGGTATCATTGTTGAGAAGAAAAACATACTCCCCACGACAATGTTCTAGTCCCAGGTTATTACCCCCCGCAAATCCCAGATTTGTTTCAGAAGGAACGATTCTTACCTCAGGAAATCGGTTTTTGACGAACTCCAAGGAAACATCCTTAGAGGCGTTGTCCACCATTACTACTTCGAAATCCATGAAAACTTGGTTAAAAATGGAAGAAAAACACTCCTCCAAGTGAGCGAGGCCGTTATAGTTGACGATTAGGATACTTATGAGAGGAATGGTAATTGTTCCTTCGAGGTAAAAAGAATTAATCGCGGTATAAAACCAGATTTCTTTGAGGACTGCAGAACATCGTCTTCAGGATCGAATAAAATACATTTCCAAGACGGTACTTGTACGGTTTAGGTAGCTGATCGTTAAACGCATGCCTGATGAAAATCTCGAAATCTCCGCGGGGTTTGCCCAACCGATACGGTCCCATAAACCCATCCGAATTTTCACGTATAAATTGAAAGCACTCATTCCTACTCAATGCTAAAAGCCACAGCGACAACGTACAAGAAATTATTCGAAACGGGATTCCGTCGCGGAGACGCCTGGTTTTTTCTGGCAAACGCGCTTCAGCCCTTCATCGCGCTTGCGCTAGGACCTTTTATCCTGAAGAAAGTGGGTCTCGAGGAATACGCCCTGTTAGGTCTGGCGACTTATTTTTTTAATCTCGTTACAGGATATTCAGACTTTTCGGGTAGCACACACCTTCTCGCGATTTATTCAAAGAAATCTCCAAACAGAAATATCGATCTAGCCAATGTTTTTGCTCTTAAGGCAATGCTTTTGACTCTGTTTTTTTTCGTGCTTTTGTTTTTCATCTATGCCCACCCGCGGAAGGACAATCTTTACGGCCTTTTAGCTTTATTCATGGCGTATTTACTGCTTCCGGTTGCGAGCATAGAGTGGTATTTCATCTCGAGAAAACTGTACCTCCAGTTTTTTCTCGCACGCACATCCTTCATGAGCATTCAAATTATTTTAATAATGGGCTGGTTTTTTTCGCATTTGACGAGTGCGCTATTCGTACCATCAACAACCTGGATATCCGGATTGGTCGGATCTCTCTGTTTAGTTGGATTTTTGGGCAAAGACAAAATTCTGGGTTGGTTGTCCGCCATGCGGAAAGTTTCTTTCCACGGAATACGTTCATTGGTCTTTCGACTTTTTCCAATGGCTGCGACGTTGTTGGTAACGCCCTATTTCATGGCTTATGCCCTTCCCTGGTACTCTTTGACGAATCCCGACAAGAAATTGATGGGGGTCTTTAGCATTTCATATCGGTTGATTATGGGCATCTCGGCGCTTGTCGCGCCCCTGGTTATTTATTCGATTGCACGTGCCGCATCGAACCATGTCGTTTCTTTCCGCAAGGCATTCAGCCTATCACTATTGGTATCATTGGGCTTCTGGATTGCTGGTGTCGGAGTGTTATGGTTCTATTTCCACGTTGCGAAGGTGGACATGCGCTTGTTTCTCTATTCCGCCCGCGTTTTTTCGATACTAATGGGTGGCATTTTTTTTCTTTGTTTGCGCACTCCCTATGTTGGACGTTGGGTTGCTTCCGGCCGATATCGGGGATATTTTTTCATGCACTTGGTGGCCTGCTCTCCCGTGCTCTTGTTTTCCTGGATTGCTGGGGCAAAGATATCTTCCAGTTGGATTCCTTGGCTCGCATGTTTGCCCGATCTTTTGGCCACCACGGGCTTTGTCTTCTATTCTCGTTTCCGTTTTCGCCCGTCAGAAGTAGGTTAGTTGGCCTTACTTATTTTATTTGAAGGAGCCCTGAGTTATATGCGCAAGAAAATAAAAACGTTAAAAGTGATAATTAAGGAGCATGGATTTCTATCAATCCTTTTATTTCTCAAGTACAGGCTTATACAAGCACTCCTTCGCTTTATAGGCAGTAGCATTCGGTTTGATTCGCGCCATGATCCCGTACGTTCTCAAATAGATACTTTTTTTGAGGAGGTGAACGGGCTCGATCGTCCTCGCATTCTGGAATTAGGGTCTCGCAACATCTCTCATAAAAACATGTTCAATTCTTATTCGGAATACGTGGGGTTCGATATTAACGCGGGCCCACATGTTGACAAGGTTGGAGATGCGCATCGACTTTCCGACTACTTTCCACCGGCGCATTTCGATGTTGTTTATGCGATTGCAGTATTTGAACATTTAGCCATGCCTTGGAAGGTTGTTCAGGAGATCAACAAGGTTTTAAAAGAGGGCGGCCTTCTTTTCATATTTACTCACCACACTTTCCCGCTTCATGCCGAACCGTGGGATTTCTGGAGATTTTCAAAATCGGCCTTTTCAACTTTGCTTAATGCACAAACTGGCTTTGAAATTATTGATTCTGCTTTAGGATGGCCCTGTTTGATATTGCCGCTCGAGAACGCGGTTTCTTTGAAGGAAACACATAAACATCTGTCTTTTATGGGAATCACGGTTTTAGCGAAAAAAAAAGGAGACTCCGACAGCTCCTTGAATTGGAAAATTGAAATGAAGAATACGGTAGAGGATTCATATCCTATGAATTATCTAAAAGAAGGAAAGCTAGACGTTTTTTTTGAATATCTAAAAGACAGAAAAAAGACAAATAAGCTGAAAGAATGAAGACCCCCTCCTCTTTTAGGCATTTGAGTCATTTGGATGGCTTGCGTGCTCTCGCGGCCATGTTTGTGGTTCTTCATCATGCTTTTCTTGAAATCAACTCTTCCAGTTTTCCCCCGGCCGGGGCCGGAAAATATTTTTTGGACATTTTCCTGTTTGGCCATTATGCCGTAGATTTTTTCATAGTTCTTTCCGGATTTTGTTTGATGCTTCCCGCTATCAAAGAGAAGGGGCATATTCGCGGCGGTGTTCTTAACTTCTTCAGAAAAAGAGCCTGGAGAATACTTCCACCGTATTATTTGGCCATGGGGCTTTCACTGCTTTTGATAAGATTTTTTGTGGGCAATAAAACGGGAACACACTGGGATGTTAGTCTTCCTGTAACGGGCAAAAGTATTTTAACGCATCTTTTTCTAGTCCAGGATGTTTTTCGAGAAGACACCACCATCAATCACGCCTTTTGGTCCATCGCGGTTGAATGGCGAATATATTTCCTTTTCCCACTCTTGCTGTTAGCATGGCGATATCTTGGCGCTATTGGAACGACAGGTCTGACGGTTATTTTTTCTTACTTCGTATTCCACTTTTGCAGCAAATTTATTGGCGCTTCGTTGAGTGCCCAGTATCTGGGCTTATTTGCAATGGGTATGCTGGGAGCCGCCATTTCCTTTCCCCCTCCCGATGGCACCGATCGCTTAAAACGGCTTCCTTGGGGCAGAATCACTTTAATATCGGGCCTAATAATGGTTGTTCTTTCACAAGCGAAAATATGGCATGGTGGCATAACCCCAATTTATTTGACGGATTATGTTGTAGGGTGGTGGTCAACATCGCTTATCATCGCAGTTTCGGGTAATACACATCCAAAAATTTCGGGGGCATTGAGATGGAAACCATTGGTGTTTACGGGAACGTTTGCTTATAGCATTTATTTGATTCATGCACCTCTGCTCCAGGTATTGTGGCAATACCTCCTTGTTCCCTTCCAAAATAGACCTCTGCTAATGTTTGCTGCCCTTTCATTCATTGGAATGCCTCTAATTCTTATACTATCGTATCTCTTTTTTCTGGTGTGCGAACGACCGTTTCTTCGACGCAAAGAAAAAATTAAGGTTACCGAATCCCTCTCAACAAAAGCGATGTTCAAATTCGATACTATTTCGTAGGGGACATAAGCCCGTTTATTAAAGGTTAGGCGCGCACATGCGCTGAATGATTTTTTAAACGAAGAATTAAATCCTTGATCGTCATTAACACTACTTTAAATTCAAGCCGTAGGCGAGAGCGAATTTCGCTAAAACCTCGGGGCGCGAGATACAGCGGCACGAGACACATAATGCCGATGCTATTCAATAGCATCAGGCCGATATGAAGGAAATAAGCACCAAGATTGAAATGCAGGCTTAAATAGGTCAAATAGCTGCGCGTAAACATCAGTCTTCGGCGGGAAGTTTCCCACATTTTAAAACTGGTTCCACCGATGTGAATGATCTTTTCGTCAGCCACCACGGCGACCTTCAGGCCTTTCTGATGAATGCGTAAGCAAAAATCCACGTCTTCCATCCAGATGAAATAAGCTTCGTTAAGGGCTGGAGTCTTTCCAAAAAGATTTTTATGAAAAAGAAAAAAGGCTCCCGGAATTTGATCCACGAAATGAACGCCCGACGAGCCGATGCGGGCGTGATAAAAGCGCATTGCCAATTTTTGAAACGGCGGGAAAACGGCCAAAATACTGTGAAAAACGACATATTTCCCTGCGCTGGGAAATGTAGGGTAATAATCTTTTATCTGCGGCAACCCGGCATCATTATAAAGTAAGGGTCCGATGACACCGATTTGTTTGTCCTTATCTAGTTCTTCAAGTAGTCTTGGAAGAGGGTTAGAAATAAAAATAATATCAGGATTTAGGACTAAGAAATAATCCCCAGAGGCGTAAGCCAATCCAATGTTGACAGCCTTTGCAAAGCCCAAATTCTCACCATTAAAAACAACTTTGACATTCGGATCTTTATGAAAGATTTTCAAATACGCTAAATCTTCAGACCCATTATCAACCAGTATTAGCTCAAAGGAGTGAATAGGGACATGAAGGAAAAGGGAGTCAACGCATCCTTCAAGTACTTTTTGGGAGTTCCAGGTGACGATGATGATTGAAACCATAATATAACCGCTGTAAAAATCTAAAAATAAATTCAGATAAAAATAGATTTGGTCTTGTCAGTCAAGCACGATTTTTTGACCTTATAGAACAATAATGGACACGATCAGTGCAGTTTCTTTCTGTTTGGCAGCCATATTGGTGACGGATAGTATTTTTAGAAAGACAGATTTTTTTTCGCCTGCCCGGATGTATTTGTTTTTTCAGTCCATGGCCCTTGGAATTTCATTTTTGGCTCTGGATAAGCAAATGACCCCTTTCCACCCTTTTACCTATTTGGTGTATTTTGCAAGCATAGCTTGCTTTTTGCTCGGCGTAGTAACTGTTAAAATAATAGATGGACTGTCAAGTCATCGCCCTATTCACCCTTTGGATCTGCGACGCTATAATTGGAACGCACATTTATTTTTTGCCTTTACTCTATTCTTCATTTTCGCTGGAGGAATGTTTATTGCCTATCGAGGAACGGGCGAATTTCCCTTATTAGCCAAGGTTAAATCAGAGGCCATTCGCTCATTTTTTGCCTATAAGTGGGCGGCTAGTGTCGCCCTAAGCTATGGAGGGGTGGCCATGGCGCTTTTTTTCATATACGTATTTCGTCCTAGTCGCTTGTCAAAGATCGTTAACATTGGACTTTGGATGACTGTGGTTACCGCCGTCATTTTTTCTTTGGCTTTAAGCCGGGGCGGCCTCATGTTCTTTGCCGCATTCGCACTAGTTTTTTATCACTACGGAATTCGTCGGATCTCCATGGCCAAACTATTCGTTTATTTCATGATCTTTTCGGCGCTTATTTTGGTGAGTGGATATTTGAAGGTGAATGGGTTTCAACAAGAACTTCAACAACAGCATGAAATTAAAATAAAGACTTCTAAAATCGTTCAACTGGCACTGAGGTTGCCTTACATGTACATCGCAAATAATTTTTGGAATTTGGATTACGCCTTGAATCCTTTAAGTTTCCAGGAACGTCACCCAACCACTTATGGTTTTACATCCTTATCTGGACTTTTGGGGCTTATGGCTTTTCCAGGTTCCGGTGGAAATTTGGCTGAAAGTATCGAAAAAAACGAACATTTTGACGGCCAATTCAATGAGCAGGCGATTAAAATCAAAGGGTGGAACACTGTATCGTATCAGTGGTCCTTCTACAAAGATTTTGGAGTGATTGGGGTATTTTTGGGATCTTTTTTGATCGGGATGCTGTTGCACATGCTTTATTTGAAAATATGCCGGCAACCTACGATGTTGACTTTAAGCGCTTATTCTTATTCGGCTTTTTTTGTCGCCGACAGTTGTTTTGGATCTTTTTTTGAGTCACCGATTTACGTATACGGCTTCTTATACGTGTGTGCTTGCTGTTATTTTAGCCAAATCGTCCTCCCAGGAACTGCTCCCGTGTTGACGAAAACAAGTAGATGATATTCCAACGCCGTCTTGATATATTGGAAGACTTGCGGGCATTCTGAAGGTTTTAAGGAAGGCGGATTAACTAATGTCCAAGATGAGTGGTTTTGACATCCCTTTGCGATTTTTTCGTCTATTGGTTTTAAGAAAAAAAACAATTCTCCTCATTACATTGCTACCCACCCTGCTGTGCGCCATTGTGGTCATGGTATCCAGAAGCACTTATGAGGCGGACGCTCTTATTAAGCCTCCTTCTGGAGAAGGTACCTCATCGATCGAATCCGCCCTTAAAGAATCCGCAGGAATGGGCGGAGGACTGCTGGGTTCTGTCCTGGGAGGCTCCGAATCCGGGACCGATGATTGCATGAATCTTCTAAAATCGGTTCGGTTCGCAAAGCTTGTGATCGATCGCTTTGACTTGGCGACCGAATATAAACTCACTTCTGCGGAAAAGCCCAAGAAGTATTATTTCGCTGACCTCGTTAAGCGATTTCAACGAAATACCCAATTTCAGTTGACCGAGGAAGAAGACGCGATCGAAATATCCATGAGGGATAAATCTCCCGAACAGGCCCGGGAAATGGTTTCCTTCATGATTTACACCTTGGACAGCCTATATACAGACCTCCAAAGAACAACGACCCAACGTCAGTTGGAATATGTGGATCAGCGCCTGTCCTTGGCAGATTCCGATATGAAACACATGGAGGACTCACTGGTGGCTTTTCAGGGCCGCTATAATTTAGTCGCTCCTGAAGCCCAAGTGAAGCTTATCCTTGAGAATGCCACTCAGACTGAGATTCAGGTTGAAACATTGAAGGAGCAAATGGCCCTCGAGGCCGCCCTTAGGGGCACATCGAGTGCGAGCTATAAGGATTTAGCCACACAAAAAGATCTTTTGGAACGCGCCGTACAACGTCAACTTCGCAGCCCATCGGATTCCAATACGCTTATTTTACCTACCCGTACGCTTCCCGCTCTTGCGATCGAATATTTTCGTCGAGAAAGAGCTTACGACATCAAATTGGAGATCTATAAATACTTAGTGCAGCAAGCAGAAGCTTTGAAAATGGAAGCGAATAAAAATGTTCAAGTAATTTCTGTGCTAGATCCGCCTTGGACCAACGACAAACGCGTTTCCCCACAAAGACGCGTCCTTGTTGAGACTGTTTTTATCCTGTCATTCATCTTTGCTGTTTTGATCGTGTTGCTACAGACGGCTTGGGAAATGCGCAAGAAGGAGGATTCGGAATCCGAAAATATTTTCTTAGAAATAAAAAGGAACCTTTTCAAATTTTAATTGGAGCCTTTCGCAGGCCCAAAGAACCATTTATTTAGTCGTGTATGTTTGCGCTGGAAAAGCCCAATTATTAGTTGAGCGAAAAACGGTTATTTCCGCAAAGACTGTCTCAGCGCATCGAACTTGAGCAGGCTAATTTCCTCGGAGAGTTAGGAGCGCCAAAGTGAGGCTGACGATGCTCAAAAGAATCGGAGTATAAATCAGAAATATTTGCTGTGTGTTTTGATCCACGTAAACCACATCACCTGGTTGCAGAGTAGCCTCCAAAGGAAGTGTTTCACGCTGTCCGTTTTTATGGATGACTTCTAATTTATCCGAGATTTTGCTGGCCGTTGAAAGACCAGCTTCCGAAATATATTGGATAATCTGGTGGTCCGAACGATAGGACAAAAAGCCAGGCTTTGCGACGGCGCCAGCGACAAAAACTTGTTCTCGAGAGGACAAAACCTCTATGCGCGCTTCCGGCAACGGTTTATAATGAGCGGCCTCACTCGGCGTCAACAGTGAATCTTTTCTTCCCTTCTCTCTGACCAATAGGGCGGAATAAGTTGCAGGGAAGGCAAAGGAATAGGAGCTTAGCATCAGATCTTGAGCATTCTCGCCGGGATTCATTTGAATGACGAAAGTTTCGGAATCCCGGGCGACCGTAACCCAAGGTTTATCGTAATCAATGAAAGGAACTTTGATGATGCATCCCTGGGTCAAATAAGGATTGAAGCTCAAATCACCCATTGACATAAACTTTTGAATGTTGCCGATCCGAATACTGTCTCCGGATTGAATCTGTATATCTTGTCTTTGTGCGAGAACGGAGAAGTTTCCCGCCATGTTCAAAGCGTCCGATAAACGAAAATTTCCGGGAAGTTGGTAAATCCCGGGTAAGTTAACTGCGCCTGTTATAAAAACCCGGATTGTCTTTGGGCGACGCAGATTCACAAAACAATTGCTGCGCCTGTAGGCGGTTTGCAAATAATCGAGAATACGCGTTTCCGCCGCCTTTAAAGTCAAGCCCCCAACGTGAATGATTCCGATCCGGTTCAAAATGATGTTTCCTTCGGGATTAACCTGCTTTTCAACAGATGAAGCCTCGAAGGATATCTGAAACAAATCTCCAGGGCCAACTACATAAAGACTGTCAACCAAAGGCGCATCTCCAACATAGGGGATGAGATCCGATTGGGAACTCGAAATGGGAGACGTGTAATTTTGCATTACTTGATTTCGATCCCCAAAGCTATTAGCCTGGGAATTTGATTCATCCGCGTCTTGAGTAGCTGCGATGGACCAAAGAAAAAGAGGGGCTGCTCCAAGGAGCCAAAACCGAAAAAATGAAAGAGGTTTCATAAGTCAAGGAATCTATAAATATTGGTTAAAACGAAAAGTATGGAGCCACTTACCGGATTTGAACCGATGACCTACTCATTACGAATGAGCCGCTCTACCAACTGAGCTAAAGTGGCAAGAAAAGGGGTCCTAAAGCTAGACTGGGACCCTGCTTTTTCCAACCAATCCCTCTGTTTCAAAGGTTAAATTTGCGTTCTTTCAAGGAAAACACATGGCAAAGATTTGCGGATTACTGGGTTTACGCCCGACACCCACTGCGGCAGCCTCTTTAACCACGCCTCCCTATGATGTCATCAAGGAAGGCTCTCCTTTAGAGCAGTTGCTGCAGCAAATTCCGTCTTCCTTTTATCATGTTACTCTGGGCTCTTCCCCGGCTGAGGGTTTGACCGACCTTCAACGTCAAGGCGTTTTGATCCCGGATGAAGAGCCCTGTTTTTATGTCTATGAACAAAATTGGAAGGGTGGCGGGCGCCTGGGTTTCTTTGCCGCCGTGGAGGTTTCTCCCTATTCCGAAGGCCAGGTCATACGACATGAAAAAACTTTCGATGAAAAGGTGAAGGGGCGCATCGCCGTGACTCAGGCCACGGGATACACTCTGGAACCCATTTTCCTGCTCACGAAATCCCCCATTGGTGCGACCTTGGAAAAAGTTCGCAACGAAGAAAAACCTCTCTATGAATTCAGCAGCGACTTTGGCGAATACAATGATCTTCATGGAATAAAAACACGCGTGTTCCGGGTCCCCGAAGCCTCCGTTGCGGGGGAGGCTTTGCGCGCCGCCATCGCGGAAAATCCCCTCTATATCGCGGACGGTCATCATCGCTACCACGCCGCCCTGCTTGGCGGCCAAACGCATGCCATGGCCTATATCGTTCAGGACGCGCGCATTCTGGCCTACAACCGCGTGATCCGCGGGGCGATTTCCTTTGCGGAGGCGCGTCGCTCTTTGGAACTTGTCCCGGCTTCGGAATTTGCCACGCCGCCCCAGCATCAATTTTGTCTCTACAGCAAAGAAGGGATTTTCTTGCTCAAAGCCAAAACCGTTCCCGAAGACGTGGTCGGCCGCCTGGATTGCTCTATCCTCGAGCGGGAATTATACCCGCAACTCGGCGTGGATCATTCCATGATCATGAGGAAGGAAAACTTCGACTATTATCCGGAATGGGATTTGGCCACCATGAAGGCCCTGGTGGATGGCGGAGAATACGACGTGGCCGTGGCGCTCCACCCGGTTTCCATCCAAGAGCTCATGGCCGTGGCGGATGCGGGGCTAAAGAACCCGGCCATCGTCATGCCAGAGAAATCCACCTTTTTCGCTCCCAAAATTTTGTCGGGATTGATCCTTTATAAGCACACCCTGCGATAAATTTCGCGATCGTTCGATTGCGGCGGGTGCGACGATTACGGCATCCGCAGAACGATTTTCCCCGTCTGCGATCCCTGTTCTATGCGCTGCAGGGCCGCTTCGACATTTTCCAATGGAAAGACCGCGTCAATAACGGGACGAAGGTTTTTTTCCTGGGTAAAATCCAACATGGCCTGGAAATCCCTTGGCGAACCCATTGAAGTTCCCCGCAAGTCAAGCTGCTTGAAAAAGATTTTTCGCATGGGAATTTGAGGCGCCCCCCGGGTGGCGCCGAAGAACACCAGGCGGCCCGCGGGTTTCAGGAGTTCGCAAATCCCGCTCCAACCAGAGCCGGCGGCGCTGTCTACGCAAAGGTCGAAAGAGCCGGCCATCGCAATCAATTCCTCGGCCCAGGATTCCGAAGTGTAAAGCACGCCGCCTTTTGCGCCTAATTTTTTTGCCGCCGCGATTTTCTCCGGGGAAGCGGACGTCACCCAAACCTGGGCCCCTGCGGCCACCGCGAACTGCAGCAGAAAGTGCGCAGTGCCCCCGCCGATTCCTGTGATGAGCACTTTTTCTCCGCCTTTAAGTCCGCCGCGCCGGAACAGGGCACGGTGCGCCGTGACTCCCGCCAAAGGCAGCGCCGCGGCTTCTTCGGGCGTGAGGCCCTTCGGTGCAGCGAACAATTGCGCCACAGGAATAAGCAGATATTCCGCGAAAGTTCCGGCGTCGGGGACGCCCAAAATACGCCAAGCGGGGCACGGTGCGGCATCGTCATCGCCCCAGTCCAAGGCTGGAAACAGAACAACCGAAGATCCTATCCAATGCCGGTCGGTGTTCGATCCGACGGCCTCGACGGTTCCGAAGCCGTCGGAACCTAGGACACAGGGAAGCCCGGCGATATTCCCGTAGGAACCTTTTCGAATCCAAAGATCTCGGTGGTTCAGAGAAGCATGGCTTAAATGCACCAAGGCCTGCCCCGGCCCTGGAACCGGAATTTCACGGCGCTCCGCCACCAAGGGTTTCCCCCCTTCGGACAGAACCATTGCCGTGTATTGGGTCATCTTATCCTTCTTTGGGATTAAACCAAAGATCCTTGGTGGCGAGATCACTTGCCCCCGCCGCTTTAAGATACAGAAACAACTGCATCCGATAACCCACGACCCATTTCAGCGGACAATTTACCATGGCCTCGCCTTTTTTCAGGGTTTCCCCCCAGGGCATGGTGAGGGTGTCGCGCTCCAGGGAGACGGGATCGGCGGCGCGCAGCAGGCGTGCAATTTCCACAGCCTGCCAGCGCATATTGCGGGGAAAGTCCGAAGCGGACATGTCCTTGGTTACCTCGTTGGTGGGTCTGCCGGACTTCCAGTCGCCAGCCAGGATGCGGCAGGTTCCATTGTAGGGCCCATAACTCAGATAGCGCAGCAGTTCCGCGGTGGAGCGCTGTCCCAAGGTGGGACGATAATCCAATGCGCCCGAGGGCATCTTGTTATACAGATGAAGACAGATATTCGTTTCGGTGTTAAACGAGTGGATAAACGATTCTATGGAAAACATGGGGCTCCTGGGTCAAGTGAGTTGTTCGGAAAAATTTGAAGTCCGTGCGGTTTCGCGCGCCACTTCGGAGAGGGCTTTCTCAAAAATTTTAATTCCGCCATCCGCCCCGCAATTTCGGGCGGCATCACCGCACAACGTTTGGCGCCAGGCCTTGGCGCCGCGCACACCGGCGTACAATCCGGTGAAGTGGCGGACGATGGAGGAAAACCGTTCGCCCTGCTCCAGTTCGGATTTGACGTACGGAATCAATGCCAGCGCCGCTTCCTCGCGCGTGCGCACGGGATCGACGTCTCCAAAAAAACGCGAATCGAGATCGGCAAAAAGAAAAGGACTGTCGTAAGCCTGGCGGCCGATCATCACTTCGTCGAACGTGCGCAGATGATTTTCGGTTTCTTCCCAGGTTTTAATCCCGCCGTTGACGGCGATATCCAAGTCCGGGAAATCGCGCTTGAGGCGCGCGACGACGTTATAGCGCAGCGGAGGTTTTTCGCGGTTCTCTTTGGGGCTCAGGCCTTTCAGCCAAGCCTTGCGCGCGTGCACGATAAAATGGCGGCAGCCGGTTTGGGCGATCGTTTCGACAAAGCGGGCGAGCTCATCGTAACTGTCGTGATCGTCGAAACCGATACGATGCTTCACCGAAACCGGCAGGCCGGAAGCGTCCGCCATGGCCCGCATGCATTCCGCCACGCGCTGCGGTTCACCCATGAGACAGACGCCGAAACTTCCGGATTGCACGCGCTCGCTGGGGCAGCCCACGTTGAGGTTGATTTCATCATAGCCCGCCTCACGCGCCATCACCGCACAGCGGGCCAGATCTTCGGGCTCGCTGCCCCCGAGCTGCAGGGCGATAGGGTGCTCCAAGGGGTGGAAGCGCAGCAGTCGCCGGGCGTCCCCATGCAGGAGCGCGGGCGCGGTGATCATTTCCGTGTAAAGCCGGACGCGCCGCGACAAAGTCCGAATAAGGAACCGAAAGTGCCTGTCCGTCCGGTCCATCATGGGTGCGACGCTAATCCGGATCATGAGAGGAGATCCGTTAAGCTTGGCGCACCTTGCGGATGCGTGAGGCGAGCAAGGCGCTGAGGATGAGGACGACGATGCCAATCCAGCCCGCGATGCCATAATGCAGAAGGTTTCCGTTTGGACTTTGCTTTAACGTCATCGCGGCGGTCATCGCCGCCAACCCCATGGCGATTTGCTGGAAGGCATTGTTGACCGACAGAAAGCCGCCCCGGTGCCTTGGCTCCACGGCCGCTGTGACCAAGGTCATGGCAGGCGTGATGCGTCCCGAAGCGCAAATCATGAACAACGTGGTGAGAGGCAATGTTTGCCATAAGGTGATGCGTCCCAGATGCGTCACGATGAACATGAAGGGAAGGCTTAAGATCGCCATGATGAGGAACATGCGAAAAAGCCCGAAGCGATCGGCCAGGCGTCCAATGAGCGGCATCGTGAAGAAAGTGCACAACCCTCCGGTCATGTAGATATAAGGCAGCTGTTCGTTGCGAATTCCCACGTTTTGCACCAGGGTGGGGCTGATATAGGGAATGATGACGAATCCCGAAAACATCAAGGTGGAGGTGAATCCAAAGGCCAGCCAGTGTTGCGGAACCCCGAACACCGCTTTCAAACTCGCCGCCAGGCTTTCTTTCACCGCCCGCGGCGCCCGCTGGACATGCGGCAACGCCTGCGCGGCCAGGGCCAGCAGGAACAATGAAAGCCCCCCAAGGATGAGAAAAGGGGCCCGCCACCCCAGATGATTGGCCGCGAATATGCCCATCGGCACGCCCAGCACGGAAGCCAGGGCAAAGGACGTCATGACGATACCCATGGCCGCACCGCGCCGCTCCAAAGGGACAGCGTCCGCGACGGTGGCGAAGATCAAGGAAGAGCTCATGCCCCCAAAACATCCGGCCACGATGCGCATGCACAAAAGCCATTCGTAGCTGGAGGAAAATCCGCAAAGGGTCGTTGCCAGGATAAAGCCGCTAAAAGAGAAAAGAAGGGCCGATTTGCGCTTAAAACGATCCAGCAGGGGTGCAGCCAGAAAACCGCAAATACCCGCGCTGAAGGTGTAGGCGGAGACCAGAGCTCCAAATCGCCCGGGAGAGATCCCGAAATCCAGCATCAGTCGAGGACCCAGGGGCATGATAATCATGAAGTCGACGACATGCGCGAATTGTACCAGGGCGAGAACGATCAGCAGCAGGCGTTCCCGCTGCGGCGTCAAAGATGAAGAAGAAGCATCCACAGAAATTCACCCTTTTCCAAAAAAAGCGTCAAAAAAAAGAGCCGGAACCCAATGGCCTGGGCCCCGGCTCGCTCAAGAATAATAGAATCCCGGCAAATCCTTTTACTTGGACTTGTCGGGGGCGTGCACGCCCTCAAAGCTGAGCACAAGGTCCACATCCGGTCCGACCACGAGACCCCCGGCTTCGATCATTTTATTCCACTTCAGGTTGAAATCGAAACGATTGATCCGGCTTGTGGCGGAGAACGCCGCGCGCTGATTGCCCCAACCGTCATTGGCCAGAATGCCGGTGCCTTTGACCTTGAGCGTGACTTCCTTCGTCACGTTGCGAATCGTGAGGTCGCCCGTGAGGTCGCAGGTGGTGTCGGCCATGTTCACGTTGGTGACGGATTTGGAGACGAATTTTATTTCGGGAAAGGAGTCAGCGCTGAAAAAGTCGTCGCTTTTCAAGTGCGCATCGCGCTTGGCATTGTTGGTGGTGATGCTGGCCACCTTAATGACGGCCGACCCTTTGGTAGCAGCAAGGTTGCTCAGATCAACGTCGAAACTGCCGCTGACGTCTGTAAACGAACCCGTGACCGTTGAAATGGTTAAATGTTTGACCTTGAACGTGACCTCGCTGTGGGCCGGGTCTATTTGATACTCCGTCGCCTGGGCGGTCATCCAACCCGCCAGTAAAACGGTTGCCGCGCCCAAAACGATATGCTTACCGAACATGACTTCTCCTTTTTTGAGTTTAAAGCTCCGACTCGAATAAATTATACGTTGAAACGAATATTATCAAGTGCACTAAGTTAAACCCTAACGCACTACCACGCCCTCCAGGAGCAAAATCGTTAAAGAGCCGTGAATGGGGCCTAAATACCCCCAGAATACTCTTAACGCCGTAACTCCAACCCCACGGGGCAATGGTCAGAACCCATTACTTGGGGCAAAATAGAGGCATTCTTGACCTTTGGGCGCAGGGAATCACTGACATAGAAGTAATCGATGCGCCAGCCCACATTTCGGGCGCGGGCCCCCGATTGCATGTCCCACCAGGTGTATTGATTCGGTTCGGGATGCAGTTCCCGAAAGATGTCGGAAAAACCCGCGGCCAGAAAGCGGTCGATCCAGGCGCATTCCTCGGGGAGGAACCCGGAAATTTTCCGGTTTTCCTTGGGCCGGGCCAGGTCAATCTCTTTGTGGGCTGTGTTCACGTCACCGCAGACCACCACGTTCTGTCCCCTTTGCAGCAGCCCCTGACAGACTTCCAGAAAGTGTTCATAAAAATCCAGCTTGTATTGAAGACGCTCGGGTCTGGACTTGCCGTTGGGAAAATACACGTTGAAAAGCGTGAAGCCTTCGAAGTCGGCCCGGATGACGCGGCCTTCCGAATCAAATTCATTGCGGCCGAGGGAAAGAGAAACGGCCTGCGGTTTTTCACGGCTGAACAGCGCCACCCCGGAATAACCTTTTTTTTCGGCGGAAGAAAAGAAGTGGTGGTAACCGGTGAGAGGCTTCAATCCTTCCACCACTTGGAATTCCTGCGCCTTGGTTTCCTGCAATCCGAGAATGTCGGGCTTGTGCTCCTCAAAGAAATTCAAAAACCCTTTTTTCAGGACGGCGCGCAGTCCGTTCACGTTCCAGGAGAACAGGCTCAAGGCATCGTTTTTTTCAGTGGAAGCAGAAGCCATGTTGTCACTCCATCGTCGTTAAGGTCAAAGCATCCATTGCAGGAATTCCCTATTCCCCTATCCGATTTTTTTGGGGTACCCGGCCGTGAGTAAGGAAGGAATATCCGGGCAAATCGGCCAGATGCAGGGGTTCCTTCGGCAACCCCAAAGCGTATCTAAAACTCGGGCGGTTTTTAAGCAGCCACTGAATGGTCCAGGTCAGGACATAGGAGCCCGTCACGACCAATACGATGCGGCTGATGAAGTCCCAGACGGTGACATCCCCGCAGAGGGCCATCACCCAGCGAAGGACGTTGGTATGCACCAAATAGACGAAAAAAGTAAAGGGGGCCATTCCTGTATAAAGAAAGCGCCAATGCGGATTTTTATGAACGTGGGTGGATAGCCAATCCTTGTTTTTCATGAAAAAAACGAAACTTGCCACGCAATACAGGATCACGGCCCACCGGTTGAAATGATCCGAATTGTCGAGCCCCTTGCCTCTTTGAATGTTGATGTAAAACTCGGCAATGAGCAGGAGAAGCGAGCCCACCCAAAAGATCAAGGCCTGGGAACGGGTGAGGCGTCTTAGCAGCCCTGCGAGAAAGTTCGGGTGCCACGCGGCGTATATCCCGATGCAGAAATAAAAACCATAGAGTATGAGCAGGCTGGAACCCACAGAGGGCAGGTGCCATCCGATGAGCCCGAGAAGATCGTCGCTGGGCATCATGAAGACAAGTTGGACCATAAAAACAATGCCGACTACCCAGCCCTTCCGCATCCAGCGATAAATGAAGGGGAACACGAGGTAAAACTGGAACAGGATGATCAGGAAGTAATACTGGTAGTCGAATCCGTAGATGAAAAGAAATTTGAGAAAATGCCAAATCGCCGTTTCAGGCGCGGCTCGCCAGGGCAATTCTTTGAAATAAGCGATGTGCCTAAAGCTGGTGATGGCCGACCAAACCAAAAATGGGATCAGGATTTTGGGCAGCCGGGTGCGGTAATAGACGGAAAGCCTGGGGAGCCCCTGTTTCAGGGCCTGAGACGCCAGTCCAAAACCGGACAGGAAAAAAAAAGTCGGAACCGTGAAGCGCACGCATTGATCGACCACGGTGGCAAAAAACCCCAGAGACCAGAAGACCCGGAGGTTATAGAAATCCACCACCCATATGTGGACGCAATGGGTCACGACGACCAGGATGCTCGCCACGACCCGCAGAAAATCGCAGTCGCGACGGCTGAGTTGATAGCTGTCCGTTAAACTCATGCAACATTCGGGGAAAAGGGCCCTATTTAGCGCGGACTAGAATAGCAATTGGTCCCCTACAGGGGATTCGATCAATGAAAATAAGCCAACGGCTGGCCATCGAGCCATACCCGCCAGGCCAACCCATCGGTGGGAAAGCCCGAGAGTTGGTAGGCTATCCTTCCCGAGGCCGATGGCGTCTCCACTTCGCCGGAAAACACCGCATGGCTGCGCCCGGTGGCGTCTATGCTCTCGACGCGCAGAAGATGGTTTGCCTTTTGGAAAAAGACGGCAGGCAGGATGAATGGTTTTCCTGCCACCCATAACTCGCCCTGGGATCCCGCCAAGTCCGGGGAAATTCCGGTGCCGGCGGGATTGAGGGTGAACGTGAATAATTTCCTCAAAACTAAAGGACTTTCAGTGGCGAGGAACCGAAGCGTGTCGGTGCCCTTGGCGGCGCCGGTGGAGTTCCAGGCGAAGCTGCCCGTGCTCGCATTAAGGCTGCCGCCCATCGGTGCAGTGATATCCGAATAGGTATATCCGGAAGCGCCGGGCACGGAAAGGCTGTATTGAACGTTGTTTCCGACATTCCAGGTGGTGTGCGTGGAATCCGACAACACCAGGCTCGGCAGTGTCTTCAAATAAAAATTCAACCCTTTGGCCACATTGAGACGCCCCCCGTTTAAATCCTTGCCCATTAGGCTGGCGTCCGTCGTGTCTCCCGCCAGCGCGAGTGCTCGGGTAAACGTTACACCGGAACGCTTGCAGGCAGTTCGCAATAGGCCGATGTATGCCGTCGTATAAGGGGCCGCGAAGGAGGTGCCGGCGGCATTCTCGGAATAGGCGGTGCTGTTGTCCTGTGGGGAAGTATCAAAGTAGACCTCCTCCAAAGCGCCAATTTCGAGAACTCTTGAGGCGCTATGTCCCGTGTATAAGGTTCGAAAGCGCAGTTTGAAATTTTGCCCGTCCATGGGGTGCGTGTCATAGGAAACGGTCGCCGCCGTGGCGGCATTGATGTCCGCGAACTCGGTCCAGGTGCTGCTGCCCTCGGCCTGGCCTTCTATAATTAACATGTCGTTTCCATTCGCAGGAGTATAGTCGAGATCGAAATACAGGACGCTTCCAATCTGCCCCGTGAGATTGATGTAGTTTACGGTCACCAAAGTATCATTGGTGACGCTCGCGTTATTCGATTGCACGCTCGGAGTTGGAAAGGGGCTTGAGGCGCTGTTCAAAGTGAACCCGGAGCTTGTCCAATTGGAAAGCCCGTTTTGGAAATTGTCGCCGAATGCTTGCAGCTCGGGAATGGTGGTGCTGGTGATGTTTTCCCCCGGAGCGGCAATGGGTACTGTCGTGTCTCCGTAGCTGGAGAAAAACGAAAGCGCCCCCGCATTATTGTGGGCAGCGACCATGTATACGTTGTTATAGTGATAAGAAGCGGGGGGCGGAGGATTGACGTCGAGATTGGCGCTGTCGTTTCCGGCCGCGACGATTATGGGAATGCCGCTGTCTTCGGCGGCCAGAAAGGCGGCCTGAAGGGCCGCCGAGTTCCCGCCTCCGCCGATGCTGAAATTGATGGCGCTCACGTGAAACGCTCTCCAGTTTTTCACGGCGTACTGAATTCCGGCGGCCACGTTCGCCACCGTTCCGGATCCGGATCCGTCCAAAACGCGCACCGGAAGAATTTTCACGCGCGGGATCATGCCCGCGACGCCCTCGGCGTTGTCGAACTTGGCTCCGATGATGCCGCTGGTCTCACTGCCATGCCCCAGGTAATCCTGGGGATTATTGTCGTTGTTCACAAAATCCCAGCCTGCCGTGTCGTCGATAAAGCCGTTGCCATCATCGTCAACGCCGGGTTTGCCGTTAACCTCCGCCATGTTCCGAAACCACTGT
>Ga0206883_1053_pt1 | contig 20959 bp, 18 predicted proteins | sample Alteio_BWOrgCont_2_FD_152910 | JGI IMG/M metagenome (GOLD analysis project Ga0206883, IMG submission 152910) | Enriched cells from forest soil in Barre Woods Harvard Forest LTER site, Petersham, Massachusetts, United States -... | ecosystem: Environmental > Terrestrial > Soil > Temperate forest > O... | reverse complement strand
CGCCTGCTGGGAAGCTAAGCGGAAGGGGTCATGACTCGTATTTTGCGATCGGCTGCCGATCGCAAAATACGAGTCATGACCCCTTCAAGTCGCGCTGGGGAGCCAAAGGGAAGGGTTTACTGCGCGGCCGGAGGCACCGCCACGCTTTTCACCAGGACCGTCTGCGTCTCCAGCTTGCCGCCCAGGCGCAGGCTGACCTTCATGGGTATTTCGTCCGAATCGACGCCGAGTTGCGAAATCATCGTATCCGGCTCGGAGGTTTGATCCGGAGCCAGGGCCAGAATTTCCGGATGCACGGCGAAGTTGCCCAGATCGGATACGCAATCGACCACCTCGATCACCGCAGTGCTCTTTTGCAGGCTCGCGAGCTTCAAATGAATGGTCACCGGCGGCAGGGGGCTTCCCACCGCGTTCTTGGAATCGGCGTAAGCCTGCGCCTCATCCTTATCCATGCCAAAGGTATCGATCACCCGGGCGTTGGCGCCGCCGTGGGCGGCCGCCGCCGTGCCGCGGCCGATTCCACGGCTGATCGTGACCGTGACGCCAACCGTGCCGTTGAAAAATGAGGCGGTGCCGCTCATGGCGACCGGGCGCTCGCCGACCGCCACTGCACGGGCGAGCTCATCGGGCTGCCGGGGCCCCCCGCAGGCAGCGAGGGCCAGGACCATGGCCGCTAACAGGATGCCAGTGTTGATCTTGGCGAGGAGTCGGGGGGATTGAGGCATGGGAAGGGTTCAGGCGGCGGAATTCCGCAAAGGAACGAAAGATTGCGTATTTATTTCCTGTCCGCCAACTGAAAACCGCATCTTTCCGGCGAATAATCCGTCTAGCCGGATACAGCAATGCACACGCATGGATCCAAGCTCAACGGCCGCTTTGGTCGATCTCATTCACCGGGCTCAACGCGGGGAGGAGTCTGCCCAACGCGAGGTCATCGTCAGCTACCAGCGCCGGATTGCCGGATTCATTTACGCCATGACGGGCCGCAGCGATTCCGTGGAAGACATAGCCCAGCAGGTCTTTATCAAGATGATCCGCGCGCTCAACCGGCTGCAGGCCCCGTCGCAATTCGAGCCCTGGCTGTTCCGCCTGGCGCGCAACACCTGCATCGATCACCTGCGGCGGCAGAAATTGCGCCGGATTTTCCTTCCCTTCGGTCCGGAGCACGAGAATGTGCCCGAGCCGCCCGGCGCGGTGGATACCGAGGAACTCGACGCCCTGCGCCACGCGCTGGAACATCTCCGTCCGCAGGATCGCGCGCTGCTGGCGCTGGTGCAGGAAGGCCGCAGCCACGCCGAGATCGCCGTGACTCTGAAAACCAGCATTGCAGCCGTGAAGGCGCGCCTGCATCGTGCCCGGGAGCAGCTCCGCGAACACTATCAGCCTGACCATGAATCCTGAAACCCAAGAAACGAAAGCCTGGGCGATTCTCAGAGCCCATGGCGCCGCCCAGCTGTCTCCCGGCTTTCCCGATCGCGTCCTGCGTGAGTCGCGGGCGCGGGCCCTGGCTTCGCCGTCGCTGTTCGGCCAGTTTGCCCTGAGCGCGGCCACCGCCGCCCTGTGCTTCCTCGCGGTGGCGATCTTTGACGCGCAGAATTCCAGCGTAGCGACCGAGACCAATCAGGCGGACTGGCAGCAGATCGCCTCGGCTTCGGACAATCTGAGCCAAGCGCAATGAAGCAGCTGGTGCTGGTGGCCGTCGCCACTGTATTGGTATTTGGGGCCGGGGCCTTCGCCGGACGCTGGTACGAGTCCCGCCGTCCGCTGCCGCCTCCACCCGGCCGGTTGATGGGGGAATTCGGCGGCCACCGGGGAGCATGGCCGACGCAACCGATGAGTCGCGCCGAATTCAAGACCGAGGTCGAGAAGCTGCGCGCGCAGATCGAGGTTTACCGCAAGAGCGTCGACCAGATCGAGGACCAATTCGAGCGCGAGCTCGATCCCATCCTGACCCCGGCGCAACGCGTGCTGCGCGCGGAGCACCTGAAGCGGCGCGCCGAGTTTCGCACGGAGATGAGCAGCCGGAAGCTGACGGACGACCAGTTTGTGCGCCTGGGGCAATGGCCGAACATGGAACTCGTCCGGGTCGTCGTGCTGCAGCTGGGGTTCGACGATCTCAACCGCGAGTTGAAGATCGGGGACGACCAGCGGGACCGGGTGAACGGGATCTTGAAGCGGCGCCGCGAGCGATTCATCGCGCTCACCGACAGCACCCCGCCGCCGAGCCTCGCGCTCATGCGGCTCGTGCCGTACGTCCAGCACATGGGGCCGCCGCCCCCCCCCGATTCGAAGCCGCAGCCCTGAAAGTAGAGGGCTTGACCGGCGCCCGCCCCGGCGTGTGAATGGCGTCCCCATGGTGCCGAGCGTTCTTATCGTCGATGACGAAAAACACACGCGCGAGGGCCTGCAACAGGCCCTGGCGGACAATTACGACGTTTCCATGGCGGCCAGCGCCGAGGAGGCGTATAATCTCATGGAGGCGCAGTCATTCGACGTCATCCTCACGGACCTGCGGATGCCGGGCAAATCGGGCCTCAAGGTGATCGACAAGGCCCTGGCGCTCCCGAACCGGCCGGCCGTGCTGATGATGACGGCCTACGGAACGATCGAGACGGCCGTGGAGGCCATGAAGCGGGGCGCGGTCGATTTCTTCACCAAGCCGGTCAATATCGAGCGCCTGGAGGTGCTGATCCAGCGCGCGCTCAAAACCAAGACGCTGGAGGTCGAGGTGAAGCAGCTTCACGAACGCCTGGACGCGAAGTTCAGTTTCGAGGGCATCATCGGCCATTCGCCCAAACTGCAGGCGGTGATCGACCAGGTTAAGCTCGTGGCCCCGTCGAGGGCGACGGTCCTGATCGAAGGGGAGTCGGGCACGGGCAAGGAACTCATCGCCCAGGCCATCCACCAGGCCAGCCCGCGGGCACGGGCGCCGTTCATCGCGGTGCACTGCGCGGCGCTTTCCGAAAATCTGCTCGAGAGCGAGATTTTCGGCCACGAGCGCGGCGCCTTCACCGGCGCGGCCGAGCGGCGGATCGGGCGTTTCGAGTCGGCGGACACCGGGACGCTTTTCCTCGACGAGATCAGTGAAATCTCCCCGGCCACCCAGGTGAAGCTGCTGCGTTTCCTGGAGACGAAGTCGATCGAGCGCGTCGGCGGATCGAAGCCGATCGAGCTCGACGTCCGCCTCGTCGCCGCGACCAACACCAGCCTCGAGCAGAACGTGCGCGCGGGAAAGTTCCGCGAGGACCTGTTTTTCCGGCTCAACGTCGTGCGGATCGCGCTGCCGCCGCTGCGCAGCCGCCCGGACGACATCCCGATGCTTCTCGCCCACTACATCAAGGTTTTCTCCGACGAAAACGGGGTGCCGCCCCTCGTCATCGAGCCGGGGGCGCTCCGCACCCTGCAGGCCTATGCCTGGCCCGGCAATATTCGCGAGCTGCGCAACTTCTGCGAAAACGCCGTGGTGCTGCGCCGCGGCGGTAGCCTGAGCGAATACGACCTCGAGCCCAAATTTCGCGATGCCCCGGCGGCTTCCGGTGCGCCGGCCGCGGGTGGAACCCCGGCGCCCAATCAGCTCTCGGTGGAGGAAAACGAAAAGCGGCTGCTGCGCGAGGCGCTGATCAAGGTCCGGGGCAATCGGACCCGCGCCGCCGATCTCATGGGCATCAGCCGGCGCACCCTGCACCGCAAGCTGGCCCAGTGGCCGGAGCTGGACGTGACAGACAAATAAAGGTGCGGCGGCGCCGCTTGTCGCGGCGAAGCGAAGCGAAGACGGACCCCTGTGACGCCCGTTGGGGCTCTGCGGAGAAAGGTAGAAGCGGCGAGCCCGCCGCTTCGAACGCGGCGGGCACGGCGCGTCTACCTTCAGGGCAATTCATCCCAAAGGGATGCGAATGGCGCTGCGGGGGTTTTCTCGCGGTTTGAGTTCAACAGGCGTCGCAGGGGTCCGTCTTCGCTTCGCCGCCCCGCCTCTTCGGTCACCGGGCCCAAAAAGCAGTTGACGCTGCCCCCGGGGTCGGTCCCACTGTCCTTTCTTTTCGCGGGCGTAGCTCAGTTGGTAGAGCACCACCTTGCCAAGGTGGACGTCGAGAGTTCGAGTCTCTTCGCCCGCTCCATTTAAAAGCCTCCGCAAGGAGGCTTTTTTATTGCTGAATAACGATTTGCGAGGTCAATGGCCTGAGTGTGAACGATTCCGCGCAATGACGCTTTTCTGGCCGATTTCGCGGCTTTTTTGGGCAAAGCTTGTTCCTTTTTGTTCCTATGCGGTGGCGAAAATCCGCAATCCACTGAACAACAGCAGATGACATTCGGGGTCGCCACCCTTCGTGGGGGGATGCCGTAACGCAAGGGCCTCACGGGAGGTTTCATTACGTTCTGTCGGGTTAGGAGAAATTTTTGGTATCCCCCTTGTTGGATGGCCTCAATCCGCCAATAGGTAGAGAGATGGGGCAATTTGGAATCTCAGACCCTGCTCCAAATTGCTTCGGCCTCATGCCTCAACCTCGAGTCACTTACAACAAATCGCGCGCTTATTCTCCCTGGCGGGTCTACTTCCGCGGAAAGTCCTATTGGTTTAAAACCGATGAGGAGGCGGCCAAAAAAAAGAAAGAACTGGGCACTGACGCCCGTGCGCGCATGACCCCCCGGCAGGTCGACGAGTATTTCTTTGTCCAGAAGATCCTAAAGGGCGTATCGATCGTGGAGGCGGCTCGGTTCTATGCGGAGCGGAATTCGGTTCAATTGGCTAATCGGGTCAGGACCGTCGCGGAATTGGCTGAGGAATATAAAGCGCAGCTCAGGGGACGACCGAAATACCTCCAGGAAGCCAGGCGCAACGTAAACCTCCTGGTCGACCACTGTGGCAAGATCCCCGTGTCTGAGGTGAGCGAGCAGGCAATTCTGGAGTTTCTGGGGCGGTTCGAATCGGCTTGGTCTCATGATTCGGCGCTCAAGTTTGCCAAGGCCTTTTTTAAGTGGACCATGTCACATCGGGTGAAGGCTCGACCCGACAATCCCTGTGCGGGCCTTTCTACGCGTAATCCCAAAGGGACGAAGGTGTACCTGAAGTTGTCGGACGCCGAACATGTCCTACTGACGGCGCGGCGGGAGTTTCCGGATCTCCTTCCGGTGGTAGCGTTGCAGATGTTCGCGGGAATCCGGACTGAGGAGGTGATACGGCTGGAGTGGCATTCGATTCGGCGGGGATCGATTCGGATTGAGCCGGAAGTAGGAAAGATGGGGCAAGTGAAGGGGAAGCAGGTGCCACGGATCATCGACTGGTGGCCTAATGCCCTGGAGGCGTGGATGCCGACGGAAATCCCTGCGGAGGGGAAGGTCGTCAACAATTACCGACGGATGAAAGGGCGGCTCCTTGCGCGATGCCGGGAGACCAAGCCCGACTTTCGGTGGGGCCAGAATGCTTTTCGCCACAGTTACGGAACGTACGGCCTCGCGTTTTTTCAGTCAGGCGACAGGATCTCGAAGCTCATGGGGGAGCGCGACGTGGATACGCTGCATAACTACTATGCCGAATACGAGACCGAGCAGCGGGGACAGCAGTATTTCTCGATTGGAGCGAAGGCGATGGAGCCGATTCCGATCCCACCAAACGCAATGAAGCTTCTCCAGACTATGATGCAGAGTATTGGTGGCGGGAAATTAGGAGAGAAGCCTGCTTAGTGGGCGATGCCGGGGTGAATTTTTTGACCTCCTCATCTCGCGGTCTGAGGCGGAACGCAGGATGTTTGCCAAACTGGTGGCGCCGACATTTCTGACCGACCTACATCTGCTGCTGGCCACCGCCGAGGTTGCAAAATTGGATGAGCCTACAACCAGGCTGATTTTCGAGAATGTTTTCGCCGGGTTCATCGCCCGGATTCCCGGTGCGCCTTGGATGCACACTCAGAAGATTTGGAGACAATTCGCCGTTTAGGTATAACATTAGCGCTCCGCAGTCACACGAGGAGAAGAAACTGGTGATCTGTTTGAAATGCTGATAACGGAAGGTGTTTGATTTACCGAGGCGATGAAGTGATTCCATGACAGAACCCACTCCAAAATTGAGCGGTGACTTTCCCCGAAGTGACCCGGAGCATGATGAGCTGGGGCGCAAACAATTTTGCGAAAAATTGGCTCAAATATTGGCGAAGGGCCACGACTCAGGCAGTACCGTAATCGCGATTTATGGGGCTTGGGGGGTGGGAAAAACTACGGCGAAGAACTTTGCCGTTCATTTCCTCCGAAAAGACCATGGTATCGAAGCAATTGAATTTGAACCTTGGGGTTGGAGTGGTCGTGACAAAGTGGTGGAAGCGCTTTTTACGAAGCTGGAAGTCGCCTTGGGCAAAGCCGATATGCGTGAAACCAAAAAGTGGGTGGAGTCGGCTCGCCGTGTGCTCGGGTTGAGTATTCCATTTCTGGACATTGCGAAACTGGTGTGGCCCGCGATAGGGACTTTGCTTTCTCTTGGTTTCGTGTGGTTAGGTTCGACGTATGCCCTGGACCAGCGCTGGGTTGCATTTGTCCTATGTGGACTTGTTGGGTTATGCGGCGTGGCAGCTGCTGGTCACAAGCTCGCGAAAGCGATCGAAGACTATAACGCTGATGTTAAGGCCGCGCGCTTTGCCGCGTTGGAGGATGTTCGCGCGGGGTTAGTGAGGGAGCTTTCCACCCGGGGAAAGGCGCTTGTCGTGACGATTGACGACATCGACCGATTGGAGCCCGTCGAAATCCGACAGGTCGTCCAAGTAGTAAAGGCCGTGGCCAATCTTCCCCATGTTGTATTTTTGCTGCTTTTTCAACGCGATGTTGTCACTCGCGCTCTTGACGAGGTGGCTGGGCAAGGCAAGGGCCAAGAGTTCCTCGAAAAGATCGTTCAGGTCGGTTTCCACGTCCCGGAGCCTCCGCCAGGACGGATCATGGCGATGCTGGACAGCGCTCTAACAGAGCTGAAGAAGGACCCGCGATTTGCGCGCTACTGGGACGATGCCCGCTGGGAAAGAGCCGTCCGGCCCCCTATGAAGGGTTATTTTCGAAATGCGCGCGATGTCGCTCGGTTTACCTCTGCTCTCACTGTTTATGTTGACCAACATATGCACGGAGGTTCGTTCGAGGTAAATCCATTGGACTTAGTAGGGTTGGAGGCGATCCGCATGTTTGAACCTGCCCTGTTTGAGAGGCTTTCAGCGGTTCCTCTTGTGGGACCAAGCGAAATGGTTGAGGCCCTGATGCCGGTTTCGAAAGAGTTTAAACAGCGTCGGGAGCTCGATCTCGAAGCACTGACCAAACTGGTTTCCGAAGAAAATCGGGCAACTGGAGGCCAACTTCTACGTGCCCTCTTTCCGCAGTTAGCGAGTCATTACGAGGCCGATCCGGCTGTGCTGGACAAGTGCGATGTGGAACTGCGAGTTTGCCACCATTACCACTACGCAAAGTATTTCGACCTAAATTTGCTGCCGGATCGGGCAACTGCCCAAGATTTTCAAGCACTGATGGCAGCAGGGGCGGATGTACAGCAGTTGGCGAACCAGCTTCAAAGGCTTTCTGAGCAAAAGCTACTGCCTGATGTTTTGGTCCGACTGGGAACGCATCTTGCTCAGCAATCTATTCCGGTATCGGAGAATTTTGCTCATGTTCTCCCCGGGATCGGAGAGGATCTGCCGGACCAACGTGCCGCCGACGAAGGTGCCGGTGCGAAGGAAAACGCGGCCGCATTGACTATCCAGGCGCTCCGCCAGGTACCTGACATGGATCGGAGGTATGAGGTGTGGCTCGAAGCCGTGAAAGCAACAAACGCTTTGGACCTGACCGTCTATGTTACCGCGGTTCTCGAATCGTTGGCGAAGAAAAACGACCCAATGAATTCCGCCCTTACGACCCAGGAGCAAGCAGCGAAGCTAACGGGCGCAGCCCTTGAGCGGATTCGAGTCGATGCTCGCGATGGGCGCTTGATTTCACGTCCTTGGTTTTGGAGACATATATACCGGTGGGCGGAGTGGAGCAGTCCCGAGGAAACCAAGGCATGGGCGTCAGGGTTCATGACGGACGCCGCTTCTGCTCGATGCGTGCTCGTTAAATTGAAGCAGGATATTATCTCCTATGGCTCAACAATTCGCCGAATTCCACAATTGGCTGGCGAAGATTTGGATAGGTTGATCGGATTTGATTTGTTGGACAGGAGGCTGTCCATCGCGTCGACGGACAAAGAAAAGTCGCCCGACGAAAACACGGCATTATTACTGTATGCCGAGGCCAAGAAACTCAAAGGCGCTGGAAGGCCTTACAATCAGGTCACGCTGCCGGGAAGTGATTTTTGGTCATCGAATCAATGAATAGGCTCCGTTGCGATGAAGTTAAGGTAGGTCGGGTTGTCTAGGATCGTTCGAACGGCAATGGCCATCCAACTATTGACGCCATTCACCGCCGCCTCAGCCTCTACGTCCTTTCTTAGATCGTCTCCCAACGCTTGCACCGTGAGCGTTTGATCGCAGATCTCTCGCCTATAGCGGCGCCTGATAACCTTAACCCGACTCCGTATGAATGCGGTAATCTTGTTTTCCACACCCAACAGGCGAAAATGGTCGGCCACGGTTGCTCGTTCAGCCACAGTCAGCGTCTGTGAGTACGTCAGATTAAACACCGGATCGTCAAATCCCAGTTGCGCATCCGGAATAACCTCAAATCCAAAAAAACGAATTGATAAAAAAGCATCGTAAAATGGATTAATAAACTTTCTTCGTCCGTCACTCTCCCATACCTGCGTGCCCTTGTCGTGGTTGCAATCGTAGCACGAAGGTATTAGGTTCAGAGAGTAGAATGCAAATTCGGCCCATTCGGCTCTTGGTACAAAATGGTCGATCGTTGTGGGTGCAGTTGGCACCCCGCAGTATGGGCATCGCCGTTTATACAGCTGAATTACAGCATTCTTGATCTCTGTCGCTAGTTTAGATTTGCTATCGTAAATGCCGTAAAGATGGGCCTTATGTTTCAGTAGGGTAGTGGGTGTGGGAGACATCTGCGCAAGTGTTGGAGTCAATCCCTGATAATAGGCAAACCTGGCCTGAAGCTCTTCGGCGAGGTCAGCCCAATCCCGATCGTCTCGCAACCCTAACAGCGACAATTGGGTTGTTGGCTCTGGGAACGTACTGGGGAAGAGCTTATCCATTTGTTGTGCTCCGTCTTATTCGAGACCGCAGATAGATTAGGCTTTCTAGATTGAGTTTTCCGGCAAACCGCTCAGCTAAGTTCTCAAATGTAACTCCTGGCTCACGAATCAAAGCGTCAAGCCACTCCTCGTACGGCTTGCGTTGAAGGACGTTGTCGAAAATATAATCGGCGATATTAGACAAATCAGCTCCAAATGTTTCAATGCCTGCCGGGGATGCTATTGTTCCAAGATCCTTACTTCTCCGGAGTATCGTCACATTTCTAGCGGGTACTTCTCGTGCAACGAACACTGAATGTGTCGCAATGATTGCAAACGACTCGAAAAGTTCGAGAATGGTTTTTAACATACGCATGAAGGCGCACTCTAAGTTTGGATGAAGGTACAACTCCGGTTCATCCATTAGGAGGAGAGAGTTGCGGTCAATATGTGCAACGACATTTACGGCAGATAGTACGAACATCTTCTGGCCGGCGCTAAGATGCCGCATGGGTTGGTCATCGATGTAAATGGAGTTAAACGAGATTGACTGAGCAATAATAGTTTCCTTCAGGGCCTCTGGGTCATCTACGATCGCGTTCGCAAGGTCCACCAGGGAGGGCGTTTCAGCACCCTTCCAACGGATGAGTATCTGCACCCGCGAACATTCGAGACCCTCGTGCAGGGCTCTAATCAGGGATCTGAGCTTCGGACGCGCCGCCTTTTCTGGCAATAATCTGAGCCGGAAATCGTTTTCAATAATTGACGCTAATAGCGGGCCTACCTGAGCGTAGGCATATTCCCTATCAAAGCGCTCGCGTGATGATCGGAAGCCGCAATAGACATATGCGGGTGAACTGGAGATCAACGCTTCTGTGTCAAAGTCCTCAAATGGACTAAATGCAATAGCGATAAGCTTCTGAAATGGAGGCTTATATTTTTCAGCGTCGGCATAGTCCACATATATAAGCTCCCCCGATCGTTGTTGACCGGCTAATGCCCGCTTAACCGCGTATAGTATCTGAGTTTTACCCAGTCCGTTTTTGCCAATAAGCACCGATATCTTCTCCGGTAATGGTTCATTTGGGGAAAAGCGGAAGTCCACATGAATTCTGCTGCGGGAATCTGGGAGGGACGTGAGTAGAGCAAAGTTGAAGCGGTCCGGGTGGAGTTCGTCAGGAAATAAAATTTCTTTGGCCGAACCGTAAGCCGTCAAAGCTTCGGCATTTCGGAGGAGAGAACGCGCGAATACCTGAGCACTACGTAGATCTAGATCGGGAGAGTGCGGCTGTTTGTGCTCAAGAAAGACGACATCATGAAGAGCGGCTAGGATGATGTTGCTGTCCTCAATAGCAGGTATTTGCGAGCGAACGTTGTGATAGTAGGATAAGCCGTCACCAAGTGACAGGTATCGGCCGGAGAGCTGAAAAATGTAAGTGGACTCGAAGACCGAGTTTGCTGTGTCAATCAGATCGACGGTCGAAACGTTGTTCTCGGTCCCGATTTTAACAGCGCCAATGGAATGGAAGCTGCCCTTTTGAAGGTAATAGGCTTCGAATGTTGTTTGAAACCCAAAGTCATTCCAGCGGTCGAAGGTCAGAATAACGCAGGGCTGAAAGTCTCCTGGGATAGGCTGTGGCTTTTTGGAGTGGGAGACTCGTTGGAAATAGATCGGCACCATGTGGAGGGGTATGGCGAATTCGTCGTGAACGTCAAAGTTGACGTGAGTTTCTAGGTTGGACCGATTGGCGATGGTCGTCCTCGGAGGTAGAGCCTATGAGGCGAACAATGACTGATGAGCGTGCTCAAGTTGATCGAATGGCATCGCAGATGGAATCCCACCGTGCCGCCTCGGGTAATCCTCCAATAGCCTCGATAGCAAAGTCAGCAGTGCCTCAAAAAGAACGTTTTTAAACCGAAAAGTTTTTAAATCGATAAATTCACGAAACCGTTTTTCCACGGACGCATCGGAATCATAGACGATGACATCGATATTTTTTAAATTCGCCGAGTCACGAATGGCAGATTTCAAAAGATAACGAACATAGGAATCTGAAACGGGAAGAGAATAGCCGACTATCCTAATCTGGTTTGCGTCGCGGATGAGATTGTAGGCGAGCTTCCACGCCTCGATCACCTCACTGCTACCCTTGCGCCAGGTGGGAGGAATAATATTTCCTTCCTCGGCGCATCCGTGAAGTTTTGCTAGTTGGAACTTACCCCATGACGGATCATATGTTTTCTTCTCAAGAGCGACCAAGCTCTTTGCATGGAAACTTCCAAGCACGTGTGAGAATGCTGACTCAAGAACCATGTCATAATTAAGAGTTACAACCGCGTACTTATCTCGAGTAGGTAGCCTGCTCCAAATGAGGCGGGGATCACCCTGGTTAGCCTTCCGCATCTCAAGATTCAACATGCATGCCACCATTTCGCAATATGGCTTCCACATGGGGTTATTGCCAAAAATGAAGTGATGCCAGTTCCCAGTTTCAGCTCGTCCACTCACAGGCTCTATCGGAGGAAGAAGAGACTTGATCACGTCTGAGAGAAAGCGCACGAATTCATCTTGGAGGCGCTCTCCTTTCATGAACGCCTCCATTTCGAGGAGCGAAAGTATCTCCTCGATGTTGTGGAGATCGCAGTGAAAAGTGTTTTTTATCAGAGATAGTTCCGCGATGGTACCGTAAACATTTTGAAAATAAGAGAATCGCTCCTTGTCATTGAAATATAAGTCTTTTGATCGGCTCAGAAAATTGCTCATCAATGGCAATCCAAGAGGTGCTGAGAATCCAGCGCCTACAAGATAAAGAACGCGATTTTCCTTCGGCAGAATCACAAGGTTAAATAACGTTAATTGATCGAACTGTCACCTTCCGGAAATAGCGGAATAAAGTCTTCGTCATGCTGATCTTTCCTAATCTGCTGGCAGTCAGTACAGAGCCGGATCGTTGCAACAGTACCGTCGGCAAAATGAGGTCTTAAAATTCGAAATTCTTCACCGGGATCTCCGCAAATCGAACACACATTCGTCGACCCAGCTAGTGCGATAGTCCTCCGTGTGTGAGCAGCTTGATGGGGATCAAATTCCTCTAGAGCAGCAAACCATTCGGAAGAATGAGGTCTGGGATACTTCGGCATGGAATTTTCGCTTCGGGAGCTTCTCTATAGCACCATATGAGACCTCTCGGATCGTCTGGGGTTCTGTCAGACGGTCCCACAACTGAAACCGTTTGTCCACCATAGACGCGTGTGGCTTGGCGTTGGGACCACGGCTCGTCGATGTTGCGGTCGCGGATCGAACAGGGGAGTTCCAGCATTGAGGTCGGCCCGGCGCGGATCGAGAACTCGGGCTCCTCGCTTGCGCGATCGCATGCCCCGTCGGGTCCAACTCTTCGGTCCCACACTCTTTTCGTTGCCTCTCCGTCGGATCGGAACAAGGACGTTCACGCTGATGGCTCCCGAAAACCAGAATCTCTCGATGATATTGACGGCTGAGGAGGTCTACGGCCGTAACCTCACGCTATCCGAATGCCAGACGGTTTGCGCCGGGCTCGATTTCGGCGCCGTCGCCTGCTACCTCGCGATCGTCTGGCGTTTCAACGAGGTGGCATTCAATGCGCTTCCGGTATCTCCCGCCAAGGCGTCTCTCCTGACGGAGGTGCTCGACAACATGATATTCGACCCCAAGGCGCGCGTCGCCGCCCGAATCCTGATCGCCAAGAATACAGGCCCCTTCACCCCGATTTCGCTCCAAGCGGCCCTCGCGTCCTTCGAACTCGCCGGGCGGTTCTGCCCGAGGCAGAACCGCCAGACCCAGCTCACCGAGAGCGAGCGCGAGCAGATGACCAAGGTTCTCCTGTCGTTTCAAGGCGAGGCCTTCAGTCGAAAGGCGCTCAAGCGCCTCCGCCTCGGGCGGGTCAAGACCTGGGACGAGTTCAACGCCCGGGAACTAGCGGTCTTCACTCGCAACCTGATCGCGAACAATCCGCTTCATCCCTACGGCAACTCCTTCGCCCGCCTATATGCCTACGGCCATCGGCAGCCGATCGCCGATTACTTCCTGGCCAAGACCGGACGCTCCTTGGATTCCTGGTTCCAGGGCACCCTTGGGATGAGCAGCCGGGAGTACGTTTTCGCTGCATTCGCGGCCGGCCTGCCACAGGCGATCCCGTTCAATCCCGGGACGAAGAAACCCCTGGAAATCCTCTTCGAGGCTGACGATTTCTTCCGCCCGGTCCCTCCTGACGTGAGGAAACGGGTCTTCGCGCTCCTCGATCTCGTGACGTTCGACGGCAACACACCTTGGATCTTGGATCGCAAATCGAAGACGCTCGAAGACCTTCTCTACGAATCGAACCAACTGCACGCGACGCCGGTTATCGGTTTCGGTTCCCGTCGGATCCTCGTTTCCGGGACCCTGATCGCCAACAATCTCGCCTTTGGGCTCCCTCACGCGTCGCTCAATTCCGCCCGGCAGCTGAATCCGGCCGGGAAGCTGACCAACTCTGACGTCGCCCGAATCCGGGGCGGATTCGGCGTTCTCTTAGAGGGCTATCTCCGCTGGCTCTTCCGGGAGTGGTTCTCCGACCGCCCTGTTCGGCTTCTAATCGGATTCGAAGCCCTTGTGGACGGTGTCTGGTGCGAACGCGACATCGCGATCCTCAAGAACGACTGTGCCTTCCTTTTCGAGATAAAGAACCATGTTGTCGATTTCAAGCTTCGGGGGTCCGGTGACTTTCCGGGGCTCGCCCGTCTCGTTGAAGATCCGGTCGACCAAGCCTTTACCGCCGCGGAGGCCTTCCTCCGGGGCGAAGTCCGGGACTCGGAAGGAAAGCAGGTGGGTTCCGTGGCTCGCGTCTTCCCTGTGGCTTTGACCTACGATTCCCCCCCTTTGATCCAAGGCACCGGCGCCCGCTTCGAACGCTGGCTCGAGGCCATCAAAGACAAACCCTACTTCACCCCGACGCAGCGCCGCGCCCGGGTCCAGATGCTGGGAATCGACGACGTGGAGGTCTGCGAGAAGGAAGCGCACATGGATCGCGAACCCGAGCAGCTCCTCGGCCTCCTGATGGGGCGGGCCAACAGCGACGGCCGCCGCTACGACACGCTCGGCTCGTTCCGAAGCCTGACTAGCCCTCCCACGGGACCCCGGATGCCTGGGCCCATAAGCCTACTCATCTCTGACTCGAAGGCCCACATATCGTCGGTCAAAATGACTTTCGCGTGGCCGGACCCAAACAATTCTGCTCCTGGTGCGCCCACGCAATGACAGCCGTCGTCGACAAGATCGTCCGCGTGACCGAAGCCCAAGCCACCTTTTGGAGTCGGGCCCACGGATGGGCGCCGACTGCGGCGGCGGGACTCCTTTCGAAGTCTCGCCTCGATCGCCAGTGTTCGCTTGCTCGTACGCTCAAAGATTATGCGAAACGGCCGCTGTCCAACGAGGAGGACGCGAGGCTTATTCTTGCTTATGTTACCTTGCGCACCCTTTCAGAAGGCACGCTCAAACTCTTCTTTAGCGTCTGGTATTCCGATTACTCGGCTGACGTCGACGCGATAATGAAGCGAGGCAAGCGCCTGGATCCCGACGGGGCGGCCTTCGACCCGCTGATCAAGCTCTTCGAAATGAAAACCTCCGGGCGCTGGACGCGGCTTTTGCGCCGGATTCAAGCCCGTGGAAACGCAATCCATGCCTTCAAAGACAGACCTCTTGGCAGCTTCAGCGAGCTGCGGGCCACCATCAAGGGATACGGTGACTTTCTCATCGATACCGACAACCGTTTGCCATACCCGGACGCCGATTTTGCGCCATTTCGGGCGTAGCCCCTGCGGTTAGCTCTGGCGAAGCGATCCGGCATTTGTCGCTGCCTCAAAGTTACGTAAGTTGAGGTCGCTTTTCCGAAATTCCCTCAAACCGAGCAAAGTACACTTTGTTCTGAGTTGTTCTGTGAAGGATTTTTTAAGATGGAAGATATTGCCAATTAAAATCTTAAGAAAAACAGCTTAACCCCTTGCCAAGGTGGACGTCGAGAGTTCGAGTCTCTTCGCCCGCTCCATTTTCCTTTCGCAATGCGAAAGGAAACCGCGCCGTAGCCAACGGCGAAGGCGGGTGGGTCCACCCAGCGACCCGAAGACGGGTTGCCCCCGCAAGCCAATGTATGCTTAGAAAGAATCCATGAAAGCAGCCATCGTATCCGGTCCCAACCAGACGCCGATTTACGGCGACTTCTCAACCCCCGCTGCCGCACCCGGCGAATATTCGGTGACGGTGACCGCCGCCGCGCTGAGCCAGCTCGTCAAGAGCCGCGCCTCCGGCGCCCATTACAGTTCATCGGGCAGGTTTCCCTTTGTCGTGGGTGTTGACGGAGTCGGGCGGCTCGACGATGGCCGCCGCGTTTACTTTCTCCTGCCCGAGGCGCCGTACGGCAGCATGGCGGAAAAGGTGGTGATCAAGCCGTCGCAGTGCATCCCCCTGCCGGATGATCTGGACGATATAACCGCCGCCGCCATCGCCAACCCAGGGATGTCCTCATGGGCGGCTTTTAACGAACGCGCCAGGCTGGTCGCCGGGGAAACGGTCTTGGTGAACGGCGCCACGGGAACGGCGGGTCGCCTGGCCGTCCAGATCGCGAAGCATCTTGGAGCGGGAAAGGTCATCGCCACGGGGCGAAATGTTGAGGCCTTGAAATCGCTCGAAGCTCTTGGAGCCGACGTGACCATTCCCCTGGAAACGGATGGCGAGATGCTCGAAGGCGCATTTAAAGGGCAGTTCGCGAGCGGAGTTGATGTCGTGGTCGATTACCTGTGGGGTCAAAGTGCCGAGCGTCTTTTGATTGCCGCGGCCAAGTCCACCCGGGGAGCGCGGCCCGTCCGATTTGTTCAGATTGGCTCGATCAGCGGTGACAGCATCAATCTCCCCGGCGCGGTCTTGCGCTCTTCGGCGATCGAGCTCAAAGGCAGCGGAATTGGGAGCATTCCGATCGAACGCCTGGTCAAGGCCATCGACGAAGTGCTGCGAGCAGCCGTTCCGGGCGGATTTATGATCGCTACCCAGGCGACTCCCCTTTCGGGCGTGGAAGCGGCGTGGAACGCCAAGGGAGATTTGCGACGCACCGTCTTTGTTGGAGAACGTGCCTGATATCCCGGCTCACCACTGATACACCCACGTATACGTGGTATAGGTCGTCGCGGCGGGATGCCCGGACATCTTGCCGTTGACTTCCTCGCCGCAGCGGGCCGTCAGCTTCAGGCCCTGCTGAAAGAAGATGGGGTCGGCATCGTGAAAGCGGTAGGCGGAGACCTCGCTTGCCGCCGGGTCCAGGTGAGTCAACCCGGCGACCGCGTTGGCGTAGCGGCCGCGGTTGAAGTAATAGGTCCCGCAAAAGTAGTCTTCAAAGCCGGAAGAGAGCAGGGTGGGAGCGGTTGCGCCGTTGAGATAGGCGCGCATGCAGCCTTCCATGAAGTTGAAATTATGCGGGACGCTGCCCTTCGCCGCGATGGTGACCTGGTAGAGCGCGCCGGCCCCCTTGACATCGCACAGGGCAAATTCCTCAAGCGGCTGGGCTGTGTGGTTTTCCAGCCGATACAGCCTCAGCCGCGCGTTTTCAGGCAGCGTGACGCCGCCAATCTGCACCGGGAGGTTTTCGGTCCCCCGGATGATCCACCAGAACATGGGGTGATCCTTGGCTCCCGGCGCCAGTTGGCCCGTGACGCGAACGCTTTTTCCGAAGGGGATCCGGTAGGTGTTGTAAACGTTGTCACCGCCCCCCGTCCGCCCGATTTTCTCCGTGCCCCACGGCGCAAACGGATCCCCAAAGCCGATCCCGGCGCCGAGGAAGAGCTCCATGTCGATCGAGGCGGTGGTCTCCCCATCCACATAGACCCGAATGCGGGTGAACGCGGAGTTTTCGAATGATCCGCCAAACCACATGTGGGTCAGGCATCCCTTGCCCTGGTAGCTGAAAAGGTCGGCCTCTTTTTCCACGCTGAGCGGAGTGAGCTGCTTGCCGGCCGTGCCGAATGTCTTGAGGCTGGAAGTGTCCACCTGCCCGGCCCGGAGGCTGGATAAAAAGAGGGCGCTGCATGCCAGGATCGGGAGAATCGATTTCATGGGAATTGAGGTGGGGTAGGGTTATTGGGTATTTGAGAGGTAAAAAAATGAGGTAAATTCATGAATGAAGATACTAAAAAATTCCCTCATTTTCGCGGCGATGACCGGCATTTTCATCGGGGTGGGAGCCTGCACGTCCACGCCCCAATCGCGAATTGCCAGCCATCCCGGTGTCTTTGACCGCCTCACGCCCGAGGAGCAGGCGATGGTTCGGCAGGGCAGGGTGGGGATCGGAATGGACCCGGGAGCGGTGAAGCTCGCGCTGGGCGACCCCGACCGGGTCACATTGGAGACGACCGCAAAAGGACAGTCCGAAGTCTGGCATTATCAGCAGACCGTCTACTACGACGGCGACTTCGTCTACCCGGGTCCCTATTGGTACCATCGCCGCCCCTATTGGGGCACGTATTGGGGGCCCGGCCCCTGGGCATTTGATGGTCCGGCGGCCGTTTACGACCACTTTCGCGTCGTGTTCCGGGATGGGAAAGTGGTGTCGATCCATCAGGAAGTCCCCTAGGCGAGCCCCGACCGGATGTCATCCCGCGGTTGACATTTAACTCGGACTGCAGGTCATGCAAATGTCATCCGCGGGATGACATTTGTACCGGCAGTGTGCAAAAAATGATGTCCAAATGAAGGGCTTCGCCTCAGTCTGCCCGGCACGATGTCCGACCCCGACGCGCCAGCTCTCGATAAATACCGGGCTGCGGACATCTGCATCGTCATACCCGCGTTTCGCGAAGATATGCGGATCAGTTCTTTCCTCACCGAACTTCTCGGTTTGATCGAATCTGAATCCCTGAAAATGCTGGTGATCGTGGTGGACGACGGGTCGGGTTCCGCGGCGCAGAATGCCTTGCGCTCCGTCCTGGATCCCCTCCGACTCATTTGTCCGCATTCCCTGCGTTTGCTCGAACTGCCGCGCAATCTGGGGAAGGGCGGGGCGATCAAGGCCGGATGGGATGCATGCCCTGAATGTGAGTACCTCGCATTTGCCGACGCGGATGGCTCGATCGCCGCGCGTGAGGTGATGCGCCTGAGCCGGCTGGCCTGGGCGCAACGCGCGGCCCCCAAAACGCTCTTTGCCTCCCGGGTCAAAATGCTCGGGAAGAATATCCAGTGCAGCCGGTTTCGGCGTTTTTCCGGGCGCACGTTTTCGATCCTGGTGGAGGCGATCACCGGCGCCGGGGTCTACGACTCCCAGTGCGGATGCAAATTCGTGCCGGCGTCGGTCTACCAAGCGGTCCGTCCGGTCCTGCGGGAACAACGGTTCGCCTTCGACGTCGAATTGATGATGGCGATCCTGCGCGCCGGATTCGCCATCGAGGAAATTCCGATCGACTGGCACGCCACCCCGGGCAGCAAAGTTTCGTTCCTGAGCGATACCTGCCGGATGCTGTCGTCGACCGTCGCCATCCGCCGCCGGGCTTTGACATGGACGTTCGCGGCAAAAAAAAGCTGATCCGCCGCCTGCGCCGCTCCGAGCTGCCGGTCGACACGACGGAACTGGCGCGCTATCTGATTGGGAAAACGTTGGTCCACGATGCGCCGGAAGGCCGGATGAGCGGGCGCATCGTCGAAACCGAAGCCTACGTGGTCGGCGACGCGGCGGCGCATGCCTATCGCGGGATGACGGCGCGAAACCGGTCGCTGTTTCTCGAACACGGGCATGCGTATGTCTATTTCATCTATGGCAATTGGTTTTCGATGAACGTGGCGGGAGAGCGGGAAGGGGTCGGCGGAGGGGTTTTGCTGCGGGCGCTGGAACCGCTCGAGGGGATCGAGCTGATGCAACGCCGCCGCCCCCAAGCGGCGGTGCGCCGGCTGGCGGCGGGACCGGGCTGCCTGGCGACGGCGTTCGACATCGATCGGCGGTTTGATGGCCTGGATTTATGCGCGCCGGGGCCGATTTGGCTGGGCGCTGCGGTCGAACTTGGCGTCGCGGGGGCGCGCCGCCCCGCCTTTGGACCGGGTGCGGAGGCGCAAACCGTCGGTCGCATTTCCCTAGGCAACAGCGTGCGCATTGGGCTCACCAAGGAAGCGCATCGCCTGCTTCGGTTCTATGAGCGCGGCAATCCTTGTGTCAGCGGGCCGAAGCGACTCAGAGAGTAGACGCGGCGTCCCGCCGCGTATCGAGAGGGACGCGACCTGGAGATCGCGCCTACCTTCATCCCCCTCCGGCGAGCTGGCCGTGCTCGTCGAGGTACACCATCGGCAGGTAGTCGCCCTCGTATTCCTTGTTCCAGAAATTTCTGGTCCGGCGGCGGGTCGCGAGGTCGGTGAATGCGAGGCGGTAGACCGGCATCCGGACCATCGTGGGCGGGCGATCGGGGAACGGATCGTTCCGGAACAGGCGCATCACGTCCGGATTGCGCGAAATCAGCTCGGCGGCCACGGCCGGAAAGATCGGGGATTTGGGCGCGCTGAAAACCGCGATCTGGAGCGTCGCCTCAAAACGGGGATACAAGGGCGCGATAAACGGCGAGATCCGATCGGTCCGCTGGGGCTGGTAGCGAAATTCGTAGGTGCGCCAGGTCGCGCCTCCATCGTTTGAGCCCTCGAACTCGACCCCATAGCGAACCGGCGCCATTCGCGCGTAGAGGTGATACACGTTGGCGCTGTGAAAAGACGAGGCGAAGGCCAGCGGCGAGGCGACGGGATGCTGGATATTGTAGACGGCGTCCTCCCAAACCGCGCCAAAAAAGTACAAGGTGAGGCAGAACTGCGCGCCGAGCGCGACGCGAAGAGCGTACAGGCTCCACACGGTGGTCGCGGGCGAGGAGAACGCCCCTCGCCCCTTCAGCGCGAGGAAATTGCCGAACCGCCAAAGCCCCAGCTTGTCGGCGGCGCCTGCCAGCATCTGGTCGTCGAGCAGGAGGACGCCCAACGCGATGGATGCGGTGTTGAGCCAGCCGAAGTTGTTCGTGAGCTGGATGCCGATTTGAAACACGGTCCAGACTCCGAAGGCGAACCACCGTCCGCGGCGGCCGCCCAGCAGCGCGAGAAGCGGAGCGGCGATCTCCGCCGCAAACGTCAGCCCGTATTCGAACACATGGTAGGCCTGCGGCATTTGATGGTCCAGGTATCCCAGGATCGTGGGAAACGGGGTCGTCTCGTACATGATGTTCATGGCCGTGAGGTTGCGCCAGTAGGGATCCCCCGAGGCGAGCTTCAACAGGCCCGACTCGAGCATCACGCGAAAGAGGAGCCAGCGCATCATGAAGACGGCGATGGGCCGCGGCGGGGAGCCCGCGCCGAGGCCGGGGCGAAAACCAGCCGGCGCAAACGGGATGCAGAGCAGCCCGGTTTCGAGCAGAAGCTCGTCGACTTGGGATCCGGAGAACTGGCGCCAGGTGGCGACGAAGGAGAGGAAGATCAGCCAGCAGGCGAAGAGCGCCAGGCGCGGCCACAGGTTCAAAACCAGGGCGGCGGCCGCAACCAGCCCCGCCCATCCGAGGAGGGCGATCATGGGCGAGCTGGTGCTGATCCAGAACAGGCTTGGCGCCCGAAGGAATGCGCCCAAGGGGTTGGGATGCGCCTTCGCCAGGGGGTCGAGAAACCCCGCGAGCGGAGCGATGCCGTGCGGACCGATCAGCGCCTGGCTCTCGGCGATGATGCCCGCAAACACGATGATATAAAGCACTCCGACGGCGCGCAGGACGATCCACCGCGGCAATAAATAGGTGGCGTTGCCGCCGACCGCG
>Ga0206883_1052_pt1 | contig 21079 bp, 19 predicted proteins | sample Alteio_BWOrgCont_2_FD_152910 | JGI IMG/M metagenome (GOLD analysis project Ga0206883, IMG submission 152910) | Enriched cells from forest soil in Barre Woods Harvard Forest LTER site, Petersham, Massachusetts, United States -... | ecosystem: Environmental > Terrestrial > Soil > Temperate forest > O... | reverse complement strand
TCTACTTTACCTGTAGCTCCTGTCCGGTCGAGAATGGGGTTTGGTGTCATGCCCCGGCAAATTTCGAAATTTCCTCAAACCCTGCCATCGCAAAATGCCGATCAAAGCCGAACACCTTCCGGATATTATGCCGTCGCATCAAAGAGAAAGAAGTGGCGTCGGTGAAACTGATTCGCTGGTCGGAAAATTTGTCCAAATAAGTGCGAGCTTCTTCGAAATCTTCATGGTTCGGCAACAGCCATCGCCGGAGCCGAAATCGACTTGCAGTGGCACTTCTCCCTTACCGAGCAATGCGAGCAATTTCACCCGTACACCACCATAGGCGTCGGCCTCACGGATATGTTCCGCCCGGATGGCCATCGCCCATGTGAGATACCTTGCCTGGGAGGACGCTTTTGACGTGGAGTTTGACGATGGACTGTCGTTTTTGGAACCTCATGATGCCGTTCGCCAGGCTTGCCATATCTCTGCCAGGGCAGTTCCGGTCACAGTCGTGCCGGAACCCGAGACACGGCTTGGATTTGAAGTGCGCTATGACACTGGCGAACTCGCGGAAATATCTTGGGCGTTCGTTCGCGAGTTACCACCGGCGGCGCAGGTCTGAGGCGGCAAAATTTCGAATTTCGAAGTCCGAATTTCGAAATTTGCCCGGTTTGGTCAGCGTTACCACATTTCGACATCCGAAATCTAGAATTTCGAAATTTTTACCGTTCATTTCATTTTGAATTGAAATCGGCTAAAGAACCTGCTTCTCCTGTCCACAGAATGGCAGCGACCCCGGCAGAAATTTCGGAAATTCGGAATTCGAAGTTCGGTATTTTATCGGCGCAGCCCAAATCCGAAATCCGAAATCAGAAATCCGAAATTTCGCTCGTTTTGGCGAACGAGCGTCCAGCCGATGTCGTCGCTTTTGAGCGGGCGGTGGTGGAGTTTTTTCTGGAGGCGGCCGATCTCCTGGGTGTGCCCAAGTCCGTTGCGGTTATTTACGGGCTTTTTTTTGCCACCCCTCAGCCCATGTGTTTTGCCGAGGTGGAGGGGCGGCTGGATATCTCGAAGGGTTCGGTGAGCCAAGGGTTGCGCGTGCTCCGGGAGGTCGGAGCGTTGAAGGCCGTTGTGGTGGATGATGACCGACGTGAGTTCTTTGTTCCGGACCTGGAGCTGCGGAAACTGATTCTTCGCTGGTTGGATCAGCGGCTCAAAAAACAATTAGACGATGGAGGCCGACGTCTGTCTGCCTTGGAGCGAGCTATTCCTGGTGTTCGAACTGACACCGAAGTCCTTCGGAAACGCCTGAAGCAATTGAAGGGCTGGCACGGGAAAGCCCGTGCGCTCTTGCCCTTGGCGAAAACCTTCTTGGTGTTGGGTTCGTAATTAGCGTATCGTATACAAGTTTTCCTTCCGAGTCCTTCCATTTCTGAGCGGAAGTGATGGGGCGAAGCTATCCCAAAAATTCGATTGAGCACATATCTCGTAACCGGTGCTGCCGGTTTCATCGGCTCAAAGGTGTGTGAGCTACTGCTCGCAGCCGGGCATATGGTCGTTGGCATTGACAATCTTAACGATTACTACGACGTCCGAGTAAAAGACCATCGCCTATCACGCCTGCTTAACCGCTCCGACTGGGTACTTGGCCCGGATCCGAAAAAATCAGTTTATTCCACCTCGGAGTCGAACGGCTATAAGGGGTTCAGTTTTTACGCAATCGATATAGAAAATCTCGACGAATTGGACGCACTGTTTGCTCGATTTAAGTTTGATGCGGTATTTAATTTAGCGGCCCGGGCTGGAGTGCGGTACAGCATGGAGAACCCGCACATTTATGTGACGACGAATATGCACGGATCGCTCAATATCCTCGAATGCCAACGAAAACACGGCGTAAATAAACATGTATTAGCTTCAAGCTCGTCGCTCTATGCCGGATGCCAAATGCCATTTAAAGAAGATTTGCCTGTCAATACCCCGTTGTCTCCTTACGCGGCCTCAAAAAAGGCTGCTGAGCTTATGGCGTACAGTTACCACAGCCTCTACGGCCTTGATATTAGCGTATTGCGTTACTTCACGGTTTTCGGTCCGGCCAGCCGACCAGATATGGGCATTTTTAGGTTCATCAAATGGATAGACGAAGACCGCCCATTGGAGCTGTTCGGCGACGGAACGCAATCGAGAGACTTTGTCTACGTAGACGACATTGCTCGGGGAACCATACTGGCGGCTTTACCACTGGGGTATGAAATAATAAATCTCGGCGGTGGGAGAACTCCTTACAGTTTGAATAAGATAATCTCCCTGATTGCGCGAAACCTGGGCAAGGAAGCGCACGTATGCGGAAAACCACCTCACATCGCCGATGCCAAAGAGAGTGGGGCGGATATCTCGAAAGCCCAGCTCTTACTCGGATGGAAACCCGAGATTACGATCGAAAATGGGATCGACCTGTCTGTAAATTGGTACCGCAACAACCGCGATTGGCTGAAGGAAATCCGGCTTTAGAATAATCTATGGCTGAGATTCATCCGAGCGAGCTGAGACATTATGCCTATCAAGGCAGAAGAGTGAGATTATGCTCCAAGGAAGAGATAGATCGCGACTTCAAAGCTAAAGAGCGTTGGTATATTAAATTTCTCGGCTCGTCTTTCGAGCAGCTGCCTCGGACTGCGCCGATTCTCGATGTCCCATGCGGGCATGGAAATTTTTCTTATTTCCTCAAAAACAAAGGATTTTCAAATTACATTGGGGTCGACATCGATAACGATCGAGTCGCTCTTGGTCGCGAGTTCGGCCTCAATATCCAGCTCGAGGATGCATTTGAAGCAATCAATGCTCGGCGCAATCTTGCGGTCATCGCTTCGCTTGATTTCTTCGAACACGTCGAGAAAGAGAGGGTGCCAGAGCTCATCAAACATTGCCTCGCCGCCTTGGACTCCGGTGGAACGCTAATAATTCGTATGCCCGTAACGGACTCCATTTTGGGTCCTTTTGACCTAAATAACGACTACACGCACAAATGGTCAGCTAACTCAGGGGTGATGATCGACCTCCTTTTGCAGGAGGGATTTTCTAAAGTAAATTTTAAGGACGAAAGGCCCGTGACATACAAATTTTCAAACTATCCGCGATTGTGGCTATTTTACGTTGCGGTGGCGTTCATAAATTTAATTTTTAGATTATTGGGATTTCCTCCATTTAAGGTGTGGTCCCGTTCGGGCTGGTTTTTCGCAGTAAAATGAGAGTCTGATCAGCCAGTGGGAACCACTCATTTATGCGACCGTCTTTTTCTAAGACTAGTGCAGTGTTTACGAGTCTATTTTTTAGTCTCGGGGTATTAGTCATCAATGCACTAAATGGTATATTCCTCCTCCCCTTCTACCTACGGACAATTAGTCAGGCTGCTTATGGTGCATGGCTTGGTGGATATGGAATCACTTCGATGCTCGGCATTGCGGAGGGTGGCTTTTCAACAGCAGCCGCGCTGAAATTGAGTGGAAGCTATGCCCAAAAAGATCCAAAAGCACTAGGAGCGATCGCATTTTCCAGTTTTGTCACCTCGACTGCCATTGCACTTTTGGTCGGCGTTATCGGTACACTCATATCTCCGGAAATTCCCAAGTGGGTGCACTGCCCCGTTGGGGACGCTTCATCTTTAGTACTCGCATGCAAAATAAATACCTATGCTGTCTCATTGATGATCATAGCATACACGCTTGCTGCGATTCCCTCCGTCCTTCAGCGAACACTATATCTTGGAGTAATTTCCTTGGTGGCGGTTGGAGCGCAGACAGTCGTAATCGTCGCATTTGTGTCCAACCACGATGGTGTCATCGTTCTAGCCTACAGCCAACTCGCTTCCGCGGCAGTTTACCTTATCGGGAATGCCATCAATAGCTTCCTGCTCATTGAAACAACCTGGTCAATACTCCGTTCGACATTCGATTCCCGCATTGCTTTTGATACTCTTATGGCCGCTCGTCCACTCATGCTCACAAAGGTGGCATCATCGCTGACCAGTCAAATTCAAGTGCCGCTTTTGGCCAATGTTTCGGGGCCCCGTGAGGCCGCCAAATATGGAGTTGTTCTCAAGCTTTCGGGGCTGATTTCGGTGGTTGTGGACCGAATTTGGAACAGTGCTATCACCGCATTGATGGTTGTCCGTAGTGAAAACCCAGAAAACTATCGCATGCGAGGAATTCAACTCATGCGTTTGTCCACCTTACTCCTTATTTTCGGCTACGGTTTCCTTTTAGTAAATGATCGGGTAATTTATAATATGTGGTTGGGAAGGCTATGGCAGCCGGACTATAAGACCCTTCTAGCGGTGATCGCTCTTTCGGCCGTAAGTACACTCAAAAACAGCGTCGCCTCTCTTCGAATCAGTTCCGGACACTTTAACCGGAATGCTCTGGTTGCTCTATCTGAGTGTCTATGCATTTTCGTTCTTGCCGAGATAATGCCGCGACGGCCATCAGCTTTCCTGATCACTTTGGGCTTTCTAGTTGTCGCGCTAATCAATCTGGTGATATTAGCAGCCCGTGCGTCTTCAAATGGGCTCACGCTTAAGGAGATTTTAGACAATTTGGGAATTTTTTTATTATACGCGTTGCCTCTGTGCGGGGCGCACTGGCTTTTTCGGACATTGCCACTGGGGGAAAATGCGATCGCGGCAACGGCGGCGCTTTTGGTAGCCGTTGCTGGGTTCATACTAACCGATAGTTATATCATAGAGGCGATCAGTACATTGCGAGCGCTGCTGATCAAAGCACGTAAACGTACGGAGAATTTATGAATCCGATCGCAGCGTCCGCTCCCACTACCCCGGGTGGGTCAACATTACTCACAATCGGAATGTCATTTCTCTGCTATCTGACCGCAGGGTCAGCGATTAGTGAGATATTCGCATCTCAACAAGGTCCAATGGTGAGTTTGCTAATTTCTTCCGTTTGCTTATTCTGCGCAGCGATTCCTCTACTTTTTTCGCGAGTCCAAAGTGGCTTGCGGATTGGCCGAATTCCACTCCTCGGCATAATCGCACTGTTGTTTGGCCTAAAACTAGGGGCTGGGATCTTGCATTATCTTCACTTTATCGAGCCGGAATATTTCAAGGGTGCAACATTTTACACATATCTCTGGGACTTCGAGTGGATCGATCGTTCTATGGTTTTGATCAGTGAACACTGGCATGTAAATGGCCTTTTCAGTGCTTGGCCCGCCGACTACGTCAGCGACAACAAAAATCAGTACCTATTGGCGTTTATGGGTCTGAACTATTTTGTCTTTGGGGCTTTCCCGATGAACATTGTCCCTTGGAATATTTTGATGGGACTATACACGGCTCTGTTGGTGACTGACATCGCTTGCGAGATGTATGCTGAATGCCAGCCTATCCGAACTACTTTCATTTTGGCAATTCTCCTTCCATTCAATTGGATAGCGAGTTTTATGTGGCGTGATACTACGGGCCAATTTTGGGTCGTTTTGGGCGTATACTTACTCTATGTCACCAGAAAAAAACTAGTTTGGTGGATAGTCTGCGTTCCAATTGCTGCATTTTTGGCCTATAGCCATCGACAACCTTACCTATTGCTGATAATTTATTGCTCTCTTCTCTATTTGACGTTGCGATTTGCAAGGAGTAAATACAATGTCATCTGGTTGTTTTTTGGAGGAATTCTTTGCGTAGCGGCATTTCCCGCTCTCCGGTGGCTTAATGGTACCTCGATGGCCCGATTTGATGATAGTTATAAAGGCATGTATCTTGGCGGTAACGGTTCGTTGGTAATTGGAATGCCGTTCCGTGTCCTTCGGGGCATTGTTGGACCATTCCCCTGGACTCAATACTTTCTTAAAGTCGCTGGTTACGAGTACCAACCTGACGATTATGGTGAGCACGTTCTAAATGTGGCTCTATTGTGGGTATGTGTTCCAGATCAATGGAAACGATGGAAGGGATCCAAAAATATAGATTTTCTTTTTGCTTTTGCTGCCTTTTTTTTCCTTTCGGGAGTGATCGCCGTCGGCATTCACTCCTCGTACGTCTCAGTCGCAATGGTGATGCTAATTCCGTTAGCGGCTTACCGCCCCCCTGCATATTGGTTTACGATGGTATCGTTGTGGCTTCTGGTGTTTGTACTCTTAAATGTTACCTACAATGTATTGGGTTTGGCGGGAGGGAACCACATCCAAAATATTTCCGGCGGCTATTAATTGGCGAGATGGGGAATCTGCGCCGTATTTGTATTTTGTACGCGCTTCTGGTTGTCTGTGAATGATACTTCCATGCGGGTGCTGATGGTGCTCTTCTCATTGCGGCGCGGAGGAGCGGAGCGCGTCACGATAGAGCTAGCTAGTGGATTTTCGAAGATGGGGCACACAGTCAGAATCGTATCTCTGTTGACGAAAAATGATTTTCCCGAGGAAACGCGATACATGGACGTTGTTTCTCTTCTGGCGCTTGAGAGATATGATTGGCCATGGAGTGTTCCAAAGCTTGCGAGGAGACTAAAGGCAGCAGTGAGGGAGTTTCGCCCACAGATCATTCAAATTCACGCGCCGGTTGCTGTTGTAGTGGCCGCCCGCGCGCGAATTCTTGCGCCAGCGCAACAGGTTGTGCACGGCTACGGAACGATTGCTCGGGTGGCAACTCCGAAAGCTTGGATTATGAAAATGATCGATCGTTGGGCGGTGCGGACCCTGCAGGTGAAGACGGTTGTTGTCGCTCCCTTGATGGCACGCCCGGCGGCGTGTTATTATAACCAGCTCGAATCCGCCGTTGCTTGTGTGCCTAATGGGATCGATATCCATCGCTTTCCATTTATTCGGAGGATCTTAAGTGGATCGCCGATCATTTTGATGGTGGGGACACTGGCGTCGGTGAAACGCCACCGCTTAGGTATTGCCGCGATGGTGTCCCTCGGCGCACAATTGCCACAAATTTGTTTGCAGATCGCAGGTGACGGCCCATTGCGAGAGCATTTAAAAAATCAGATTGTCTCGCTAGGACTCGAGGGATTCGTAGAGCTTCTTGGGCAGCGGTCAGATATTCCCGGGTTGATGGCGCGAGCGGATGTGCTTTGGCATCTGAGCGAGAGCGAAGGATTGCCGCTAGTCGTTGCGGAGGCCATGGCGAGCGGACTACCGGTCATTGGTTGCAATGTTGCCGGTGTCCGAGATCTCGTGATTGATGGCCAAACCGGATTTCTAATTTCTGCGGACCAAGGCGAGTTAGTTGCGCGAACGAAACGGCTGCTTACGCACCGCGATGAATACCAAACGCTGGCTCTGGCCGCCCGGCGGCGGGTTGAGGCTGAGTTTTCGTCAGTTCGCATGATCGAGATGCATGAACAATTACTCCGGGAACAGATTGCTAGCGCGCAGGGGCGAAATTGAACGTTGAATTTTGGCGTCCAATGCCAATAAAGTCCAGTTACTCACAATCATTCGAATCCCATCGCCGCATTCATCCGCGCTGGTGGGATTCAGATTTCTGCTTGTTACGGGGACTCGCTGCCGAAGTGGGTAGGTTTGCTTCTACGGTGTTGCCGACCGAGACAGTCGTCGATTTTGGCTGCGGTGCGAAGCCCTATCGCTCTCTTTTTCCGATGGCCTCCAGTTACCTTGGAGTCGATATTGCGGGAAACCCGAATGCGGACCTCACGGTTAACGCCGAAGGCCATATTCCGTTGGCAGAAGGATCGGCGGATTGTGTGCTTTCGACGCAGGTGGTATATCTCGTAGCTAGTTATCCATTTTACTTAGCGGAATGCCGTCGCATCTTGAAACCTGGCGGCCGATTGTTACTCACTACTCATGGGACGTGGACCCACCACCCTGCGTCGGGCGGAGACTATTACCGATTCACTCAAGATGGGGTTAGGCGAATCCTGACGGAGGCCGGGTTCGGCGTCGATGATATCCGGCCGGTTGTCGGAACGCTGGGAACCGGGCTACATCTGCGGCAACTGGTTTTTAATTCGTGGCTACGGCGCCTGCGGATGAGGTGGATTGCAAACTCATTTAATGTGATGATGAACGCCCGAATTTTGATAGAAGACAAGCTCTGCCCTGAAGGCACCCGGATGAGTTGTCCGGTCATTTTCGTGTGCTCGGCACATGCCACGTAAGAACTCCAGCTCTTCACCAATTCTGACCGCCGCCTGTTATGGCGTGGTCACAATCGACGTTGAGCCGGACAACGTTTGGACGAATACCAGAAGCGCCACTTTGAGCAATCTGCGGCGGCTTCCGTTGTTTCATAAGGTCTGCCAACACCACGGCGTTCGCCCCACGTATCTGATAACTTGGTCGGTCGCCAGAGACGCCGAGGGCGCAAGTTTGATCGAGGGCTTGATGAAAAACAACGACTGTGAAGTGGGTATCCATCCGCACCTCTGGGAAACGCCGCCATTTTTGCCGCAGGATGTCGTCCCATCACAGGCGTGGGTCGGGAGCAATTATCCGTCGGATGCGCTTGAGGCAAAGCTGGCCACCCTGACGGACTTAGTCCGCGGGCGTTTTGGTGCGCCGATTAGCCACCGGGCCGGGAGGTTTGGTCTCGATTTGCGGCAAGTGGGCATGTTGCTTCGCCAAAGGGTGCTTGTTGACTCCAGCGTGACGCCTGGATTGGATTGGTCGGCAACGGGGGCGCCCGATTATAGCGCTGCGCCCGTCGGCCCCTATCAGCTGAGATCTAAAACTCCGGAGTCCGGACGCGAAACCGTATTGTGGGAGGTGCCGTGTACAATTCGCCCGGGTTGGCGCTGCCGGCGAATGGAGCGAACTACGCTCGGTCGGGCCATTGCCAACTGGCTACGGATGGGCCCGACCTGGCTGCGCTGCCACCCGTCTGCCCCGATGGAACGCCTGCATGGCGTATGCGCGTGGGCGCAGAAGCGGGATTTGCCATTAAATTTGATGTCGCACTCTTCCGAGTTTTCCGCCGGATGCAGTCCTTATTGGCGAGACGAAGCCGCCGTCGAGCAACATCTGCGACAGTGTGGCCAAATTTTTTCTTGGTGGCAGCGCAACGGAGTTCGCCCGGTGACCCTCTCCGAGTTTCATGTCAATTTGACGCGGCGGGCGGCCGCGACAGGGAGCCTGATTGATCGCCAATCTCAAACGAGCGCTGCTTGACCAGCCCCTAGTCCTGCACCCTTGGGCGAGATACCGGGCGCGACAGACCGAGCGTCGCTTCGCCGCGTGGCAAGAGCACTATGGCCGCATTGCCAGGCAGACTGGTTTGTTTTATTCTGTCGAGCGCACGCGCGACGAATTGAGGAAGCGTCTTCGGAACCGCTGCCCGACACTGCGGAAGCCCGGAGGGGTGCACAGCCTCATTGTGACGCTCACGGGCAATTGGGGACTTGCCTTGGTGCAGGAACTCGAGCATCTCGGGCCAACGAGCGTGTTCGATTGGGAAAAATTCGGTTTCCTCGAATCGGACCCGGCGTTGCCGGGTAAGCTCCCAGAATTGAATGCACGCATCCTCGAGTTTGTTCGCGACGCGCATCGCCGGTGTCCGATCGATTGGATTTTGATCACGGCTAGCGGCAACGTTATCCTGCGAGATACCCTGCGACGGATTCGCGATGAGCTCGGTGTCCCGACGATCCAGCAATGGTTGGACTGCAAGCAGAATTTTGCCATGGGGAAGGGAGAAAACGGACAGGATCGTGGCCAGAGGGATATCGCCTCCGAGTTTGATTTAATTTGGACCAGCAGTCGTGCGATGTGTGAGGCTTACCTCTGCGAGGGTGCACTCCCCCTTTATTTGCCGGAGGGCTTCTCACCTCGCATGACGCCTCGCGTCGACTGTGCAGCGATTCACGATGTCGGATTCATGGGCGCACGCTATGGACTGCGCCCAGATTACGTCCGTGCGTTGGCCGCGGCGGGAATACATACCGCCGTGCGCGGACCGGGTTGGAATGCAGGCCGGGTGCCGCTTTCCGAAATGGGCCGGTTTTTTGCCGAGTGCAAAGTAAACCTCGGCTTTGGTGGAGTGGGTTATTCTATGGAACTGACCACGTTGAAAGGCCGCGATTTCGAAGTGCCGGGGGCCGGTGGCGTTTATCTTACTTCGTACAATGAGGACTTGCGGGAATGGTTCAGACTAGGGGAGGAGATTGTGTGCTACCGCTCTATTGCGGAGATGGTGGAGTTGGCGTCGGCGCTATTGAATGACCCAAGCCGTCGCCAATGTATAGCGGCGGCGGCCTATTCGCGGTCTATGCGCGAGCATCGTTGGTTGCATCGTTACGAAAAAATCCTGCAACTGTTCGGCATATTGCCCGAGAAGCAAAATGCCTGACCAAATTGATCTTTCCTCGATGCAAAGCGTGCCGGTAATCGGTGCGCGTGGGTTCGTACGGCTGCACCGCCATTGGCGCGAACCAGACGCGGCGATGTGGGAAAAGATCTGGAATGGCACCAAGGCACGGTCGGACTACTGGGCGGCTGCGAGGCGCGGAGCAATGGCTGGGGAATACGCGGCATTTTTTCGTCGGTATCTCGAGCCTGGTTCCCGCATAATTGAGGCCGGGTGCGGCGTCGGCCAGGTAGTTCTTGCTCTGCGCCAATGGGGACACGACTGCTGGGGGGTCGACTTTGCCGAGGAGACAATCGCATTACTGAATCGAAAGTTTCCGGATGTGCCGTTCCTGAAAGCGGACATCCGCGAACTCCCATTTCGGGATGCATCGTTCGATGCCTACATTTCACTCGGAGTAATCGAGCACTTCGCCAGCGGCCAGGAAGCCATGTTGGCTGAGGCGGCCCGCATCCTCCGGCCGGGTGGGATAATATTTTTGTCGGTTCCGGCGCTAAACTCATATCGGAAACTACGAATTCGCCTCGGCTCCTATGACCGCACCGCGATTGAGCCATTCTTCGAGGCCTGCTACGGGCTTGTGGAATTGCGCGAAATGCTGCTCGAGTCCGGTTTTGAGCCACTCGCACACCAATTTCAGAACACCGTGATGACGTTCGCCCAAGAGACGCCGGTCCGACCGCTCTACCGTCTTTTGGAGGACACGCGTTTTCCCCGTAGCGCGGTTGACCGTCTCCTGCGCTTGGTTTTACCGCGCCGATGGTTCGGTCATATGCTAATGGTGGTTGGCCGCCGAAATTGAATTTTGCTCTATGAAAATACGAACCGTTATTCATCCCAAGATTGTTACCAAGGGTCACCAAGGCCGGCCCAACGGCTTTCTGGTCCCGATTTATAACGCCGCCGAAGGGTTCTTTGCGCCTGGCAACGAGCCGCAACAAGTATATCTCACCGTCGTCGCACCGGGTGAGATCAAGGGGCCGCACTTGCACTTTATTCGTAGGGGTTTCTTCACTTGCATCAAAGGCCGGGTGCGATTTGTGCTTCGGTTGCCCGATGGCACATATCAGTCGTTTTGGAGCGGTGACGGGCACGGCTTCCTCTCGATAGAAGTGCCGACCGGAGTGCCCGCCGCGATCCAGAATGTCGGTGAGGAAGATGCGTACGTTCTCAACATGCCGAATCCGGCTTGGAGGCCAGAAATGAAAGATGAGCATACCGCAGATTTCTCGGCGTTTAATTTTTCCCAGATCGAATAGCCATGAACTTGGATAGGCGAATGACCTCCAAGCATTTTTACGAGACGGTATATTCCAAATTTGGAGTCGGCAGTTATGGCGGAGATGCAAATGACCATATCTGGGCCCGTCGCATCAAAGACCAAAAGGAGGCTACCACCGACTGGTTGAAAAAGCTCGGGGTGCGTTTCTCCAAAGACGAAGTCGTCTTAGAATTGGGATGTGGCCTCGCGTATTTGGCTGAAATTCATCCTGGTTACGTGGGCCTCGAATTTAGCAAAGCTGCAGTGGAGCGCGTAAGGAAATGCTCTCGTCCGGGAATACAGATTCGCCAGGGGAATATGCTAAATATCCCATTTGAAAATGAAAGCGTCACTGCGGTGTTTAGCTGGGCTGCTATTGAGCATGTGGACCGTCCTGAGGTTGTTTTCGAGGAGATTATGCGCGTACTCAAACCTGGAGGAGGGGCGATTTTAGCGCCAGCTTGGCATTGTCGTTCTTGGACCGTAAAGAAACTAGAAATTCGCCCTTACTCGGATCTTAAGATTTTAGACCGGGCGGAGAAAGCACTAATTCCTATTCGGAAAAGCCTGGCTTGGCGGGTCGCTTGCGAGATGCCTGGGCGCTTATTCCGAGAAGCAGCTCTTCTTCTAGGCAGACACGCGGACCTATCCTATCGTAAACTTCACCCAATGTGGGAGTTGAACCATAGATACTCTCATATTGCTGACGATGACGCTTTGGCCTCCATAAACATGCACTCCGCTTTGTGTTACTTCGAATCTCGTGGATGGACCTTGTTAAGCTCTAATTCCACGCTTGCACGAATCGCATGCCGTTCTGGTCCTGTTGTTGTTAAAAAACCGATTTGAAGAGCCGTACTTCAGGGGTAGAGCGCAAAATGCGGGTTTTGGTCGTCGGCGACTGGCAGTGGCCTTGGTATCAAGAGGCGTGTGCGAGCGCTCTAGAATTGCTTGGCTGTGAGGTAGTCCGGTTTGGGTGGAATGATATTTTTCGGCGTTGGATTTCTGGACGCTCAGAACCGATATTCCGCTCATTCTGGCTGCGCGCGCAATCTCGTCTGCAAAGCGGCCCGGCGGTATGGCGACTGCGCCGTAATCTCGTGCGGGTGGGTGAGCAGAGGCGGCCTGACGTAATTTTTTTTTATAACGTACAGTTGATTGATCGTGCAACCGTACGTGCATTGAAAGACGCGGTACCGGGCGCCATCCTATGTCAGTATGCAAATGACAATCCTTTCAGCCCGGATGCATTGTTTTGGCTTTGGCGGAACTTTATTGAAAGCGTTCCGGAGTTTCACATCCATTTTGTTTATCGGCAGAGCAACGTCGAAAACTTATGTCGGTATGGGGCGCGTGGGGCCCATCTATTGCGTTCCTATTTTATTCCGGAGGAGGACTTTCCCGTTGCAGCGGTCGAGCGGGATCTCCGCTTCAAATGTGATGTAGTTTTCGCCGGACACTATGAAAACGACGGGCGGGTAGAAGCGCTCGAATATGTCCTTAAGACGGGCTATCGGCTAAAGCTTTTCGGCGGTGGCTGGATGGGCGCACTACCGGGACTCTCGCCGAACAGTCCCTTGCGGGCCCTTTATCCCATTACCCCTGTGACAGGCGCGGATTACCGGCAGGCGATTTGCGGAGCAAAGGTGGCGTTATGTTTCCTCTCGGCTAAAAATAGAGATACTTACACGCGGCGGAATTTTCAGATTCCGGCGATGAAAGTCGCGATGCTCACACAACGAACTTCCGACTTGACCGGCCTTTTTGCGGAGGATCGCGAAGCCTGTTTTTTTGGATCCACAGGTGAATTACTGCAGCAGCTCCAGCGACTCACCAGGGATGGAGATTATCGCCAGCGGGTCGCCGACGCGGGACGGGAGCGGGTGTGGCTCGACGAGCATCATGTAGGGGGACGTATGAAGCAATTTCTCGCGCTGGTAGATGCTTTTCGGTTGAATCGACAATCCCTTTGATTGCGGCATGTTGACGCTTCACATACTCTCTCGCGTGGCTACGCCACATAATAACTGCCTAATAAGAGCAATGCGCGCCATCCCTGGATGGCGGGTAGTTACGTGGTACGCCGTGCGCAGGGACGAAATGTATGGTTGGGCGGATGAACTGGGTGCGCATCCTGATACCCGCTACCTGGATGACTGGAGCAGCGCGTGGTCTCTATTTATTTCGGTGATCTTTTCTCGCCAGCAGCGCGTCCTTTTCATCGGTTACACCGAAACCTCCTACCGGCTGGTGATGCTTGCTTGCTGGATCCAACGCCAACCATTTCTCTATTGGACTGACCACCCTCAGGAGATCGTCGGGAGCAGCGTGCGGCGCTTCCTGCGTGCGGGAAGTTATTGGATTCTACGGACCGGAGCGCAACGGGTGTTGGTTGTCGGACGCCATACTGTGGAGTGGTTCCAAGCGCGCGGCTTTCCGCCGGAACGTCTGGAAGACTTTCCGATTTTTGTCAATTTGCCGGCATACGACCATTATTCGGCGGAATTGTGTGCTGCTGCTCGACAAAAATATCGTGTACCCACAGGTGCGTTTTTTTTCGTGAGTGGGAGTCGGTTGATTCATGAAAAGGGTTTTGACTTGCTAATCGACGGCGTGGGCCGCCTTTCGAAAAAACAGCGACAATCCATGCGCTTACTGATCGTGGGTGAGGGCCCGGAGCGGGCGGGGTTGGAACGGCAGACTCTGGCCGCAGGCCTCGAAGAAATAATTTGTTTTGAAAAATGGTTGTCAGCCTCCGATTTTGAAACGGTGATCGCTGCCGCGGATGTTTTCGTGCATCCATCGCGTTTCGATGCTTTTGGCGGCGGGACCCTTGTGGCAATGGCGGTTGGCGTGCCGGTAATTGGTTCTGATGGAGCAGGGGCCGTCGTAGAGAGGGTCGAGGATAGTACGAACGGCTACATTTTCCGGAAAGGCAGCGCAGAGGCACTGGCGCGGTGCCTCTCCCGCTTCATCGACGCCACTGACGCTCAGCGTAAAGCAATGGGCCTCGCGGCGAGAGCGACGGCGGAAAGATGGGCACCGGAGGTTGGAGCCCGTCGTCTGCATCAACTTGCATGCAGCAGCTGAACTCCGAAGAATCGATGCGGGACAAAACCATCCGTCTCTTCGGTCAGGATAGCTTGGAGATTTGCGCTATCGGGCCTTCGGATTTGGAGAACCTGCGGGTGTGGAAAAATGCACATCGACAGTTTTTCTTTCACCGCCAGGAGATTCAACCCGTCCAGCAGCAAGAGTGGTACGCTGGATACATGCAGCGGCCTAACGACTACATGTTTATCGTTAAACAGGGCGGACAGGCAATCGGCTGCATGGGAATTCGCTTATTGGAGGACGGTTGGGATGTCTACAACGTGATTCTTGGCATTGCCGATTTTGCCGGCCGCGGACTCATGGGTCGTGCCCTTCAGCTAATATTAAAGTTTGCTCGGGATCGCCGCCATCGGCTTATCAGCTTGAAGGTCCTCAAGAAAAATCCCGCAATTGGTTGGTACAAGAAAAACGGATTTCGAATCACGGCCGACGACGGAGATCATTTGATTATGCAGCATTTCACCGAGGCCGTGACTGAACCGTGACTTTCCGCTCCCAGTTCCTTAACAAATAACCCCGGACAATCATGATTTCAGTATTCGGATCGCTAGTCGGCGACGAGGAAATTGCTAACGTCGTTACCTGCATGAAAAGCCAGTGGATGGGCTTCGGCGGTAACGTCACCAAGTTTGAGCAGGCATTCTCCAATAGGTTCAACGTTCCTAACTTTGCTATGGTGGACAGTGGGTCCAACGCCCTTTTTCTCGCGGTGAGCCTTTTGAATCTTCCGCAAGGCTCTGAGGTCATTGTACCATCGTTCACGTGGGTGTCCTGTGCGCAAGCAGTCATCATGGCCGGGCTTAAGCCGGTGTTCTGCGATGTCGACCCTGTCACCATGAATGTGCGCCGGGAGGAAGTTGAGGCTCTGTTAAACCGGAATGTACGTGCAATCATGGTCGTGCACTATGCAGGCTTGGCGGTGAATCTTGAGCCATTGCTCGACCTCAAGCTGCCTATCATCGAGGATGCGGCGCATGCGGTGTGTTCGACCTATAAAGGGCGGCCGTGTGGCGCCATTGCCGATGTGGGGATTTACAGCTTCGACGCGGTAAAAAACCTCACGACGGGCGAGGGCGGCGGCATCGCTTGCTTGGATTCGGCTTTGATCGATCGAGCGAAAATCCTGCGTTATTGTGGTATAGGAAAATCCGGCTTCGAGGCTGCGGCGACGAGTTCAAAGAACAAGACGCGGTGGTGGGAGTACAACATCGCAGAACCATTCATCAAAATGCTTCCCACCAATATTGCAGCGAGTATCGGGTTAGCGCAGCTCAACCGTATCGACAATCTGCAGGCGAGGCGGTCTGAAATTTGGCAACGTTACCAAAAGGAATTTTCAAACACTGGTTGGGTAACTGTTCCGGCGGAGCCAATTAGTGGGGACCAGCACTCATATTTTACCTATTGCATTCGTGTTCCCAAACGCGATGAGCTCGCACGCTTCCTCTTGGATCACCAAGTCTATACGACGCTGCGTTATCACCCGCTGCACTTGAATCCTTTGTACGGGCAGACTCAGGTCCGCCTTCCTCATTGCGAGGCGCTGAACGATGATGCCTTAAGCATACCACTGCATCCTCGGCTGACCAATGAAGAAGTGGATAAGATCATAGATCTATTCAAGGACTTTGGTAAGATACACTCACTTTGAGGACATTCATGGTCAAGGCATGATGACAAGCCAATCATGACCGGGAAAGTCATCGGAATCGACGCGGGCAACACCCGCACAGGCGGGGGCCTCACCTATCTAAGTGAGATGATAAAGGCGGCGGAGCCGGAACGGTTCGGAATTAATTCGGTCGTAATTTGGGGAAATGCGGCCGCGCTGGCAGAAATGCCGGAACGATCATGGTTGCGCCTTCGCCATGAGAAAGCACACGACGAACTTTACCTTAGTGGATTTGTTTGGCAACGCCGGAAGCTCGCTGCCGCCGCGCGTCGTGAAGGATGCAATCTGATGTTTTTTCCGGGGAGCACTTATCTCGGGAATTTTCGACCTTACGTCGCCGTTTCGCAAAACATGCTTCCGTTCTCGCCCGCTGAATGGACTAGGTTTGGAGTCAGCTGGACGCGGTTGCGGATTAAACTTTTGAGACTTGTCCAAGCTCGAACATTTCGCCGAGCCGACGGAATGATTTTTTTGACGCAATGGGCGCGTCTCGGCATTGAGTCCTATCTTCATACCCATTATCGTCGGGTAAAGATCGTTCCGCACGGGATTTCTGAGCGCTTTCGCCATTCGGAAATTCAGCAGCGGCCAGCAGCAGCCTTCACAGCGGCCAGTCCATTTCGCTGGCTCTATGTGTCGATCGTCGCCCCGTACAAGCACCAGTGGAATGTGGCGCGTGCCGCTGCGGGGCTTCGTCGTGCGGGGGTACCGGTATCGGTCGATTTTGTCGGACCAGCGTATGCGCCGTCACTGGCAAGACTGGAGAATACGCTCCGCGAGGTCGATCCGTCAGGAGAGTTTTTGCGTTATCGAGGACCGGTTAGCTATCATACGCTTCATACTCATTACCACGGGGCGAATGCATTCATTTTTGCGAGTAGTTGCGAAAACATGCCCAATATTTTAATTGAAGCCATGTCGGCTGGTTTACCGATCGCCTGCTCGAGGATGGGCCCGATGCCCGAAGTCTTGGGCGACGGTGGTTTATATTTTAATCCCGAAAATGTTGATGAAATCGCAGCGGTGATGTATCGGCTGTTGCGCGACCATGACTTGCGTGCGCGTTGTGTGTCTCGGGCCGGACAACGGGCCGCCCAATATTCGTGGAAGCGTTGCGCGGCGGAAACATTTGAGTTTCTTGCGTCCACCGAGCAGCTCAAAAACCGTCGTTAGATTCTCATGTGTGGCATAATCGCTTCCATTGGGTTTGGTGATCGCGAGGCTCTGCAGCGTATGACCGATCTGATCGCGCATCGAGGACCTGATGACGCCGGATTGTGGTGCGAAGACGAGAATCGCGGAAGATTTGTCGGTCTTGGGTCGCGCCGCCTGGCAATTCTTGACCTTACGCCGGCGGGGCATATGCCGATGATTTCCGCCGACGGAAACTATGTCCTAGTCTACAACGGCGAAATTTACAACTACCGAACACTGCGCAATGAACTTGAAGCGTGTGGTCACCATTTTCGCTCAAATACCGACTCGGAAGTCATTTTGCACGGCTACCGGCAGTGGGGCGTACACTGCGTTAGTCGCTTTAACGGCATGTTTGCGTTTGCCTTGTGGGATCGTGCTGAGCGTCGCCTTTTTTTCGCACGGGACCATTTCGGCATCAAACCGTTATACTATACCGAGGATAATGGGCGGCTGGCATTGGCGTCGGAACTCAAAAGCCTTCTGCTTTTAAAGGAAGTGAGCCGGGCAATCGATTTCCATGCACTGGATCAGTATTTTTCGTTCCTATGGGTCCCAGAGCCAGCAACCATTTTCAAGCACATCCGAAAGCTTCTGCCGGGACACTACGGGCTGTTTCGGGACGGGAATCTCCGAATTGAGCAATACTGGGATCTACGGTTTCCGCGCGAGGACCAATCCCAGCCGATCGACCCACGCGAGTTGGTGGGCGAGCTTCGGGCGCGTTTTGCGCATACTGTAAAATCACAACTCGTCAGTGACGTGCCCGTCGGTGCGTTTCTGAGCGCAGGCATGGATTCTAGCAGCATAGTCGCCAACATGGCTGGAGCTTCTTCCGCTCGGGTTCACACCTACACGATTTCCTTTCCTTTGAAAAACCGGCGCGGAGAAGTTGCGTTGGACGATCCTCGGGTGGCAGCGCGCACGGCGCGGCATTTTGACTGCGTTCACACGGATATTGTGGTGAATCCGGACGCGGCAAGATTACTCCCTCGGCTGGTGTGGCATATGGATGAGCCTGTCGCGGATCCGGCGATAATTACCGCGTATCTCATCAATCGGGAGGCGCGCAAAAGTGTCACTGTGCTTCTCTCAGGGATCGGAGGTGACGAGGTCTTCGGCGGCTATCGCAAATATCAAGCACACTATCTCGCACAAAAGTATCAACGGCTCCCGCGGTGGCTGCGGCTGAGGCTCCTCGAGCCAATGGTGCGCCAGGCGCCGATCCTATCAAAAACCCCGTGGGCGGCCTATATGCGCTTTGCTAAAAAAATGCTACGCAGCGGGTCGTTGCCCCCGCAGGAGCGGTTTATCATGGACAGCGTTTATCTCAGTGATACGGACAAGGTGCAACTATATCGTCCTGAGCTCTATTCGGAAATCATTGGTTACGATCCCCGGCATCGCCATCTGGATTGCTTCGCAAAGGTGGCGGAATGTGATTTTCTTAATCAAATGCTTTATTTGGACACGAAGATGTTTCTGCCGAGTTTGAACCTGAATTATAACGATAAGATGAGCATGGCTTCTTCGGCAGAGGTTCGCGTGCCTTTTCTCGATTGGGAGTTTGTGCAATGGGCTGCCGACAATGTGCCTCCGTCGCTGAAGATTCACGGATCAACCACGAAGTACATCCTCCGGCAGGCAATGGAACCGCTGATCCCTGCCGAGGTCCTTACGCAGGCGAAGGCTGGGTTTGGCGCCCCCATCGATCAATGGCTGCGCGACGAGTTGCGTCCGATGGTCGAGGAGCTGCTTTCTGATCACGCGATTCGTCTTCGTGGCATGTTTGATCCCGGTTTCGTGCGGCGGATGATTGAGGAGCATTACAGTGGTTCCGCGGATCGCAGTTTCAATATTTGGCAACTGTTGACATTGGAATTATGGTTTCGTCAGTTTGTAGACGCGCCGCCGGCTTGACCGAATCCCGATGCGTCAGTTAATCAGCAATCTTCGGACAGGCGAAACGATTTTGGCAGATGTGCCTGTGCCGCTGGCCGAGCCGGGCCACCTATTGATCCGCACCACGTGTTCGCTGGTCTCGCAAGGGACGGAGAAGATGCTCATCCAATTCGGCAAGGCATCGCTTTTCCAGAAGGCTTGTTCACAACCGGAAAAAGTGCGACAGGTCATCTCGCGAATCCGCGCGGATGGCCTTGTGCCGACGCTCGAAGCGGTGTTCCGAAGATTGGACGAGCCGCTTCCATTGGGCTATTGTAACTCCGGTGAAATTGTTGCGATAGGTGCTGGGGTCATGGGCTTTTCAGTGGGTGATCGGGTGGCATCAAACGGGCCCCATGCAGAATTCGTCGCCGTCCCGGTGAACTTGGTTGCGCGGGTCCCGGACGGAGTATCGGACGATGCGGCGGCATTCACCGCCATCGGGGCGGTAGCGTTGCAAGGAATTCGTCTCGCTCGAGCTGAATTGGGCGAGACCTTCGTCGTCATCGGATTGGGATTGGTAGGACAGATAACCGCACAACTGCTGCGAGCTGCGGGCTGCCGTGTGATTGGATTCGACTTTGATCCGGCTAAGATTGCCTTGGCTCGAGCGCACGGTGCCTTGGCTGAAGACGCCGGCGGGGAGACAGATCAAGTTCAGTATGTGCTTGCCGCCACCTGCGGTCTCGGCGCCGACGCCGTAATTATCACTGCGTCCACCAGCTCCAGCGATGTCATAAGCCGGGGTGCCCGCATGTCGCGAAAGCGCGGTCGTATTGTCCTCGTTGGCGTGGTCGGTCTGCACCTAAACCGCGCTGACTTCTACGAGAAAGAGCTCACGTTTCAGGTTTCGTGCTCTTACGGTCCGGGGCGCTACGAGAATGCTTATGAAGAAAAGGGCATCGACTATCCTCCGGAGTTTGTGCGCTGGACCGAAAATAGGAATTTTGAGGCGGTGCTCGCTGCGCTTTCCTCTGGTGCGCTCAACGTCAATTCTCTCGTTTCCCGGCGTGTGCCGCTGGAACGTTTCAACGACGCCTATTCCGACTCGGCCATTGGGGACGTAGCGTCGTTACTTACCTACGACAAGGATCCGGCCTCGGTGCGGACGCTGTCGGTCTCTCACCGGCGCTTCGAGCCGGGCGCGGGTGTGCTGGCAATCGCGGGAGCGGGCAATTTTACCAAGATGACGCTTTTGCCGGCGCTCCGGGCGTGTCGGGCGAAGGTGAAATATCTGGCCAGCGGCAACGGGGTTTCGTCCACGCATCTGGCGGCCAAATACGGAATTCCGCACAGTACCACCGACTATGAGACGATGCTCGCTGACCCTGAAGTGTGCGGAGTGATTCTCGCAACTCGGCACAACCTGCACGCGACCCAGGCGATCGCCGCGTTGGGCGCTGGCAAACACCTACTGATAGAGAAACCGCTTTGCCTTGCATCCGCCGAGGTAGCCGAGATCGAACGCGCACTGGCTGCGGCGCCCGGGGCGACGCTCACCGTCGGTTTCAATCGCCGTTTCTCGGTGCATACTCAAAAAATTCGCATGCTGCTCGGGCAACAGCCGGGTCCGATG
>Ga0206883_1045_pt2 | contig 22072 bp, 18 predicted proteins | sample Alteio_BWOrgCont_2_FD_152910 | JGI IMG/M metagenome (GOLD analysis project Ga0206883, IMG submission 152910) | Enriched cells from forest soil in Barre Woods Harvard Forest LTER site, Petersham, Massachusetts, United States -... | ecosystem: Environmental > Terrestrial > Soil > Temperate forest > O... | reverse complement strand
GGCCTTCGCGCAAGGCTATCTCGACCGGATGAAGGAATCCGCCGAGCGCCGTGCCGAAAACAAGGCGGTGCGGGACGCGGAGAATCCGCCACCGGCCAAGCCTGCTGACGCGGCGGCTCAACCCGCAGCTCCGGCAGGAACACCGGCACCGGCGGCATCCACGGCACCGGCGGCACCTGCTCCGGCTCCGAGCCAGTCGGCAGCCGCCACACCGGCCACGCCTGCTCCGGACGCGCCTGCTCCGGCACCCGCACGGTAAGGACTCGTCAAGAAAGACTAATGAAAGCTTGCCCGGAAAACGGGCAGGCTTTCACTTTCTTTCAATGCTGCTTGGGCAAGCTGGCGGCATGCGCCAGCTTCTTTATGTCAGCACCACACAGCCCGACCTCACGCCCGGCGTGCTGGACGACATCCTCACCGCGTCACGCTGCAACAATGCGATGATGGGGATTACCGGCCTTCTGCTTTATATCGAGGGCGGCTTCCTGCAGATGCTGGAAGGTGAGGAACGGGCCTTGCGCGAGCTTTATGGCCGTGTCGCCGCCGATCGCCGTCACCAGGACCTGCGCCTGATGCTGGACCGCGAAGCCGGCGTGCGGGCCTTTCCCGACTGGAGCATGGGCTTTGAGCGCCCCTGCATGGACGATCCGGAAACCGCCGGCATGTTCGGCGTCGCCCGCTCGGCGATCCATGACCAGCTGTCGCCCAAGACCGGCCGCATCGTCGCCTTGATGCTGCAGACCTTCTATCGCGTGCAGCACAGCGATCTGCCGGTGAATTTGTACTACGCAGGCTAAAGCTTCCTCACCCAGATATTCCGATAATGCACGGCGTTGTTGTGCGCCTGGAGCATGATCGGTCCGTCACCATGGGCTTTGTACGCCGGCAGCATGCGATAGTCGGTCGGCCCTTTGATGGCGAAATTGTTCTGCACCAGGATGCCATTGAAGAAGACGGTGATGCGCGCTGGCTCCGCCAGGGTGCCGTCGTTGTAGAAACGCGGCGCGTAATAGACGATGTCATAGCTCTGCCAGTTGGGCGCGGGCTTCTGGGCATTCACCAGCGGCACAGACTGTTTGTAGATCGCGCCCGCCATGCCGTTCACGTAAGTCGGATTGTTATAGGTATCCAGCACCTGCACTTCATACAGGCCCTGCAGGAAGACACCGCTGTTGCCGCGGTCCTGGCCCTTGCGCTCGGGCGGCAGCAACGGAATCATCCATTCGATATGAAGCTGGATGTCGCCGAACTTCTGCTTGGTCTCGATGTGACCGGCCTTGGGACGGTCCACCATCTCGCCATTTTCCACGCCCCACTCCGCCGCGCCACCGCTCACGCTTTCCCAGTTGGAAAGATCCTTGCCGTTAAACAGGACGATGGCGTCCGACGGCGGCTGGCCTACACTCGCGGCCGGTTCGACCCTGGGCGGCACCGGCGACCAGATCTCGGTGGCGTCGGACGGCGGGGGCGGATTGCCGCCGGGATAAGTGGCCTGCGCCAGAACGGCCGTGGGCAGCAGAACAAACAGCAGAGCGAGCTTTTTCATGGGGTCCCTCACCGGTGGCTTTTGTTGATGCCTTTATGCCAGCTCACCATGGCAATGCTTGATCTTTTTGCCCGAACCGCACGGGCACAGCGCATTGCGCGGCAGCCCGATCAGGTCGGGACTGGCATCGCCCGCATGGCGCACATGGCGATCTTCGCCGATATGGCGGACATAGCCGCCCTCGTCCAGGATCACGGCGCGATAGCCCAGCCGGTGATAAAAGGCGGACGCTTCGACCTCGAACGGCAAGGCGGCAGTGGGCGTCTTGGCCACCACATACATGGTGCGGGGCTGTTTCTCATAGCTCGCACCCAGGCGCTGATAGTCCGACAGACGCCGCAGGCCTGGGTTGAAGGTAAAGCCGTGCCAGCAATCGCAATAGCCCGTGGCCATCACGCCATAACTGCGGTCGGACGCGGCATGGCTGATGGGATGACCATTGGTGTCGTTCCAGGCCCGCAGCTGGACCAGCAAGACAGCGGGATCGGCCTCCAGAAAGGCGCGGCTCTTCTGCATGAAGCCGGGGCGGTAGAACTCCCAGTCATCTTCCAAATGAAAGATGAACGGCGTCTCCACTTTCGCATAGGCCTGGTCGATCAGCCTGATCTGACCCACGCGCTGCTCGGAGCGAAAATACTCCGCTCCGAACCGGGCGCAGACGGCGGAGGGATTGCCATCGCCATCCTCCGCCACCAGGATACGGGCGACCCTACCTTCCGTCTCCTGGGCTTTAAAGCTTGCAAGCGTGCGCGCCAACAGGTCGTAGCGGTTGCACGACGTCACGACCACGGTAATGTCGGCTTCTGGCTGCATGAAGATGACGATTTTAAGCGCCGCGGCCTGAAGGGTGCAAGCAGGCCAGATCATGTCAATCAACGAGCTATACGGCCAGGCGACCGCGCTGCATCGCGCCGGCCGGCTGGCGGAAGCTGAACAGCTTTATCGCCAGGTTCTCGCTGCCGACCCCGCCAGCTTCGGCGCCCAGCACATGTTGGGGGTTCTGGCGGCGCAAAGCGGCCGCATTGATGAGGCGCTGGAACGCATCGCCGCCGCGCTGGCGATCAATCCCAGCGATGGCGGCGCGCTGGTCAATTACGCCAATGTCCTGAGCCTGAAAGGCCGTTTCGCCGAAGCCGTGGCAAGCTACGACCGCGTCCTAGCCCTTAGCCCCGATGCCGAGGTGCTCAAAAATCGCGGCCAGGCGCTGCAAGGTCTGGGCCGGCTCCAGGACGCGCTAGCCAGCTACACCCAGGCGCTGGCGCTCAATCCGACCGATGTTCAGGCCCTCTACAAACAGGGCGTGGTGCTGGGAGAATTGGGCCGGGCCGATGAGGCGCTTGCCAATTATAACCGGGTGCTGGCGCTTCACCCCGGCCATGTCGAGGCGCTGAACAATCGCGGCTATATCTGGTGGCTGAACCGACACGATTATGCCCGCGCCATCGCCGATCTGGAACGAGCGCAGACGCTTGCGCCGGACCTGCCTTACGGCCAGGGCGCGGTGCTGCATCTGAAAATGTATGCCGCCGACTGGCGGGATTTCGAGAACAGCAAGGCCGCGCTGGTTGAAGGCACGCGCGCGGGCCGGCGCGTGGCCCGGCCATTCATGTTTCAGGCGCTGGCAGGCGATCCGCAAGACCTGCAGGCCTGCGCGCGGGTTTATGCCCGCGATCTCTTTCCACCGGTTGCCGTCACACCACATGACCCGGCTTCGCGCGCGAGCGGCGGAAAAATTCGCCTGGGCTATCTCTCCGGCGAGTTTCGTGACCAGGCCACCGCCATCCTGATGGCTGGGCTTTACGAGCAGCATGACCGGTCGCGCTTTGAAATCATTGCGATAGATAATGGCAGCGCCGACCACAGTCCCATGAGCGCGCGGCTGAAACAGGCTTTTGATCGCTGGATAGACATAGGCGGGTTGAGCGATACCGAGGCGGCAGCGACGGTCCGCGCGGCCGGGATCGACATACTGGTCAACCTCAATGGCTGGTTCGGCAAGCATCGCATGGGTGTCTTCGCGCATCGGCCCGCGCCGGTGCAGGTCAATTATCTGGGCTTCCCCGGCACCCTGGGTGCGCCCTATATGGATTACATCATCGCCGACCGCATCGTGATCCCGGACGACGAACAGCGGTTCTATGACGAGGCGGTGGTCACCCTGCCCGGCAGCTATCAGGTCAATGACGACCGCGGTCGCGAGATCGCACCCAGGCCCACGCGCGCCGAGGCCGGCCTGCCCGAGCACGGCTTTGTCTTCTGCAACTTCAACCAGAGTTACAAATTCACGCCGGAGATTTTCGCGAGCTGGATGCGGATTCTGAATCGCGTGGACGACAGTGTGCTGTGGCTGCTGGATGCGGTGGCGCCGTTTGCCCGCAACATCCGCGCTCACGCGCAAAGCCATGGCGTGGCGCCGGAACGCATTCTTTTTGCTCCCGACAGGCCGCCGGCGCAGCATCTGGCGCGGCTTTCGCTGGCCGATCTGTTCCTGGACAGCCTGCCCTACAATGCCCACACCACCGGCAGCGATGCCTTGTGGGCCGGGGTGCCATTGATCACCCAGCAAGGCCGGGCCTTTCCCGGCCGCGTCGCCGCCAGTCTTTTGCACGCGGCGGGGCTGGCGGAACTGGTGACGCAAAGCCCGCGCGATTATGAGGCGTTGGCGATAAGGCTTGCCACCGATCCCGCCGCGCTAGCGGCCGTCAAGCAAAAGCTGACGCGCAGCTCCGCGCTGTTCGACACCGGCCTGTTCCGCCGCCGCATCGAAACCGCTTATGAACAGATGTGGCAGGCCTGGTTGGCGGACGAAACGCCAAAAAGCTTCAGCGTCTGACGGCGCGCCGCACCGGATATTCTGGCCGTCCGTTCTAATGCTGTGCCGACTGTCGGGTCATCTCGGTGAACAGACCGTGCTCGCCTGTCAGGTCGGTCATGAACATCAGCTTTACGGTAAGCCCGTCGCTGGCGGGAGTCATTCCAACGCCGGCGCCGAATTCCACAGAGATTGGATCGCCATTGTAATCGCCGGTCAGCCACAATTCGTGGAACTGTTGACTGCCGGGCAGGAATTTCCGCAGCTGCCCGAACCCGTCATATTCCTCGAGCGCTGCTGTCCAGGTATCGTCAATCTTGTAGTCGAGCCGCGTCGCCGGATTGAATTCCAGGCCAGCGATGCCGCCCTTGTAATCATTGTCGACGATTGGATTGAAGGTGAAGCTCCAGCGGTTGTCGGCGCCGAAGCGGAAACCGATGATGGGGCGAATCTCGCCACTATTGACCTGGGATTCCCACCATTTCTGGTTCCAGCTGAATTCGAAATTCATGCCGTAGTAGAAATCATTGTTTGCATAGTCAGGCTTCACGAATAACGCTCTCAGCTTGAAGCCGTTATAAGTCCAACCCTGATTTTCGCTGTTGGCATAAAGCGGCAGATACAGACCTGCCTCGAACCATGGCGTAACGCCATAAGCCCATTCGGTGACGCTGCTATAGGCGTGGTTGTCGATCAGCGCGCCCGGATAGTCAGGAGTTTTAATGCCGTCGGGGGTGAAATTATTATGCCACGTAAGGCCGAACACACCCTCCGGTTCGATATCGCTGGTATAGACCTGGATCTCGTCGGTCGGGTTGGCGAAAGCCGGCCACGCGCAACAGGACAGAAGCAGGGCAAGCAACTGCAAACGGCTGGCAGGCATGGAGCTCTCGCGCCGTCTTCAGTTTCGGCCCACGACAGATACATCGTCCGGTGGGTCGAGACTGATTGCGCGAAGCAGTCTCAGACAAATCCACTATACATTTTCGCAAAGTCGCAACGCACCATGGCGCCGCGCAAAAAATAAGGCGGCCAACCGGCCGCCTTATCCCAAACAAATCCAGACGCAGCGATTAAAGGCCGATCCAGACGCCGCCGCGGTAATAGCCGCGACCTTCATGATAGTCGCGATAATGGCGGTCGCCGCCATCCCAGCGCTGATGGAAATACCAGTCGTCGGGGTGATAATCGAAACGGACGCCCGGCGCGGCAACCCGGCTTTCGGTATGCCAGCAATCGCCTTCATGATTGCACGCCATATAGGCGGATGCGGGAACGGCGGTGGCCGCCAAAACGCCTGTCGCCATGAGCGCGGCAACAGCCGTAGCCGATAAGGCTCTTTTCATAGAAATCATTCTCTGTCTCCGGGAGATGTTACGGGTAAACGCCGGTAACATGTTTTGGTTCCGCACAGGACACGTAGAAACACTCGTTTCCTGCCTCTAAAACCAGCTATGCAGCACCTTATGCTGATATAACAATATCTTTATATCATTGTTGACTCCGTTACCCGGATGAGTCCTAATCCTGGCTGTCGTGGTTCCTCCGCGTGCGTTGCGCGAAGGCTAAGAGGGAATCCGGTGCGCCTTCGCGGGCCATGCCGGAGCTGCCCCCGCAACTGTAAGCGGCGAGCCTTTGTCGGACAGGTCACTGATGCGAGACGCATCGGGAAGGCCAGACGGAGGCGGTGACCCGTGAGCCAGGAGACCTGCCCCGGCAGATAACGTTCCTTGGGCGGGGTGTCCCTGTTGGTCGCATGCACCGGATAGCTTCGCGCTATCTGCATATTTGCACGCGCCCGCTTGGTCATTGCGTCCACATGCTTGTGGAGATCGCCATGCTGTTTTTCCCCGCTCGTTCTGCTGCAGGCAAAGCCTGACGGCCTCCCCAAAACACCATCATCGACCAACCGCGGCCGAAGCGTCGCTCAATGAGGAACAGCCCCATGACCATTCTCGCCACCAACCTCGGTTTTCCCCGTATCGGCGGTCACCGCGAACTCAAGACCGCCGTGGAAAGCTACTGGGCCGGTAAAAGCCCGGTGGATGAGCTGCTGAAGACCGCCGCCAGCTTGCGCGCCCGCCACTGGCTGGTGCAGCAGAAAGCCGGGATCGATCACATTCCCTCCAACGATTTCTCGCTCTACGACCAGATGCTGGACACCATCGCCATGCTGGGCGCGGTGCCGCCGCGCTATGGCCATACGGGCGGCAATGTCTCGCTCGATCTCTATTTCGCCATGGCGCGCGGCCGCCAGGACGCTCCGGCGATGGAGATGACCAAATGGTTCGACACCAATTACCACTACATCGTGCCCGAACTGACCGCCGACACCAGCTTTGGGCTCTCCACCACCAAGGCGGTGGATGAATTCAAGGAAGCCAAGTTCTTAGGCATCACCACCCGCCCGGTGCTGATCGGCCCGGTGACCTTCCTGAAGCTCGCCAAGATGCGCGATGGCGCCGACCGCTGGGCGCTGCTGCCCAAAATCCTGCCGGTGTACCAGCAGGTGCTCAAAGCGCTGGCCGAAGCAGGTGCGGAATGGGTGCAGATTGACGAACCGGTGCTGGTATCGGACCTGGATCCGGCCACCAAAGACGCCTTCAGCGATGCCTATTCCGAATTGACGGGTGTGCCAGTGAAGGTGCTGCTGGCGACCTATTTCGGTTCGGTCGGCGACAATAGCCAGACCCTGGTGGCGCTGCCGGTCGCCGGCGTGCATATCGACCTGGTGCGTGCGCCCGAGCAGTTGGCCGCCGTGGCCAGGGCCCTGCCCAAAGAACGCATCCTGTCGCTGGGCCTGATCAACGGCCGCAACATCTGGAAAAGCGGCCTCACCGACGGCGAGCGCCTGATCGAGGAAGCCAGGAAACTGCATGGCGACAAGCTGTTTGTCGGGCCCAGCTGTTCGCTGCTGCATTCGCCGGTGGATCTGGACACCGAGACCAAGCTCGATACCGAACTGCGCGGCTGGCTGGCGTTCGCCACCCAGAAGCTGACCGAAATCAGCGCCCTGGCGCATTCGGCCAACGGCAAGCGCGACGGCGCCTATTTCCAGGAACATTCCCGCGCTGTGGGCTCGCGGGTGACGTCAACCCGCATCCATGACCCGGCGGTCAAGCAGCGCCTGGCAGCGGTGACGCCGGACATGGCCGAGCGTAGCACACCGTTCAAGGACCGCATCGCCCTGCAGCAGTCGATCCTCAAGCTGCCGCTGCTGCCCACCACCAGCATCGGCTCCCTGCCCCAGACCAAGGAAATCCGCGAGCTGCGGGCAAGCTTCAAGAAGGGCGGCATCGACCAGGCGACTTACGAAAAGGCGCTGGAAGACAAGACCGCCGAGGCGATGCGCTGGCAGGATGAAATCGACATCGACGTACCGGTGCATGGCGAGTATGAGCGCAACGACATGGTGGAGTATTTCGGCGAGCAGCTGAAAGGCTTTGTCTTCACCGAGCGCGCCTGGGTGCAGAGCTATGGCTCGCGCTGCGTCAAACCGCCGATCATCTTCGGCGATGTCAGCCGCCCGGAACCGATGACGGTGCGCTGGACCGCGATGGCCCAGAAATACACCAAAAAGCCGGTCAAGGGCATGCTGACCGGCCCGGTCACCATCCTGCAGTGGAGTTTCGTGCGCGACGACCAGCCGCGCAGCGAGACCTGCAAGCAGATCGCACTGGCGATCCGCGACGAGGTGCTCGACCTGGAAAAGGCCGGGGTAAAGATCATCCAGATCGACGAAGCGGCGCTGCGCGAAGGCCTGCCCATCCGCAAGTCGGAATGGCAGCACTATCTGGACTGGGCGGTGGAATCCTTCCGCCTGACCGCCAGCGGCGTCAAGGCCGAGACCCAGGTCCACACTCACATGTGCTATTCGGAGTTCAACGACATCATCGCGGCGGTGGCGGCGATGGACGCCGATGTGATCTCGATCGAGACCTCGCGCTCGGCGATGGAACTGCTGGATGCCTTTGTCAGCTTCAAATACCCCAACGACATCGGCCCTGGTGTCTATGACATCCACAGCCCGCGCGTGCCGACACAAGGCGAGATGGAAAACCTGCTGACCAAGGCTCTCAACGTGCTTTCGCCCCAGCAGCTCTGGGTCAATCCGGACTGCGGCCTGAAGACCCGCGGCTGGAAGGAAGTCGAGCCGGCGCTGGTGTCCATGGTGGCGGCGGCCAAGGCCGTGCGCAAAAAACTGGAAGTCACCAACTCCCGTCCGGAGCTGGTCTGATGGAAAATGGCCCCGCTCCGGCGGGGCCATTCTTCTTTGGTGATTTTCATTTCGGGAGGGGCTAAAAGGCGGCCATGAGCGATGCCGACAAACCGATCAAAGAGGGGCCAGTCCAGCGCCCGATCCTGACCCCGCCCGGCGGGGAGAAGAAAGTGCTGCTGCATTCCTGCTGCGCCCCCTGTTCGGGCGAGGTGATGGAGGCGATGACCGCTTCGGGTATCGACTACACCATCTTCTTCTATAACCCGAACATCCATCCCGAGCGCGAATATCTGCTGCGCAAGGACGAGAATATCCGCTTCGCCGACAAGCACGGCATTCCCTTCGTGGACGCCGACTATGACAAGGACAATTGGTTCGCGCGCGCCCGGGGCATGGAATGGGAGCCAGAACGCGGCGCCCGCTGCACCATGTGCTTCGACATGCGCTTTGAGCGTACCGCCCTCTATGCCCATGAGAATGGCTTTCCGGTGATGACCAGCTCGCTGGGCATCTCGCGCTGGAAGGACATGAACCAGATCAATGGCAGCGGCAAACGGGCCGCGGGCCGTTATGACGGGCTCTCCTATTGGGAGTTTAACTGGCGCAAAGGCGGCGGTTCGGCGCGCATGATTGAGATCAGCAAGCGCGAAGAATTCTACCAGCAGGAATATTGCGGCTGCGTTTATTCGCTACGCGACACCAACCAGCATCGCCGGAACCAGGGCCGCGAGCCAATCGTCTTGGGCAAGCAATATTACGGCCGTTCAACGGAACCGGAAAAAGACTGAACCGGTCAGGCGGGCACGCCCGTGATCAGGCCACGCAGCGAATTGCCGAAAAACAGGCCCTTCGCAAGATCGTCCGGAAAGAGCGTGGCTTCCCGCGCCTTTCCTTCGGCAATCAGTTCGGCACGCAACCGGCCGTCCAGGACGCCTGCCTCCAGTGGCGGGGTCAGCAGGATACCATCCCGTTCGACGAAGATATTGCTGCGCGCGCCTTCGGTGATCTCGCCACGCTCATTCTGAAAAACGACTTCATCGCTTCCCAGCCGGGCCACTTCGCCGTCATACAGCTCCCGCCAGTTGGTCTTGTGGCGCAGCAGCAGATCGGTGCTTTGCGTCCGTGCGCCCGAGAGACTGTACGTCCAATGGGATGGATTGGGCGCAAGCGGTTCTGCGGTTGCGCTGTGCCCGCCTGTCTCTCCCAGGGTCAGCCTCACCCGAAGTGCGCCGGTTTTTCCGGAAATAGCGTTCTCCAGGGCGCTGCGGGCTTCCAATGCATCAAACGGAAGATCGAACAGGCTTGCCGAGTCTTTCATCCGATGCAGATGGCTTTCGAGCCGGACAAATTCCTTGTCAAAACACAGGGTCTCGATCAGTTCGATTTTCCTGCGGCCGATCTCGAAAAAGCGCGCCTTCAAAAGACATTCGGCATATTCGCTTTCGGCCCGGGAATCCTGCACCACGCCGCCGCCGATGCCGAGCTCGCCCCGGCCGCCGGCAAGCGAAAGCGTGCGGATCGCGACATTGAAATGCGCTGCCCCGTTGGGGCTGAAATAGCCGATGGCGCCGCAATAGGCGCCCCGTGGCGACGCTTCCAGTTCCTGCAGGATTTCCATGGCACGAATTTTCGGCGCGCCGGTCACCGAGCCGCAGGGAAACAGGGCCTTCAAAAGCTCGGCAACGCCGACCTCCGGGCGTTTGCGCGCCGTGACCGTGGAAACCATGGTGTGAAGGGTCGGATAGGTCTCGACTTCGAACAGGTCCTTCACCGCCACGCTGCCGATTTCGGCAATCCGTCCCAGATCATTGCGGATCAGATCCACGATCATCAGGTTCTCCGCCCTGTCCTTCGTGCTGGCCGCCAGAGCGGCTCTTGCGGCCGCATCCAGGCCCTGGCGCGGCGCGGTGCCCTTCATCGGCCGGGCCGTGATCGTGCCATCCGAAGAAAGCGCGAAGAACAATTCCGGGGAAAGGCTCAGGATCTGACGCTCCGAGTCATCGAGATAGGCGCAATGGGCGGCGCCAGACTGGGCCAAAAGCCGCTCGTACAATTCCAGCGGATCGCCGGCGAAAGCAAAGCCGGCCCGAAAGCTCAGATTGGCCTGGTAGATATCGCCTGCCGCGATGTAGTCGCGGACCCGCGCGAACGCCGCGGCATAGGTGGTCTGCGGCCATTCGGGTTTCAACGGGCCGGCATAAGAGCGGCCGGATGTCCGCGGCGCGTCCGCCTGGGGGGCATTGTAAACGCCAAGCTTCAGCAGGGGGCTGCCGGTGTCCGCAACCGGCCGCGACGCGAGCTTTTTCTCCAGACAATAGCCCAGCTCATAAGCGAACCAGCCCGCCACATGATGGCCCGCCGACAGGGCCTCGGTCACCGACGCCAAGGCCCCGGGCACGTCAGCCGCGGCATAAGCGCTTATCGTCCCGCGCGGTTCGCGGAAGACCAGCCGGCGGCGTCCCAGGGCATCATCGAGAATGACTTTCACGGGACTGCCAGTATCCTAATGAGGGTCTCGTTCCAACCGGCCTGTTGGCATGTCAGCTCATCGTGGCGCCGGTGCCGCCACGACATGGACAATCGCGAAAGAACGTTCCATCCTGTGGCATATTCAGCCGAGAAAAACGGAAGCGGGTTCAAAAATGAAGCCTCGATTTTGGCGCATGGCCTGGATGACGCTTGGACTGGTCGCAATCCCGGTCATGTCGCAGGCCCATTTCAGGCTGCTTGCGCCGGCGTCCTGGATTGCTGAAAACCAGCTCGGGGATCCGCAAAAGGCCGCGCCTTGCGGAGGCACCAACACCGATTTCGGCAAGCCGACCTATGCGGTGACCGACGTCCGCGGCGGTTCGCTGCTGCATATCAAGGTGCAGGAAACCGTTTATCACCCCGGCCACTATCGTGTGACGCTGGCGGTCAATTCTCCCACCGAATTGCCTTTGGACCCCAAGGCCGAAACCATGACCAACGAAAAAGGCGCCGTCATGTCGGTCTCGGCGGAAGTCATGAATCCGGTCGCCCCGCCGGTGCTGGCCGACGGATTGTTCCAGCACAGCGCCAAGACGGATCAGCCGTTTGAAACCGACGTGGCGGTGCCGAACATCAACTGCAAGAGCTGCACCTTGCAGGTGGCCGAGTTCATGGAGCAGCACCCCGTGAACAATCCTGGCCAGTTCACCTATCATCACTGCGCGACTTTGCGGATTACAGCCGATCCGGGAAAGCCGCTCGACACGGCCTGGGCCAAGGATCGCAACTGAGGTTCTGGGCAATCCCTGCCCGCGTCGAAGCCTAACGCGAGTTGGGGACGACAATAGCAAGAACGATCGACAGCAATTGCAAGCCGACGCCGGCCCCGAAAATCTTCAGTGCGAGCCTGACCGGCTTGCCGCGCCAGATTTCCGAAGACAGCGTATCGTCCTGACCTGCCTGCCTTTGGCGTGAGACCGTACGCATCAGGTTCCAGCCGAACAGCGCCACGCCGCCCAGCAAGAGGAGCAAACTGACGATGTGCAGGATGCGGATGACAATCCATGTCAGCGCAACAACTGTTTGCATTGTTAAGACCTTGGGCGCATGGTCTTAATATCATGCCAAAGGGCCGAAATCCCCAGGTATCCACGTTAAAATGAGGATGGCTGGTATATTTGCCGAAGAATTGGGCGAAACGGGAACTCGTGCGTTATATCCTTGAAGTCCGTCAGTCGACGGACATGTAAAGCTCCCCTTCAACATCGCGAGACAGCGCCGGCTCAGCTGGCGATGCCTCACGTCGAATGACAGTGGCGCTCGACAGAGGCGGTCCCATGAAAACTCTTATTGCTTCCATCTTTGCAATTTCCCTGCTCGGCATTGGCGTTGCCAACGCCGGCGTCGGTGTTGGCATAAATCTCGGTGGCGTTGGCGTCGGTGTTGGCATTCATGGCCATCATCACTACCGTCACCACCGTCACTGGCACGACTATCGCCGCTAAATCTCTCGACGAGAGATGGTTCTCGATCCCGCCCGTCAGCGAAAGCCAGCGGGCGGTTTTCGACGAAATCACCAACCTACGGTATATGATGCGACTGCCCTTTACTTTGCCGGTAGCGCTCGCCGCGAGCCTGCTTTCGGCTTCATGCAGCGCCCCCAGCGCACAGTCCCTGGCGCAAAACGATCCGTGGGAGAAATCGAACCGGAGCATCTTTGCATTTGACATGCGCGCCTATAACGCCGTCGCCCGCCCGGTTGCGAAGGGATATGTCCGCATTGTCCCCACCGTGGCGCGCGAAGGCGTGCACAACTTTCTGACCAACCTCAATTCTCCTATCGTGCTGGTCAATGACGTACTTCAGGGAAATGGCGACAAGGCCGGAGATACGCTCGGTCGAACGGCGATCAATTCCACGATCGGCGTCGGCGGCCTGATCGATGTTGCAGCCAAGATGGGCATCCCTCAGCATGACAACGACTTCGGGATAACGCTTGGCAAGGCGGGAGCCGCCGAGGGCTCTTACCTGGTGTTGCCATTCTATGGCCCGCTTCCACCACGGGACTTTGTGGGCACCGCGGCAGACATCCTGTTCGATCCCCTCACCTATGTTTCATTCCATGGATCCGATACCTGGGGCGTCGTACGCTTCGGCGCCGGTGTCCTGGACGACACCTCGTCCCATGTGGATGCGATCGATTCCATCGAACGCTCGTCCATCGACTTCTACGCAACGGCGCGGAATCTGTATCGACAGAGCCGCAATGCCCAGATCAACGATGACAAGCCCGCTCTGGATAGCCTGCCGAATCTTTAGACGGGCTTCACCGCTGGCTGTGGTGAGACGCCCAGGCGAGAAACACAGAGTTCTCGGTACAAAAGCGGCTATTTGGCGAGGTTCAGGAACGGCAGGGCGTTGCCCGGCACCATCGTGGTGGGAAGAATGCCATTCCATTTTTCGGCTGCAACGAGGGTCGGGAGGCCGGGATTGGCCCGCAGGGCGTCGCCCCGCGCTTTGATCGCGCCAGCCTCTGCGTTGCCCTGCACCTCGATCTGATGCGCCTTGGCGTCCGCTGCGGCTTTCACTTCATAAGCGGATGCGTCAGCATCGATAATTCTCTTCTGCTTGTCGGCTTCAGCCTGCTGCTGCTTGACGATAGCCTGCATACGCGCTTCGACGGCACCCTCGTATTGCGTTGAGAACGTAATATCCTCGATCTGCACGCTGTCAATCACAATCGGCCCACGCACAGCACCCCGGATAGCGGCATAGACTTCCGCGTTCAGGGACGCGCGTTTTTGGATGGCATCGGCGGCGTCGAACTGACCGAAGACATTCTTCAGTTGCTCATAGGTCTTGGGGCTGATGACCCGCGATGCCATGCTTTCCAGCGAACCATATTGCGCATATACGGCGGAAGCATCCGTAACGTGATAATTGACCGACATCGCAATTGTCGCGGGTTGCTGGTCGCGCGAATAGGCTTGCATCCGTGTGTCGCCATCGGCGGTCTTCTCGAATGCCTCTTTCTGAATCTGCACGGAAATCTTGGCGATGGTCGTTATGATCGGCAATTTGAAGTGCAGCCCCGGCTCGGCTTCGCCCGCAATTGCGCCGTTGTGCAAGATCACGCCGCGCTCACCCTGATCGATGGTGAAATAAGTCGAGTACACGATCAGCAGCAGCACGATGACGGCAAAACCCGCGGCCACCGTGCCGGATGGCAGGTTACCGACGCTGAATTCCGGCCGCTTGCCGGGCAGTCCCCAGGGCTGGCTCAAAGGATGCACCAGGCATTTTGCGGAATATCGCCGACGGGCCGGAAATCAATCAATGCACAAATCCTCGTCTTTGAATGGGCACCCGCATATTGCCGGGCGGCAACGCCCTGCGGTTTCAGATGAGGCGCGACGGCGTTCTGAAGCGACTCGCTCGACCATCTTGCGGCATTAGATTGCAAGACGCCGAGGATGACCATCACTATAACGGCCATTCCGATCGAAATCACGATGGCGCGGGCCGTTTCCCACAGCACAACCGAAAGCTTGTTTCTGTCGACCGCGTTCCGCGGCTCAGCCTCGGCAGCGTCCGTCGACCAGTCTGGCCAGACATCAGAAGCCCTCTTGGCGGGCACTGCGGTTTCCCGGCGGGAGCCAAAGCTGGATGCCGTGCGAAGACGGATACGATCATTTTCGAGACTTGCGAGCGTCATGACGGATGGCCTCAAAGCCATTGCCACTCGTAGAGCCGCGGCGCATAAAAATTCGATATAGAATGCGAAAGGGAAATATATAAAAGCCGCTCAGAATCGCAGGTCTCTTTTCGCGTTCAGCAGCTGCAAAGCCGGTATGCCACAATACGCAGCCCCGCTTAGGCAGCCACGCGCGCGCGCTGGGAAAGCGGCAGCTCAATAGTGACAGCGGTGCCCACATTTTCTTTGCTGTCGATCAGAATGGACCCACCGTGCTGGCCAACGAGGGCGCGCACGAGAGCCAAGCCGAGACCGGTGCCTTCGCGCGCGCGCAAGGGATCATTTGAAGCCTGCTCAAAAGCGTGGCCGATGCGCGACAAGGCGGTCGCAGGAATGCCGATGCCATCGTCGCGCACAATGATCCGCACACAATCGCCCACGATAGCGGCCATGACATCTACCTGTCCGCCGTCTCGCGAGAACTTGACGGCATTCGAAAGCAGATTCAGCAAGATCTGCTTGCAGGCGCGCGCATCGGCGATAATTGTCGACGGACATTCTGACAAATCGGTTGTCAACGCGATGCCACGCTCGTCCGCATTGCGCTCGACGAGCTGGATGCAATAATTGACAGCCTCCCGAAGATCGACAGCCTCGGGGCTGATCGAGAATTTTCCAGCCTCGATTTTTGCCAGGTCAAGGACATCCGATACAAGATTGAGAAGATGATGACCGGACTCGTTGATCAATACCGCATATTCCTCGTACCTTTTGGAGAGCGGGCCGAATAGCTTGTGCTGCATCAAATCGGAAAAACCAATGATGGCGTTCAAAGGCGTACGCAATTCGTGGCTCATGTTCGCCAGGAATTCCGACTTTACCCGGTTCGACGTCTCGGCCGCATCCTTGGCAAGCTGGTTGCGCAGCAATTCCGCTTCCAGGCATTGCTTCTCGACTGCGCCATCGCGGAACAGCTGAAGCGCACGGGCAAAATCCCCAATCTCGTCCTGGCGCTTTTTGAACGGTATCCTGTCCTTAAGATCGCCGTCGACGAAAGTTCTCAATATTCGGGTGATGAGTTTTAGCGGCCATACCAGTCTGCGAAAAACATACAGCATCGTGAACGTCGAAAGTCCGAACGACAGGCACATTACGGCAACCGCCAATTCGAGCTTTCCCCGCGCCATGTCCAATTGTTCTGTCGCATGCGCGTCCGTCAGATCGAGCGCGGTTTTCGACACATCCGCGATACTGCCCAAACCCGGGTTTGATTCCTTCATCCACCCCTGGTCTGAGATCGATATCCCCTCCCCCCTCGTCAGCCTGTCGATGATGTTCTGGCGCGCATTGCGAAACTGAACGAAATACATGACGTTTGCGTTCCGGACTGCCGTCTTGAGTTTCACTGGGATGTAAGACAGGCCGACATCGTCTTCGACAACTTCCCAAAGCGCAGAAATTCTGCCGTTCATCTCGACGAAAGTCTGTATCTGCGCGACAGAGAGACGGCGTGGAGCGGCACTGATCGCGGTTGCAAGATTTCGGCGGTCGTTTCCGGCATTGACGCGAACATTCCAGGCAACCTTGTTGATCTCTGTCATCATGTTGATGAAGGGATCAGTGCTGACCACGCCTACCGACAGCGTGTTGGCTTCGCCATTTACGGCGTTCATCAGTTTGACGAGCGCGGATCGCCAGCCGGCAACCAAACTGCCGGGACGCTGTTCCTGACTATTCGGCAGAGTTGCGACGACCTCACCGAACATATGGTTGTAGAGAGAGGCTGCTTTACGAAGCTCAATAAGGCTGTGAGGATCACCAATTCCGGGACGGGCTCTGAGCTCCCCTACCGCAGAGGCGAGCGATTGCTCCAATCTGCCATGCACGGCAAGAATACGGTTCGTCGTCGCGACGCTGATGTTTCCCGGAGCGGTAAGGGCATTCCCCAGAATGCCAAGTTCAATGCGAAGAGCTTCCTTCGTCGAGAGTATGTCGCGTTCTATACGGACAACTGAAAGCGCGTTGGTCGCCTCACGCTCGCGATTGAACGCATCGATCGCAAATATCGCGAATACGGAAACCAGGGCAATGGCCAGAAGACTGATGATCGCCGAGAGATGCGTGCCGATAGACAGATATTGTTTCACGACAGCTTGTCTTCACTGAGGAAATGGCTCCGCAATGAAAGACACTAGCCCGCAATGGTAATAAGAGACTTAAGGCGCCATGGGGACCGAGGGACCGTGAAGAACCGACACGATATGGTTAGCAGCCATTAAATTTCTGTCGCGTAACGTTCAACGGCGCCCGCTTTGCGATCGCTGTATTATTTTGACCCGGGTGGTCTATCGGCAAGCCGGCCCAGCGCGGGAACGGCCTGTCAGCTTTCCAGTACCGACAAAGCTTCCGCGATACGCGCAACCGCGGCGTGGGCGGCTGGAATGGCCCCGCCCATGGTCAGAAAACCATGGATCATGTCGGCGAAATAGAGCGTCTCGACCGGCACGCCGGCCAGGGTCAGTTTCATGGCATAGGCGGCGGCTTCGTCGCGCAAGGGATCGAACCCCGCGTATAGAAGTATTGCCGGCGGTAGCCTCGCCAGGTCCTCGGCAAAGAGCGGCGACAACCGCCAGTCGTCGGGATCGGTTCCGGCGAGGTAGTTGTTGCGATACCAGCTGTAAAGCGGCGCGGTCAGCAGATAGCCATCGGCGAACCTGCGATGCGAGGCCAGCGATGCCGACAGATCCAGGCAGGGATAAAGCAATATCTGCCGCCAGGGCTGGATGCCCATTTCGCCGCGCAATGCCAGCGACGCAGCCGCCGCCAGATTGCCGCCGGCGCTGTCGCCCCCGATCATGATGCGTGCCGGGTCGGCGCCGAGCTCCGCATGGTTGGCTTGCACCCAGCGCCAGGCCGCCAAGGTATCGTCATAGGCGGCGGGAAACGGCGCTTCCGGCGCCAGGCGGTATTCCACCCAGATCAGGATGATATTGCAGGCATTGGCGAGCTGGCGACAAAAAGGCTCGTAGGTCGCAAGACTGCCGAGGGTCCAGCCGCCGCCGTGCATGAACACCAGCGCCGGCAGGCGATCGCCGATGCGGAAGCTGGCCGGCCGGATGACGGTCAGCCGGGGAACGCCGCGCTGGGACGGCAGAATGTGAAAGACGCTTTCCACCACCTCCATCTCGCTGAGGAACTGGCGGCGGCTGACATTGTAGTGACGGCGCATCGCCGCCAGTCCCAGGCCCTGGGTCTTGCCGTCCGCCAATATCTCCATCACCCGCTCGGCGGTGGGGTGCGGGGCTTGCGGCGTGCTGGAAACCAGGCGCAATCCAGCATGGGTACTCATGGTGTTTCCTCCAGTCCATGCCACAGCGGCAAATGTCTGCGGGGTAGGCCGGCTTAATGCATACCATCCAGATAGGGTATATATAGTATCAATAATCGAGCCTGGCAACAGCCGGCGCGTCCGTTCCGGCGAGAAACCTGCAATATCTTTGAGAAAGGCGGGCGCTACTTTCTGCGCCAATCAAATGCCGCGCCGGCCTAAACTTCGAGCCGGTCTTCCGACCCTGCCACCAGTTGGTAAAGCACCGGCATGAGGAAAACGCTGATCAAAAGCCGTGTGAAGAGACCGCTCACAATCACCAGAGCGAAGGGCTTTTGCGAATCCGTTCCCACCCCGGTGGCAATGGCCGCCGGCAACAGGCCGAGCGCTGCCACAAGCGCGGTCATCATGATCGGCCTCAGCCGCAGAATTGCGGCTTCGCGGATGGCGATGGTTGTGGGCGAGCCTTCCAGCCGCAGCTCATTGACATAGGAAATATAGACGACCGCCGTTTGTACCGACACGCCGAACAAGGCCAGAAAACCCACCCCCGACGAGACGGAAAAGGGCGTGCCGGTAAGAAACAGCGCCAGGATTCCGCCCACCGGTGCCGTCAGCAGCACGCCCACCACGGTGATGAGGGGGAATTTGAAATTGTTGTAGAGCGCGAAAAGCAGAAGAAAGATGAGAAAGATGGTGAGCGGCAGGATCACATAGAGTTGGCCGCGCGAAGCGGTGTATTCGCTATATTCTCCGCCCCAGTCGGCGTGATAGCCGGCCGGCAGGCTCACCTTGTGCCTGACCTGGGCGATAGCGTCGCCCACCGCACTGGCGAGGTCGCGGCCTTCCACGGAGAACTGCACGCCGATATAGCGCGAATTGGCTTCCCGGTAGATGAAGCTGGCGCCATTGGTCACCGAAATCTGCGCCAACTCCTTGAGGGGAATCTGCTGGCCGGCCGGGGTCGCCACCGGAATGTTGCCGATTTCGTCGGGATTGTCGCGGTATTGCCGCTGCAGCCTCACCACAAGGTCGAACTGCTTTTCGCCCTGCACGACCTGGGTGGCGACATCGCCGCCAATGGCGGTGGTGATCAGCGCATTGATATTGTCCACGTTCAAGCCGTAACGGGCGATCTTGGCGCGATCGATCTTGATCGTCAGGCTGGGCTGGCCCAGTTCCTGCACCAGGGTCACGTCGGTGATGCCGCGCACACCTGCCAGTATGGTTTTGATCTCCCGGCCCTTTTGCTGCAACAAGCCCAGGTCGCTGCCGAAGACTTTCACCGCCAGCGAGCTTTTCAGGCCTGTTTCCGCTTCATCAACCGCATCCTCGGCGGGCTGGGTGTAATTGAAGATGATGCCGGGGAACTGGGAGAGCTTGCGGTTCATGGCGGCAATCAGGGCCGGCTTGTCGCGATATTGCCCGGACCAATCCGAATAGGGTTTCAGGCCGACATAGAATTCGACGTTGAAGAAACCCGTGGAATCGGTGCCGTCATCCGGCCGGCCGAGTTCGGACGCCACCGTGGTGACGTCAGGATAGGATGCCAGAACATCCCGGATCCGAGGCGTGATTTTCGCAGCCTCATCATAGGAGATGGTGTAAGGCATTGTGGCGCGAACCCACAGGGCGCCTTCGTCCAGGCGCGGCATGAACTCCGCGCCGACAAAGAATGTCAGAAGCAGGCTCAGGACAAGCGCGAGCGCAGAACCGCCCACGATCCCCCAGGGATGCGCGAGGCTGTAATCCAGCCCCCGGACATAGCGCTCGGTGATCCATTCAAACACCTTGTTGCGCTTTTCCCGCACACCCTGGCGCATGAACCAGGCGCAGAGCACCGGCAGAAGGGTCAGTGTGATGATCAGCGAGCCGATAATGGCGAAGATCATGGTGTCGGCCATCGGCTTGAACAAAAGCGCGGATGGTCCGCTCAACACATAAATGGGCAGGAAGCCAACCACGATCACCGCGACCGCATAAACCAGCGGCCGGTCCACCTCGGCGGCGGCGTGCCGGATCACATCGAGCAGATTGAATTTCTGTCCATGGCGCAGCGCGATCTGACGGAAAATATTTTCCACCATCACGACCGCGGCATCCACCAGTATTCCGAAGTCAATCGCCCCGATGGAAAGAAGATTGGCGGAGGCGCCTTGCAGGTCCAGGCATACGAAGGCGAACAGAAGCGCCAGCGGAATGGTCGTGGCGACGATAAGCCCGGCCTTGAAATCGTAAAGAAAGAAGATCAGCACCACCACGACCAGCAACATGCCGCGAAACAGGTTTTCTTCCACGGTATGGGTGGTCAGCGCGACGAGATCGCTGCGGTCATAAAAGGGAAATATATTGACGTCCCTGGGCAGGGTTTGTTCGTTCAGTTCTTTCGTCTTGGCTTCCACGCCCTTGAGCGCATCCTGGGTCTTCTCGCCGGTGCGCAGCAATATGACGCCTTCCACCGCGTCGTTCTGTTTCTTGAAACCGAACTCGCCCAGGCGCGGCGCGATGCCGATTTCCACCCGGCCGATGTCCTTCAGCAGGACTGGTGTGCCGCTGTTGACCGCCACCACGACATTGCCGATATCCTCGGTGGAGGTGATGCGGCCAACGCCGGTCACATAATAGAATTGGCCGCCCTGGGTGTAGAATCCGCCGCCGGCATTGGAATTGTTGGAGGTCAGCGAGCTTTCCACCTGCGTCACCGACAGGCCAGCGCCGGCCACTTTCGCCGGGTCGAGCAGCACCTGATACTGCATGTCGCCGCCGCCGAAGCCGGAATCGTCCGCCACCCCGGGCACCGAGCGATAGGCGGGCTCGATGACCCAGTTCTCGAAGGTCTTGAGCTCCATCGGCGAGCGATCGGGGCTTTGCAGCACATAACGGTAGATCAGGCCGGACGGGCTCGACATCGGCGAAATCGAGGGCGTGATGCCGGTGGGCAGGCTGATGTCGGGAATGGCGTTGGTGATCTGCTGTCTGGCGAAATAATTGTCGGTGCCGTTCTGGAACGTCATGATCACGTCCGACAGGCCATAAAGCGAGATCGAACGCAGCGCAGTCATGCGCGGCGTGCCGTTGACGCCGCGCTCCACCGGCACGGTGATCAGCCGTTCCACCTCTTCGGAGGAATGGCCCGGCCATTGGGTGATCAGTTCCACCATGGGCGGCGAAAGATCGGGATAGGCATCCACGGGAAGCCGGTCGAGCGAGCGAACGCCCAAGCCCAGCAGCAGGGCGGTCATGAGAAAAATAAGCAGCGGCTGGTGCAGCGATGAAGCGACCAGCCGGTTCATGATCGAACGCGGCGGGGGCGGCGGCGATTGCGGCACAAGCGGCACTCAAGGCGGCACATGAAAGCGCGCTGGCCGGGCGCGGGGCGTACTATCCGCAACTCGGCCTTTCCGCCAGCGCTTTCCATTACCAGCAGCCGGGAACCCTGGCGCCGGTGCCCAGCAACAACGCCTTCCAGTACAGTCTCTTCACGCCGCAATTGAATGTTTCCTACGCGCCGGATGTATTCGGACTGCAGCGCCGCACGGTGGAATCGCTTGATGCCCAGGCGGAAGCGGCGCGTTACCAGATGATCGCGACTTACGACACGCTGGTGAACAATGTGGTTTCCACCGCCATTCAGGAAGCCGCCGTCCACCGGCAGATTGAAGCGACCAACGAAATGATCGCGGCGATGAACAAGTCGCTCGAGATTCTCAAGTATCAACTGGACAAGGGCTATGCCAGCGGCGTGGATTATAACGCGCAGAAAGCAGCGACCGCAGCCGCGGCCGCGACCTTGCCGCCTCTCATCAAGCAGGATGCACAGCTGAAGGACCAGCTTGCCGTCCTGGTGGGCCGCTATCCCAGCGATCAACCGCAGGAGAAGCTCGATCTCGCCACGCTCCAATTGCCGCAAGACGTTCCGGTGAGCCTTCCGTCCAAGCTGGTGGAACAGCGGCCCGACGTGCGGCAGGCTGAGGCAAATCTTCACAGCGCCAGTGCCCAGATTG
>Ga0206883_1050_pt2 | contig 22400 bp, 24 predicted proteins | sample Alteio_BWOrgCont_2_FD_152910 | JGI IMG/M metagenome (GOLD analysis project Ga0206883, IMG submission 152910) | Enriched cells from forest soil in Barre Woods Harvard Forest LTER site, Petersham, Massachusetts, United States -... | ecosystem: Environmental > Terrestrial > Soil > Temperate forest > O... | reverse complement strand
GGGAGCGGGACCTGTCGCGCAACGCCTGCACGCTTATGCCGCGGTCACGATGCAAGCTGGCAACCCGATCGTTAGCCCGAACCGCGCAGAGAGCGTTTTGGATGCCGTTGTTCGAACCGCAGCGACAACCCAGGGCATCATCGACGCCTTCGTCACGCTCTCTGGTCTCACCGCGATAGCGCTTATTTTGCTAGCCGTCCAAAAAGCCCCACCGCCGATCTCGTCATCGCTTGCGCCAACACCGATACAGCGCAGGATTGCACGGCGATGACCCGAACCCCACGCTTCGCGTTGATCATTGTCATTCTTGTCCTGGAACAAGGTTGCACCGTCGGTCCCGACTATCACGCGCCTGCCCTGCCCGACGGTTCAGCTGCGCCTCTTGTCTCAATCGCCCCGAAGCTAGAAATTGCGCAAGATCCCCCAGACGACTGGTGGCGCCTTTACGACGACAAACAGCTCGATCTGCTGGTGGAGCGCGCATTTGCCGCCAACGCCGATCTAGCTGTGGCGGAGGCCAATCTCACCGCTGCTCGTGCATTGCTGGAGGAAGCGCGCTCCGGCCTTTATCCGGCGACCACTGAACAGGCCGGCGCCATAAATGGCAGAGATGCGACCAAAGATGAGATATTGGCAATCGATGGGAAGATGCTGACGAATGGTTGGATGTTCGACAACGTTCTCGATATCTCCTATGAGCTGGATTTGTTCGGTCGCGTTCACCGCTCGATCGAAGCTTCGAATGCGAATGCGGAAGCCGCTTCCGCAGCACGCGACGCCGTCAAGATCACTGTCGCTGCCGAAACGGCACGGACCTATGCGGAAATATGCGCGCTTGGCGAGCAGATCGCCGTAGCACATCATTCTTTAGCGGTCGTCGCGAAAGAGACCGAGATCACAGTTCATCGTCTTGGCGCTGGAGCCGGCTCGGAATTCGACGTCGTCAGAGCCGAAGCCGCTACCGCAACAATTCGCGCTGCTATCCCGCCCCTGGAGGGACAAAGGCGCGCGGCGCTCTTCGAACTCGCAGCGCTTCTTGGCGTTACGCCAGTCCATGCGCCAGCCGAAGCAGAGGCATGCACCAAGCCGCCGCCCTTGACAGATCCGATCCCTGTCGGAAGCGGCGCTACCCTTTTGGCTCGGAGACCTGATGTGCGCTTCGCCGATCGGCAACTGGCGGCTGCCACAGCACGCGTCGGGGTCGCGACTGCAGACCTTTATCCTCGCATCAGTCTCACCGGCCTCTTCGGCGGAGCGTCTTCAGAGCCCCAGGCCCTGGCGGCCCTTCAGGGTTTAACATGGGGCATTGGGCCAACGATCAGTTGGAATTTCCCAAATCAGACGGGAGTCCGCGCACGCATCCATGAAGCCAGGGCCGGCGCCGACGGTGCATTGGCTTCTTTCGATTCTACAGTGTTGCGGGCTTTGAAAGAGACAGAGACTTCCCTTACTGCTTACGACTTCGAGCTCGATCATAATGACGCGCTCAAGGACGCGCAGAGTAAAGCGCGCCGCGCATTTGACATGTCCCGCAGCCAATTTACGGCCGGCGCAGCGAGCGTGCTTGATGTCTTGGCTGCTGAGCAGACTTCGGTCGCTGCGGATACAGCCGTCGCGGCATCGGACTCCACCCTCATTCAAGATCAGATTGGCGTGTTCAAGGCTCTCGGCGGCGGGTGGCAAAGGAAGCGCGCGAATTCGACGTCAGATGTGCTTGGTACCCCCAGGCTTGGCGCCTCGATCAATCTCTCAGGAGAAAAGCAGCAATGACGCGTTCATTAAAAAGCAACCGCGATAGATATCGTCTGATCCCACTCAGCAGTGTCGTCAAGACGGTCCTCAACATTAGAGGCTTTCTGGCGCTCGATTATTCCCCCCGCCAATCGGCCCCATCGCCTTTATATGAGTTCATACCGATGTCTCGCCGGCCGATTTTACGGAGGTCCTCATGCCTGTAGTGGCCCGCCCAAAATTTGGCGCTAATGCCGAAGCGCAAATCGCCGCCGCCTACAATAATGTCGGACATCGCTATTCCAAATATGCCGACGGCAGTATACGCGATCTGTTTCTATTCGAGGGCCGGCATGCCTATGGTGACTCGAAAACTTGGGGCACGATAAGAAACAAACTATTGGCACTGCACGCGAAAGACCCAAAACGGCTGCGCGTGCTTGATTTGGGCTGTGGCCCTGGGACATGGTTGCGCCGTGTCGTTGCATATGCCCACCGTATAGGATTTGCAGAGATTACTGCGAATGGGGTTGACATTGCCGATGGCCAGCTGAATCAGGCTCGCGCTCTTTCGCATCGACTAGCGGTCCTGGATGGTGTGCGCATTAACTTCAGCCACGGTGACCTGCGCCGCGAACTCGCAGCCGACGAACACGACATTTGCCTTTGCCTCTATGGCGTCTTGAACCACATTCCAGAAAATGAGCTATCCCTTGTCATGAACCGCATAGCCTCTCGCAGTAGAGGTTATTTTCTCGCCACTGTGCGGACGATCGGAAGCACACCCACTGTATACGTGGATGATGTCTGTTCAGCGGTCCGGTTCTATCAAGACAACCGAAACGACCGCCTGGACGTCGAGTTCTCCGATGGTCGGCGTACCAGCTTCCAGTCACATCTATTTTCACGTGACGAATTTAAGCGTCTAGCAGCTGCGAGCTTCACAATTGAAGACATTCGGGGCCTGGATTTGTTTCACGGCCGATTCGCGAATGACCCGCGCTGGAATCCGCCAGAACACCAAACGACGTCGCGAGTATCGCAGGAACTTTCGCAACTGGAGGAACGATATTGCCGTGATCCGGGCTTCATCGATCGCGCTGCCCACCTGTTACTAGTCGCTCGGCACAAGGGAATGAGCCAACCATGATTCCAATCCTGCATTGCCCAATTGCATCCCCCATTGGTCTTCTCGTTTTTGACGCTTGGGTTGCGATACTCTTCATTATTTCCTGGCCGAGCCAAATGGATACTTTTCGGACTCGTCGCGACAAACATGACGACCATCTTTGAAGTCTTTCGCGATGAGAAGAATTTTTGGCACGCCAGACGCGATGATGGTCTCGTTGAGGGTGTTTTTGTGGACCGAGTAAGCGCCATCCGTTTCGCCAGGTGGGAGGCCCCAGCCAAACTGCGACCGCTTGGGGTTCGGTTCAACAATGCAATCGGCAGCAATTGCCGCCTTCGTGACCAATCCGGCGGGTTCAGCCATCGTCAACGCAGCAAGTCCAATTCGTCAGATCGTGCAGAACGATAGAGTGAGCATCCGCCGCTATTGGGTTATCGCAGAAGGAAAACTGGCCAGTCCAGCAAAGTTGTGCAACGGCGACGGAGTCCCGCCAACGTGCAAGCTTGACACACGGCGACCCAGTACTTGGCAAGGATCGCTTCCGGGAAGCACCATTCCTGCTAGGTACATGGATAGGCGCCCTTAAAGGCAGCATAAATACCCTCTTCCGTCTTCAAATGATGCATTTCCGGGTGGCGCCTGAGCCAATCAATCACCGACGCTTGAAAATGCGCCCCCGCAATACAAACCTCGGACGCGTTTTCCGGACCAATCTTATCGAGAAGAGCGTCACGGACTTCGTCGTCGCAAAGATCAATATTTTTTGCGCAGACGGACAGGAATTGTTCGACAGTCGGGGCATTCCAGGGCGCGATGGGTGGCCGGGAATCCGCGAAAGCAGCGCCGACATGCATAGAAATCGCGAGCGGGTACAAAATAATACGCACGATGTTATTGCGCATTGCATGCCTCATTGGGTTCGCACCTTTCGCAGGGCTAATGTCTTTAGAGCTATGGGATCGACCGCCGAGACACCACCGAGCGCGGCAGCTGTGGCCGACGTACCGATGATGGCGCTTTGATTGTGCTCGCGGTAAGTCTGGATCGGAATTGATCACCACTCCGAGCGGCTCGACAATACACACCTGCTATTCGAGATAAGTGGCAGCATTCGCGCGTCCTCTACCTTCCGTCTAACCCTTGGCGCGAGCTTGGCCTCAACGATGCCCCCCGCCGCCATGTCCTCTGCCGCCTGCAAAACCATGTCCACCACCGCCGCCGAAACTATGTCCGCCAAAACCATGGCCCCCGAATTCACGGCCTCCCGCCAAAGCATTACCTCCAACACTATGGCTCCAACCGCTATGATCGAAGCCATGATGCATCCCGCTGAACCCGCGGCCATATCCGCCCCAATCGTCAAAGCCGTCGCCAAAGTCCCCCCAGCCGCCGTAGTCCCAGTCTCCAGCGAAATCCAACCCCTCATAACCAGAACCGTAATCATATCCGGCATAACCAGGCCCATCGTAATCAGATCCCGCCGCACATGCGGACAAAAGAAAACAGAAGAAGGTTATCTGGGAGGCTCTTAGAAGGCTCATGTCCTTGGTCCAATCAACTTTGCTACAGCAACTGGTTTCGGATGGAAAAATGAAGGTAACAATTGCAGCTTAAATCAAGCATCCAATCCCGCCCTGTGGTGCTTCTGGCCGGCAGCAACGGCTCTAATCAGGAGCCACTTGCCAGGCTTACTCAATTCCGATCGTAGACGTCCGTATATGTCTCTGTTTTCCCGTCTTGCGTACTTATCGCTCCTGTACAGGTCATCTTCCTTTGATCTGGGGACAAGGTGCACGATAGAGCGTCAGACTCTCCTGCCGGCCCTTTGAACGTCGCATCGAGCACCGGGCCGCTCAGACGAAAAGCGGCCATTGTGCCGCCACTGACAGGATAAAATTCGCCATTCGCGGGGGTGTCAAAGGACTCAATCATGGGCCGTCCTTGCGCATTCGTGATGATGGCGGACCATTTGACGTGAGTACTATCCGCGCGCGCTATGTCGATCATCATATCGGCCGGTGCTCGTTCGCCGACCGGAAGCTTCGATTGTTCTCGATTCCAATGCCATCGGCTAACAAACGGACTATCCTCCGCCCAGGCAGAAGCAACCGTTAGCGACACTGAAAGGCCGCAAAGACCGATTACAATAGACAACCTGTGACGCCGATTCATTGAATCCTCGATTCCATAGACTAAGTTGGATCAAAGCCATTGTGGCTTTCGACTATGCAGGTCCCACAAAATGCCAACCGCAAAATCGCAAAGTGAAATCTAACGACTGATGCAACCGAGAACTTGTTTCGAACCAGCGCGATTTGGCTGAAATCACTTCAAATACGAGGGCGCATTTATCGGACAAAAGACAGAAGTCGCCTGTCTGACGATGTCACCTCGGCCGCAGCAATCTGATTGGTACCTGTAGTCGACCGGGAGCACCGCCTCGGAAACCTTGTAGGCTCCAAGCGACGCTGGCAGGTGGTTACAGGTGCGCGGGAAAAGTATCGTCTCGCGGAGCGCCGCCGATCACATGAAAGTTGGCGAAGTGCACCGAGTTTCTTTTTCCCGTCCGCATATCTCAGGACGACCTTCACGCACACATCAGGAGCACTCGGGAGCGAGAACGCGCGGCCACTCAAGTCTAGGTCTGCACACGGCAATTCGGAGTGTAGTGATTGCGCCGCCTATGAACCGGGCTGTCCTCGCCGCAACTATCAGCACAGCAGTTCAAATCTAATCAAGCTTCACTCGGTGTCTAGATACCGACCATACTGTGGCTGCTGCGATCGCACCCACCGGGAAGCCGCGACGATGGCCCAAAATCGCCTGGGCCCCTTGCAAGAAGCCGCAGGCCGACCCCAAAAGGTAGGAGAAGGCAAAGCCAGAACGAACCACGAGCTGCGCTTTTCCAGCGCATAGGTCACCGGCATAATGGTGACGGCAAAAGACCGAACGGGGGTGAGTTTGTCTATTACAGTTCTGCTAGCCAGCTACGCAGAACCTGCTGTCCTTTTGCAAGCGAAGCCGAAGCCAGCCGCGCTGTATCGTCCCGCAGGCCCATCACCGTGACACCTGCCGTTGCAGCGATTTCACAAGTATGGCCGATCAGCCAGCGCTCGAAACCATGCTCGCAGGCCTCAGGGTGAAACTGAAACGCCAAGCCATGCCGGCCCAGCGAAAAAGCCTGGTTTCGGCATATATCAGTCGAGGCGAGAAGAACAGCACCTTCCGGCAGGTCGAATGTATCGCCATGCCAGTGCAAGACGGGATGATTTCCCAATGGCGCGAGCAATCCGGTATCGCCCTGAGCCAGGTTCAGCGGCTTCCAGCCGATCTCCTTGGCCGGCCCCGGATAGACGCGCGCACCGAGCGCCCGCGCCATCAGCTGCGCGCCTAAGCAAATCCCCAGTGTCGGCTTTTGCGCCTTAAGCCGGGCCGCGATATAGGCGATCTCCCCTTTCAGCCAAGGATAAAGATCGTCCTCGTAAACCCCGATTGGACCGCCCAGCATCACAAGCAGGTCGGGATCGCCGAAATTCGCTACAGCGTCCACGCCCATATCGGCATAGCGAATGGTGTAGCCGGCAGCCGCCAGCGGCTCTTCAAAGCCGCCCAGATCCTCGAAAGCAACATGGCGGATGGCCAGAAGCGTCTTTGTCATTGTGCGTCCGGTCATCCGCCATTTGTGCCTTTTCAGACAAAATAACTGTCGTCCAACAGCATGTCTTCAAAAAAGGCGCCGAACTTCATGTCGGGACTGCGGATATGGATTTCGAGTACCCAGAGCAGCGGCGATGGCGTGAAGTCCACTGTATTCATCGGCCCCTCATAGACGGCAGCATGAGGGAAATCCGAAATACGATGCCCCGACAGGTCAAGATTCAGCTCCCAGCCTAACTTCGCAGCCTCCTCTGTGGCATAATCGTAAAGCGCTTTGCCGGTTGCCTTTTCCTTTTCCCACTTCTTGCGCACTAGATGAAATAGCGAGCGCGCATTGGCCGCACATTTCGCATATACCGGATTGTTGCCGGTGACGAAGGTGCCGCCGCCATCGCCTTCCCACTTCTCGAACACCGGACCGATGTCGATTAGAAAAATATCATCTGCGCCGAGCACAACGCCTGGATCGGATGGTGCCCCGAAGGTCTTGGTAGTGTTGATACCAAAACGGACATAGACATCATGCCAACCCTGCACCATGCCATGACTGGCCAGAATCTCCTTGGCCATCTCCACCGCGTCTTCCTCGACCATGCCCGGCTTACAGCGGGACGCGATCTCGTGAATAGCCGTGCGCGTGATGTCGCGCACCGCCAGCATCTTCTCTGTAGTGAAGGCGGCGCCAGTTCTTTCCAGACCGGCCTGGATATCGTCCAACTTTTCGGCAACGGCAGACATCATCATTTCTCCTTGGTTGATGGCTATTCACAGGCGTCCACTTCCAGACCGTTGAGCGCGGTCGAAAGTAGGATCCGACAGGACAGACGCTCGTCCTGTCTGGCTTTGAGATGGGTGAGAAGGCGCAGTTCGCGCTTGTCCGGTTCGGACAGTTGCGTCAGCCATTGGGGCGCTAGCGCCACGCGGCAGGTGCCACAGGCGCCCTTTCCACCGCAGACGGCCAGAAGTCCCAGCCCTGCCCGCTTCAACGCCACCATCAGGCTTTCACCTTCATGGGCTTCAACATCACGCGCCTGGCCCGCTTCCCACAGCGTGACCGCCACGCGTGCTCCCGGAGGAATGGCGTCCGGCAGCGGCTCGCTAGGCGTCTGCTGGAGAGCAATGGTTTCCACTTCCCCCATGGGCTACTCCGCGGCCGGCGCGGTGGTGAAGCGATCGTGGGCCAGCTGCAGATCCTCGCGCACGGAGACCGATGCAGACGGCTGGCGGCGATAGAAAGTCAAAATCCAGACGATGCCGGCGGCCAAGTAGGTGAGATACAGGTAGGGGAAGTACATCACCGGCGCCGGCGGGACGGGATAGACCGAACCCACGGCCGGGATGGCAAGCAGTACCAGGGAGGCGACGCAACCGGCCACATGGATGGGTTTGAGCTGACCCAGCGACTTGAGATAGGCCGGAGCGGCGACCGTGATCAGCACATAGGGGACCAGGAAGCCGAAGGCGGCGCAGGTGCCTACATAATTGAACAGGTCCAAGGTGGCGACATGGTTGAACGTGGCTAAAACCGGAACGGCGAAGGCTACCAGGGCCATCAGCGTGATCGCGATATGTGGCGTCTCGTTCTTGGCATGCGCCGTCGCCGTTGCGGAGTGGAAGATGCCGTGGCGACCCATGGCATAGATCATCCGCCCGCCGGCATTGATACAACTGAGGCAGAGCGCGAAGAAGCTGATCATCGCGCCCAGGGATAGGGGCACCTGCAGGTAAGGTACATGCGCCAACTGAGCCATGGTGTTCAGGGGCGCATCAAGTTTGTCGAGGGTCGTGGAATAGCCGCGGGTGCCCATCACCATCACATAAGTAACGAAGACGAAGAAGATGCCAGAGACGATCAGGCTCATACTGACCGCCTTGGGAATGGACCTGAGCGGATTCTTGGCTTCGTCGCCGAAGGCCGTGGCGCATTCGAACCCGACCAGGCTGAAGATCGCCACCACCACGCCCAGGCCGACGCTGGACCAAGGCAATTTGGCGACATCGAACTGTGCGGTATCAACTGCGAGATGATGCTGGCCCAGCACGATGAAGCACAGGACCCCGATCAGCGCCATGGATGCGCCTTCGCAGATTAGCATCATGATCGCCGAAAGCTGAACATTCTTCCAAGCGCAGAGCCAAGCGGTCGCAACGCAAATGGCAAAGAGAAGATAAGGCGATGCGTTGATTCCCATCATCGCCAATAACTTGCCGGCAAAAATGGTGAAGCCGGTGACCCCCGCCATCGAAATGCCGAGATAAGCCCAGATCAGTGACCAGCCGCCGATAGCGCCCGAAGTGAGCCCCAGGCCGCGACTGATATACGCGTACATCGAGCCCGACATGGTGGAGCGCCGGGCGAACTGGTTGAGATTGTAGGCAACGAATAACAGCATGACCGTCCCTAGCGCGTAGGACAGCCAGCTCCAATCTCCAGTATTGGAATACATCACGGGAATGATCAACGCGGCCGTCATGGTGGGCGAGATCAGTGCCACCGCCTGGGCCAGGAGTTCGGTAAAGGAAAGACAGTTCGCTTTCAGCTGTGGCGAAGACACGGTGGCGCGATCCTTCGAAAAGGTTGATCCTCTTGCGCCGTTGGTTCCTCGTGCCTCCCAGGTCCGCTGTGCAGCAATTGCGATTAGGCTATGCTCGCACTGGTCCAGTCAGAACCTCCAGTTCGTAAATGAGAGATGGTCCAGCATGCTTCGTCCCTGGGATTTGAGAATCGTTCTACGCAAAGGCGCCAAGACTGCGGTGTACCTGCAGATCGCGCACGCGATCATCGACGAGATCAAAATGGGACGATTAGCGCCGGGCACGGCACTGCCCGGCAGCCGTGAGCTGGCGGAAAGCCTGCAGATCAATCGCAAGACGGTCATACAGGCCTATGCCGAACTGGAGGCGCAAGGATGGGTCACCAGCGAGAAGACGCGCGGTACTTTTGTGTCGGCCCATCTTCCCCAAATTGGCGGCAAAGAGACGCGGCGCGGCGGAAAGATCCCGGAACGCCCGGATTTCCGTCTGGTCGGGAATGCGCCAAACATTCCGCTGATTCTGCCAACCAAGAATGTTTTGGTATTCGATGACGGCGCGCCGGACACGCGGCAAATTCCGGTGGATGCTTTGGCGCGCGCCTATCGTAATGCTCTCGCGCAGCGGGTGGGTCGCGGCCGTTTGGGCTATGGCGACCCGCGCGGCGGGGCCGAATTGCGTGCGTCCCTTTCCAACATGCTCAATATTGATCGCGGCCTGATCACCACCGTCGACAATGTCTGCATCACCCGCGGCAGCCAGATGGCGATCTACCTCGCCGCGCGCATTCTGGCCGGTCCTGGCGACACGGTGGTTATGGAAGAACTTTCCTATCCCCCCGCACGGGAGGCATTCCGCTTCGCCGGCGCCGAAGTCATGCCGGTGTCGCTGGACGCACAAGGCATGAAAGTTGACGAACTGGAAAAGATCTGCCGCAAGAAACGGGTACGCGCGGTCTATGTCACGCCGCATCATCAATTCCCCACCACCGTCCTGATGAAGCCCGACCGACGGATGCGTCTTCTTTCGCTTGCGGCCCAATTCGGCTTCGCCATCGTCGAGGATGATTACGACCACGAATTCCACTTCGCGCATCAGCCCATGCTACCGCTGGCCAGTGCCGACATGTCTGGCAAGGTCGTCTATATCGGTTCGCTCTCCAAGATTCTGAGCCCCAGCTTGCGCCTGGGTTATCTGGTGGGTCCCAAGTCCTTCATCGACCGGGCCGCCAGCGAGATCATGATGATCGACCGCCAAGGCGACCCGGCGACCGAAGGCGCGGTTACCGAATTGATCGATTCCGGTGAACTGCATCGCCACACCCGCAAAGTCATGAAACTTTATGGAGAGCGGCGGGACTTCTTCGCCGGTCTTCTGAAAAGCCTTTTCGCGGCTCACATCGAATTCACTATGCCGGATGGCGGCCTGGCATTCTGGGTCCATTTTAAGGACTGCGACCTGGATCAGCTAGCCGCAGCCGCGGCGCGCCATGGCATCACCATCCTGCCAGCTAACGCTTTTACCACCCTGCCCAGGCCGATCAATGCCGCCCGGCTTGGATTTGCCAGCATGGATCTATCCGAACTGAAGAAGGCGACACAAAGACTGCGCGCCGCCCTGGGTGATCAGGTAGGACATCAAAAAAACCAATGATGGTAGGCTAGACGGCCATACGTCCAGTAATTCGCCATTGTCAAAGAGGAACTCGAAACACTAAGCGATTCAATGACGAGGGATGGAATCGAAAAACTCGAATTACTTGTTGATTGCGCTACAGAGCCACTTCGATTGGGCCCGAACGTACCACCAAAAGTACCATCAAATCCTGGCCCTGCGACACCTGAACAACGCTGTAGGGCAGAGAACTCTATTCATTTTCCACGGTTGACCTTGACTCGACACCGCGTCGTGACGATCAAACAAATCAATGGCTTAGGACGCACGCCCCATTGATCAGCGTCGTGACCGCATATTCTGGCCATGATGACAGATCGATCCATAGTCACACGCCGTTCGGGCCGTTGCTACATCGGCCGCCATAGAGCACCCCACCACTCTAGGATCTGGATGGAGCCCTATTGGTGCGCCACCGAAAGGGACCGACAGCATGCTATTCGCTCATACACGAGTCATTCGAGGCATTACCGGCGGGTGCCTCCTCAGTTAAGGCCACGGGAAAGAATTTGGGACTTTTTGACCGTCCAGCAATTCGCGGATCATTTTAGCATCCCGACAGATTTTGTGCGCCGCCTAATTCGCTGCGGCCAACTTCACCTGGTTCAGACGACGCACGAGCTTAGGATTCCTCGGGAAGACCTTTACGCGTATTCCAGAGCGCGGTGGCGATGGTGGCCCGGGACGATCCTGACCGTGATCGAGGGAGGCCGGAGCGACCGGAATGTAGAGTCCGACGGCGCCGGATAGATTACAAATTCAGGGTATGCACAGCTAATTTCCCCTACCCTCCCTTGACACCTGCGCGTCGTGATCTCGGCCAGTTGGGGCACCGACAGCAACATTGGGTTGGGGCTATCCGTCCAGGTGTCGTGACGCGATCTTTTACGCCGATCCGAACGGTTAGTCTTATTGTTTGGGGCTGAACAAACAGTGGCTACAAGGCGAAGCCTCCGCGTGCGGCGCTGACACTCGGCACAACGCACCGGTGATTTTCATTTTTTGGCATACGCGCAAATGTCCGCTTTACTCCAAAGCGGACGTTCACCACCGGTCGGCCCAATGTCCGCTTTGCGCCAAAAGCGGTCATTGCCCCGTTGTGGAGTCTGCCCACCATCCTGCCGCAACACGGCGAGGCGGCATGCCACTAAGGCTTGTCCGCCGGTGCGCTATCCCGTGGAATGGAGAACGTGACATCCAGATCATCCTTCAACCGTTCCGCCAACGCCGCCATCTCCGCCCGGCTCGCACCGGTGCAAAGGCTGTGTTCGAAATGCGTAGTCATCTCGCGATGCACGGTGATGCTGTTGGTTCCGGCCGTCCAGTGCGACGCATAGCTGACATGGGCGCTATTGAGCTTTGAATCCGCCGGCAGCTTTACCAGCTTGCGGGTTGCGGGATATTCCACTGTCTCCTCGTCCACGGCGTGGCCGTTGTGGCAGGCGCCCGCGGGGCTTTCCGCCTTTTCGGAAATCAACGGGCCGAAAAGCACCGTGCTGAACGGTGACACGACCTTCAGATTGTCGCGAATGTTCACCCGGTTGCCGTCCGCCAGGGAATGCATGATGCCCGGCGTGCTGTAGTTCGCCGTCATCTGATAGGAATCGGTGGCGTTGCCAAAGGGCGGCATGGTGATCGCACCGGTAGCGCGCGGCGTGTCGGATTTTTTCAACACCAGCTCGGCCAGCTTGGCGCCATCCTGGCCCTGGGCCAGTTCGGCCAATACCCGAAACGGCATGACATAGCTGCCTTCGGCATTGAAGCTGCTGTTGGAGGTGATATGCCCGGCGTCGTCCGAGACCACAGTGCGATTGTAAGTCACCGATGATTTGCGGCCGTCATCTTCCGGCACCTGGTGCAAGGCGATGCGGTCGCCCACCACCATCACCGGCTTGCCATATTCCGGCAAGGGCAGAAAGCCGAAGGGCGTGAAGCGCCCCGCCGTGGTGTCGGCAAACATGTTGAATTCCGGCAGCCAGACGATCATGTGGTTGAAGGGCGCGATAGTGGCGACCTTGGCCAGGGTATAGCCGTCATTGCCATTGATTGCCACCAGATTGGCGGGAATGCCGCGCGCCTTCAGCAGGGCCAGATACAGCACCGCATGGTCCTTGCAGTCGCCATAGCCGTTGGTCATCACGCTGTCGGCGCTATGGGGTATGATGCCGCCGCGGCCGAACTCCAGCGCGACATAGCGCACATGATAGGAAACCCAGTCATACAGGCGGCGCGCCTGTTCGCGGCGATCCTTGGCGGGCCCCGCGATTTCGTCTGCCTTGGCCTTGATCGCCGGCGTGACCTCGGTCATGGCCAGCGCTTCATCAGCATATTGCTTGGCCAGCGCGTCATAGCTCTTGAAAGTGGACAGTGAGAGCCGCGGCTCGACATCGAATGTGGACTGGCCCTTGGGCATAAAGTCGGGCGTGGGGTGCACGTAATGCAGCGTCAGGGTCTGGCGGTCGCCAGCGTCACTCTGCGAGACATCCAGCATCTGCTTGTCTATCTGAAGCGCCATGGCGCGCGGCGCGGTGACGGTTACAGTGGCGTCGTCGAACGCGATCGCCCCAGGAAATACCGTGTCGTACATGAAGTTGCCGGCCAAAAGAGGCTTGGCCCGCGTGACCGTGTCCTGCACCAGCACATCGCCGATTTCGACATTGGGATAGATGATGACTTTCTGCTTGGTGTCGTCCAGGGTTGCGGCGTTCTGGGAGGCCGGCGCCTGCTGGGTGATGATGGCTTCGGGCTTGACCATCAGCTTGGTGCCATCGGGCTTGAGTGTATAGGCCTGGGTGATATCAAGCTCCTGCATCTGGTCGCGGTAATTGAGTTTGGCCTGTGCCAGCGCCGTGACGCCGGCCTGGGTGAGTATTTTGGTCTCGACATGCGACGTAATCGTGCTGCTGCCGTCGGCGGCCAAGTCAACCTGCCGCGTCACATGCAAAAAGCGCGCGGGTGCATCCAGCTGCGCATGGGCGGGCAGGGAGACTGCCAGCGATGCTGCGCCCGCAAGAATTACTGCCTTCATGGTGACGCCTCCCGCGGGCCTTGTTTAGCGCGCGGTGGATCGCATACAGCCTGCGCGGGCGATGGGGCGGCAATCGCAGTCAGCACTACCGCCCAGAACCGCAGAGGATGATATGCCCAATTCCACATCACAGTCCCCGAGACCAGCTTGGCGGCTCTCATAGTTTCTGCCAATGAATGGCTTAGCAATGCGGTTACCGCATCATGACAGAAATTTTAAAACATGACCGTCTGTCAGTTGGTGCTGGGATAATTCTAATCCGGATACTCGCGGGTGATGTGCATCTGACTCCAGTCTCGATTGCAAGCTGAACAGCCAACGGGAATGTCCGCTTCGCGCCAAAAGCAGACATTGATAGCCGGATCAGTTTGGCTAAGATCGTGGCAGTGTGCCTGGCTGGTGGGATAGGCCATGAACGTTCTCAAGCTTACCGCACTTGCTGCCTCTGTCGTTTTCACGCTTGCCATTTCGGGCTGGGCGCAGACGCCCCCTGTCGCGGCCACGCAGCCACTCGATCAGGCGGAAAAGCGTGCGGTTGTGGATAAAGCCGGTGAACTTCTGACTGCCAATTATGTTTTCCCAGATCGCGCGGCAGAAGCAAAGGCGAAGATCGACGCCGCGTTGGCGGCAGGCGACTATGACTCAATCACCGCGCCGGATGCTTTTGCAGTCAGACTCACTGCCGACCTTCAGTCTGTTGCCCACGACAAGCATATGCGGGTCTTCCCTCCCCCGCCATCATCCCAGCCGCCGGTCGGTGCTGCAAGAGCGCCGACGTCACAACGCATGTATGCCGGTTTCGTCCGCGTCGATCGCCTGAAAGGCAATATTGGTTATATCAAGTTGCAGAACTTCCCGGACCCGGCGGGCCCATTTGCCACGACTGCGAACCAGGCTTTGGCGGACCTTGCTGGCACCGACGCCCTGATCATCGATATGCGCGACAATGGCGGCGGAAGTCCGGACGGTGTGGCCTATCTCTGCAGCTTCTTTTTCGACCCAAAGACCCCCGTGCATATCAACAGTTTCATCAATCGAAAATCCGGCACCAGCGAGTTTTCCACGCATGATTTTTATACACGGCCGGTACCCGCCTCCTATCTAGGAAAGCCGGTTTATTTGCTGACCAGCGGGCGGACTTTCTCCGGCGGCGAGGAGTTCGTTTATGACCTGAAGGTTCAAAAGCGTGCTCGCCTGATTGGCGACACCACCGGCGGCGGCGCAAATCCTGGTGGAACCAGGTCGCTCAATTCGCGCTTCGCCATCTTCATTCCCAACGGCCGTGCGGTAAACCCTATAACCAATACCAACTGGGAAGGCACTGGCGTGACGCCCGATACCGCCGTCGATGAAAAGTTTGCTTTTCAGGCCACGATGCGAGAGATCGCGGCGCGCGATCCTGCTAAATATGCGGCGCTGAGGGCCCAGATCGTAAGTCAGAGCGCCGAGGAGCCGTTTGTCGAAGCCAGCCTGCTGAAATTCCGGGACCAACCGCAACCTGGCGGCGAAGCTGCTGTGCGCAAACTGTTTACCGGACTGGCTTCAGGCAACCCTGACTATTCGCAGATGACAGGCGAAACCGCTAAGGCCATCAAAGATGGTATTTCCCGTTTCCAGCCGGACATGAACAAGGCGGGCGAAACCACATCTGTAAAATTTGTGGGCGTGGGACCAGGCGGCCGGGACAATTATGAGCTTAGCACCGCAACTTTCGTCGTTCGCTTCGCTATCTATCTTGCGCCAGATGGCAAGATCGAAAGCCTTGCGTTTTCTCCGCCGCGGCCCGTTGCGCCGTAAACTGACTTCGAGTTGTCGGCGTAAGGTCCGGATGGCATCGCGTCACCTGTGCCATCAATGTCCGCTTTCCCCAGAACCGGACATTCGACCCCGGTCGGCCCAATGTCTGCTTCGCGCCAGAAGCGGACATTCATAAATTTCCATGGGCAATCTAAGCATCTTGCCGCTTGCATTTTCAGCCCTCTCCAGAATCCCAAATGATTGAAAGGTACGCTAAAATTATGGCCGTTAGGATTGCTGCAAGGCCAGATATCCTCATTTGCACAATCAAATTCTTGGCCTGCTCCTCCCGTGATCCTCCACGCCTCCGAACCACTTCGTTTAATGACGAGCTGCCTATCCAGGTTGCCCCTATGCTCACTATCCCGGCCAAAATAATGAGTGCGTGCCGCATAATTTCTCCAATATACTCTTTTATTTATTGGGTCAGGCAACGCATATTTCCCGCTCGCTCGCAAGATTATCCCCTGACCGTCACCCGATCCAGCGGCGGATGCCAGCCAATGTCCGCTTTGGGTCAGAAGTAGCCTTTCGTAAATGGCCAGCTCAATGGCCGCTTTGCGCCATAAGCGGACATTCAGTGATGCCCCCTTTAATGTTCATTTTCTAAAGGTGGGTCAATTAGTTTTGGCGACGAGGACCGCATCTATTGCCGCTTGAACATCTGCCCAACTCTCGTGCGGCAAGTCGACCCTCTTGAAATTTATGATGAAGGTCGGCGTTCCGTCAGGCTTATAGCGTTCGGTCGCCTCCTGCGCGGCCTTGTTGATGGCGGCATCACGGTCTGTGGAGTTCATGCAGGCCTCGGCCTGGTCCTCGCTCATGCCCAGGATGCGCGCCATCCGGATCAGCCCGACTTTGGCGTCGACACCCGGATATTCCGCGGAATCCCATTTGGGCTGATTGCGGAACAGGAAATTCACAGCCTGAAAGTAACGCTGCGGCGGCACGCAGCGCGTCAGCTTGTAGGAAGGCCCGTAGATGGGAAAAAGCGGATAGAGCCGCATGACATAACGCACTTTTCCGGTGTCGATATATTTGGCTTTCAGCAGCGGGAACACATCGCTGTCGAACTTGGCGCAGTGCGAACAGGCCTGGGCATAATATTCAATCACGGTGACCGGCGCGCGGGTGCTGCCCATCACCTTGTCGTCGGCAGTGACCCTGTCGGGCGGAAGCGTTGTGCCAACCGCCGCTGCGTCGGCAGCATCGGTGGATGGCGAAAGCGCAAACCAGCCGACAGCGGCACATGCGATCACGGCAACTGCACCCAAAGAAATCCAGATCAGCCGGCGCTTCATCTCACCCTCTTCAAAGCCCGTCGATGCAATTGACAAAATAATCTAGATATGTAGAGTTTCGTAAATGGCACGAACCCCTAATGCCTCCAGACAGACCCGCACTTTGTTTGCGGAAATGCTCAAGATGCCGGGCAAATGGCGTTACGGCTATGAGCTGTCGCGCGAAACGAAACTCCTGTCGGGCACGCTCTATCCCCTGTTGATCCGGCTCAGCGACCAGGGATTGCTGGAAGCAAAATGGGAAGAACCGGAAAAGCCCGGCAAGCCGCCCCGTCATGCCTACCGCCTCACAGCTGATGGCGTTGTGTTTGCGCGAACGTTACAGAAAAAAGCTGTCAGGCCCGCCTTGCGGCCCAGGCTGGCGGGGGCGTTGTCATGAGCGCGCGTCCCTCCATCCTGCGATCCGCCGCCCTGTTTTGCGCGGCCCACGCACGGCGCGTGCTGTTGCGCCGAAACCCGTTCTGGGCCGACGGCATGCAACAGGAAGCCCTTCACATCGACGATGACTGGAGCGCCCTGCAATGGGCGCTGGGCTGCGTCTGCGCCAGCTATGCCGAAGTTCTCAAGGCGGAACGCTTTTTCATTCCCGTTCTCGCGCGGCTTTGTCTGGCGGCCATCACGCTGTTCTACGCCCAGCAGCCGCTGAGCGGGCTGATCGGCGCGCTGGAATGTCATCTTTATGACCTGCCCCATGGCGTGCCCGACCCGGTGGCGCTTGAGTTTGTCTTTCGGCATTTCTTCTTCACGTCCCCACCCAATACCGGCAGTATATGCTTCTGGTTGGACGCCACTCACTTTCCCTGGTTGGTGCACGTCATGCAGGCGGGTATAGGAAGTCTTTATCTCGCTGCCGGCCTGCGGGTCGTCCAGCGCCGCGCTTCAGCCTTCCCGCTATTTTTCGGCGCGATTGTGGCGACCCTCGTGTTCATTTTCCTCACGCAAGTCGTTTTGTTCGCCATAAAATACAACCTGTTCTGGTATGACGCCTTGTCCTGGTACCGGGAGAACAGCGACTTCCGGAACCATATGATCAGCGTTGCGTGGGACACATGCTGGAAGCTGATCGTCTGTCTGTGCATCGGGCTTGTCGTCAGCCTGGATGACAAGCGCAAAATTGCTCGCTGAGGTCATCACTGCTTCGAGGCGACCGGGTGCGAAGATGACCGCCAATAACTTACGGGTGTCCGCTTGGCGAAAGACTCCGCTTGATGGGGCCTTACTACTGTTACTAGTCCCCCGTCTCTCGTTGAAACTGTACGTTTTTTATCGAGCCTGCGTGAAGGAATACCGGGAAGGGGACAATCCGGCCACCTACTGTGTTCAAAGCGAAGCCTGTTATTTTTCCGGATTTATCACGAACGAACATAATTTCAAGGCCGCCATTGGCTAACATTCGATCGACGCCTGTACTGCGCAGCGCCCTGGCTCGTTGGTCGCCAATGGCTACCGAAAGACCAGCAGAGCCCAATGTTACATGATATGTCGTGCCCAATTCCGGGCTGTCATAATTACCGACATAAGATTTTTCGTCGTCCTCAATTAAATTGATCGCATCGGCACGGTCGTAGCGAACTGGCGGACTACCTTCCGAAGATCTTTCAAAGTAGTGGGAGGGAGAAAGGCGGTCAAACGTAGCCTCCCATCTACCCAAACCTCTATAAGCGAACTGGTAATCACTAAGGGGATCTAGTGGTGTACCTTGCGTTATTGAAAATAATGAACCATCGCGTTCGGAAAATTCCTCGTAATCGCCATCTGTGTCACGATACATCCCTACCTTTGCCAATATCTCGTTGTTGCGCAGAGAATTTTGCGCTGATCCTGACGTAGTGATTGGTTGCGGTGCCGCTTTCAGTCGTGCAGCGAGGTAAATATCAGCGATTTGTCGCGCAAACTGATGCGCGATTGCATATTCGCTGTTGCAAAGTACAACAACAGAAAATCTTTCCTGGGGAAACCAAAGATCCTCCGCTTGATACCCGGCAAGATCGCCACCATGTTCGACAATATTAAGACCCCGATATTCCAATAGCGCTAGGCCCATGCCGTAATCGGTCGAAGCTCCACTATTGAGCTTCCCCGGCGTTTTCATCAGCGCAATCGCCTTGGCACCGATAGCGGGACTGTCCAAATTTCTCATCCACAGCATCATATCGTCTAAAGATGCGTACAAACCGCCGTCTCCGACAACGTCAAGCGTACTATTCGACACGCGCCATCCGCTCCTTCCTGGCTCGTAGCCATTCGCCTTATTTGGAATAAGCGCAGTATGGTCAGACGAAAACCGCGTAGATTTCATACCGAGTGGATCAAAGATTTCCGCGCGCGCGACTTCGTCGAGTGGCTTTCCCGTCACTTTCTTGACGACGAGCGAAAGTAAAAAATATCCTGAGTTGCTATAGAGGTACTCACTACTAGGCACAAAACTTAGCGCCTCTTGTCTCGCAATCATCCTAAGCGAGGTGTCATCTGTATAAACGTAATCAGGTGAAAGTCCTGCTAAGTAACCCAGCGAAAGGTAATCACGAATTCCACTTGTATGAGTGAGCAATTGGTAAATTGTAATTGCGTCGGCATAGCTCGGTAGCTCCGGAATGAACTTGCGAACCGAATCTGAAAGCCGAAGCCGGCCCTTCTCCGCCAATAACAGGACAGTCAACGCCGTGAATTGTTTCGAGACCGATGCCACATAAAACATCGATTGTGGCGTAATCGGAGTACCTTTCGCCAAATCGGCCATTCCATAGCCTTTGGAGAGAAGTGTTTTACCATTTTGCACAACTCCAACCGCGCATCCCGGCGTAGTGTTTTTGAAATTGAAAAGTGCATCAACTTTTGCTGCCGCGCTTTGATCATCTGGTTGCGCAGATAGCTGAGATGAGGTGAGGCTAATCGCTAGAAAAGTCGCAATGGCGATCTTCATTGAATTTCTCCCGCTTCTAGTCTCGCTTACCCAGAACAACCAGGGTCCGTCACCATCGCCATTGCTTTGCATTTTCGAGACACTGGATCAAACTTTTGCCAGATTTTTAAAACGTCGGTAGCTCAGGCCGTATTAGTGAGATTGGCGGAATACCTCATTCGCCGTGCTACATTCATCGCCAAGTCGTTCATAGTGCCATAGCCGCGTCTGCCGGTGACCGAGGCCCTGTGTCGTGTAAGAAAATTCGATATGTGTAGCGTCCGGTGTGGATATAACCTGGGTCATGCTACCCTCCTCGCAATTCACACTCCCATCCGCTGCGTCCTTGCAGTTGTGCAGGCGGCTGCGGAATAGCTTTGCAAAATCCGCCAGGTGTTGGCGGGCATAGGAGCGCAAATCCTGACCGGATGCGCAAAGCTTGCCACGGTTTGGATTAGCGGGAAGGCCAACGAAGGAGCATTGCTCACCTCCAATGCAGATCGTTCGTTTGCCGGTTTCGTCTTCAATATAACCACTTTCTTGCCACAAGCCTGGGCTGGCATCGTCAGCTAGCGCACGGAGCGGAAGTCCACACACCACGACAATCAGCGTAATACGCGTTAGCCCCATGTTTACCCCTTTCCAGTGGCGGTCAGCGGCTGCGAGAAGGCGACCACTTGAGCTCATGACGCCATCGCTGTGAACTTGCCGCACACCGAAGTCGCTACTTCCTAGTGAGCATTTTGGTGTCTCATTGGAGCGAACCTACTTGGGCGCATACTGCATAATGCCCCCACCGAATGACCAGTCCTCGCGGTTAGACTCTACAAGGCTGATCCAAACATCATCTTTTCGCACGCCCGCTCGTTCATGAATTTCGTCAGCGATCTGCTGATAAAACTTTTTCTTTACCTCGATTGAGCGTCCGCCAACCCAAGTGACCTGTATTAAAATTAGGTCCCGTGAATAGTTTTGGCCGAGGTACCCCTCCGCCGGATAAACTATCTCATCGCTGGCGTGCCGCGTGATTATCTGAAACTTGTCGTGTTGGGGCACGCCTGCGATTTCAATCATCGCTTTATAGACTACCTCACTCACAATCTTTACTCGTTCGGTCGTTGCATTTCTAATCAGGTCAATCCTGGCGAGCGGCATATAGTCCTCCCGTTACAATGTTTGCGGTTATCGCGATGAGCACGGCCTTGCTGAACGAATAGCTTTTTAACCTCTTAATTCTCGCGCTCACGCACGGCCGAAATATACACCGTCAGGCCGCCCTTGCAGTCCCGGCAGTAAAAGCCGCACCGCACCCACAACGGAGTATTCAGTATTGCGAGTGTATTTCCATTCTAGAAAATTGCAGAAGCGGCAGGCCCTGTATGCCTAGATGGTTCAAGATACTACTGCTAGCCGTCGGGGCATTTGTTGGGCTTATCATCGCCATTTTTTGTTTGATTGGCTTCCTTTATACCCCATCAAAAGGGCGGCATGACTTGGCCTATGATTGCCTAGATACGTCAGGCGTGCACGCAATCTCCACACACTCGTATTTTCTTATCGATCTGCATCCACCTCGGATTGTCACAAAGTTGCAAATTCCGATTATCACGGACGAAGAAATTAAATGGGATGGCATGTCGATTGGCCACCGCTTCAGTGGGTTCATCAAACGGGCTAGCGGCCAATGGGAAGAGCGGGTTGATGGTCAGCTTTTCAACAGCGGCACTTGCAAGCCCCTCCGCTGAAGTTGAATGACTGTGTCGTGCGATGACGGCTATATCGCTGGCAATTGTGCAGCACATGCCGCCCACATAGCTTGCTCAACCGTCTCAACAGGCCCCTGGTAACGCTTCTTAAGGCCCATCGCTCATAGGTCGCGTCCTGGACGCAATCAACCGCAAATCAAGCCTGCGCATGTCTCTTTTTGGTAACGGACCACCATATCAATCCGAGCGCCATGTAAATTGGCACATTGATGATCGCCACCCATAATACGTCCCAAAATACCCAATCAAAAATCGCGCCGTGGTGCAGCTGACCCTTCGCCCGGTAAAACTCTTCAGCTGCCGACATGAAAACACCAGCTTGGTAATTCCAGTCGTCGAGGATTTTGCCAAGTCCACTTGCATAGGTAAGCCACCAAATCAGATATGAAGCGACAGGAACAAGAAATCCGACAATAGCAGCGATTGCCAAAACGCGCTGAAGTCTCAAAGTCGCCTCCGATAGTCTTGGGAACAATTCCTACACGCAAAAAGGTGCGGACGATTTGCAGCACTTCGCGTACCGCCGTTTCATTTTTCGCTGAGGCTCACTGCATCAGCGCAAATCCCGCCTGGAAAGCTGAGACGAGTGCCAACTAGAGACGCCGTTTTGCCATCGTCACTGACGTTGTAGAGAAAGATCGGATCATTGTAGCCACGACCGCCATGCTCCGTGGCAACGATCCATTTTGAGCCTGTATGCCAGACAAAAATAAGCCGGCGGCTCTTTCCCGTCATCACTATGTCTGTGTCGTCGAACAGCTGACGCGGTAGGGCTATGTCCCCGACTTTGTCGTGCAAAGCATTAAGAACTGCCGGAGCAATTCCGCTCGGCAGATCAACAGTCGTTACCCCCGTTGGGGCAGAGCATGATGTGATGGTGTCG